>Ga0208826_1000163_pt1 | contig 76005 bp, 60 predicted proteins | sample AD_UKC115_MetaG_FD_184451 | JGI IMG/M metagenome (GOLD analysis project Ga0208826, IMG submission 184451) | Active sludge microbial communities of municipal wastewater-treating anaerobic digesters from Hong Kong - AD_UKC115_MetaG (SPAdes)... | ecosystem: Engineered > Bioreactor > Anaerobic >... | reverse complement strand
AAAATATCAAAAAGTTAAGGAAACAAAAGGACTTGGCACAAGACCGGCTTTCTAAATTGGCTGATATTTCCTATAACACGGTCATAAAGCTGGAATCGGGCGGTATCACCTACCCTTCCATTGGCACACTTCAAAAATTAGCCTAAGTTCTTAATGTTTCAGTTGAAAATTTATTAAAGTAATATTAAATAAGGTTCTATATATGACCAAAGAACAAAAATTTTATAAAGCATTACAGGATGTTTTCATTGGCGCCAAGATTGAAGGACAAGGTGGTTTTGTTAACTTGATGAAGATAAAATCAAATTACTACCGCAAAATTGAAGATATTCTCAAAAAAGATATTGAGGCGGCTTTGAAAAGTTATCCCAAATTCAGGGATGAACTTTTTGACAAGCTCTACTCATTTTTCAGCCGCTATTTTTCTCGAAGCGGCTCTATTTATTTTAATTATACTCCGTTCCATCAAAATGTATACGATAGAGTTTACGAAGAAGAAAGCATAAAATATCAGCCCCAAGATAAGTCTGTAAAATTAGAAAAAGTTTATAGCGACGATAAAGATGTAATGCTTTTTTGGAAAACCCATATGCTTTATTATGTAAAGTCGGATAGGATTTTTAATAATCTTTTAGTGGAGTTTAACAGTTATAAGTTTTTCTTTGATGTTTCAAAGTTAGAATATAAAAAAGCCAATGAAAAACGAAGTTTGATTTATGAATTAAAAGAAATTAAAGAAGATAGAACAATTGTTTTTACTGTTTTGTACTCTGAAAAAGGAACAAAAACAAAACAAGACGAGATACTCAAAGCCATAAAGAGAAAAGGCATTGCCATTACCGAAGAACAATTGGAAAGGGCTTTCAGAGCTTTTGAAAAGCAAAGCGAGGTTGATTTCTTTATTAACAAAAACGCCAAAGCGTTTTTACAGGAGCAGTTTAAACTCTGGAGTTATCAGTACTTCTGGGAAGGAGCAAAAGAATGGAGTGCCGATAGAGTCAATGAATTGCAAATCCTAAAAGACATTGCTTTCAAAATTATTGATTTTATTTCGCAGTTTGAAGATGAACTGGTAAAAATCTGGAACAAACCGAAGTTTGTCAAAAATTCAAACTATGTGATTACACTGGATAGAATTAAAGATATAGCATTAGTAGAAAAAATTTTAAAGCATAAAAATATAGATGAGCAAATTAAAGAGTGGCAAGAACTTGGTATTGTAGATGAAAACTTCAAAATAAGCGATATTTTTACAACGGATTTAACAGGCAAGCATTTATCAGAAAAATATCAACATTTGCCGATAGATACCAAATATTTCAAGGATTTAGAGCTTGAGATTTTGAGCCAGTTTGAAGATTTAGACAAGTCTCTGGACGGCTGGCTGATAAAGAGTGAAAACTATCAGGCATTAAACACAATCCTGCCGAAATTCAAAGAAAAAGTGCAGACGATTTATATTGATCCACCGTTTAATTTGGATTCATCAGATCAGTTTTTATACCGAACAAATTATAAAAACGCCAACTGGGCAACTTTACTTGAAAACAGATTAAAGTTAGCAAAGAATTGGCTGAACAAAAAAGGGAGTATTTTTGTTCGCTGCGATTATAATGGGAATTGGATTGTAAGACCTTTGATGGATGAGATTTTTGGAGAAGAGAATTTCAGGAATGAGATTGTAATAAGTAGAATAAGCAAACAAGATCCTAAAGTTAAACGATTCAATACTGCAACAGATTCCTTGTTTTTTTACTCCAAAATAGTAGACTCTCTTTTTAATCTTTTATTCAAAAAATTAGCAAAAGCCAAAGAAGAAAGATGGCATGCGATGGATTCACAAGGGAAGGGACAGCCGCTTTATATTTTTGGATATTTGTTTAGTCCACCAAATAATCGGCACTGGACATATGGACAAGAAAATATAAAACAAATGGAAAGAGAAAAATTAATAAGATTGAAATGTAAAAAGTGTGGGCACATTCACATTTCAGGTATTTGGGAAGGATGTCCGCGATGTAAGAATAAAGAAGATATTAAGGTAGAATATTTGTTAGCACCAACAGAAATAAAACAAATTGACTCAAATTGGACAGATATTTCTGGGTACACTTCTAACTGGGATTTTCAAACAGAAAATTCTGAAGTTTTACTTAGAAGAGTAATTGAAACAGCTTCAAACGAAAACGATATAGTTTTTGACTACTTTCTCGGTTCAGGCACTACAACCGCAGTATCCCATAAACTTGGCAGAAAATGGCTTGGAGTGGAGATGGGAGAGCATTTTTACACGGTAGTTTTGCCACGAATGAAAAAAGTTTTGGCTTATGATAAATCAGGAATTTCAAAAGAAGTTAAAGAGTATCAAGGCGGTGGCTTTTTCAAATACTACGAGCTTGAGCAGTACGAAGAGACTCTAGCAAATTGCAAACACGAAGACGGTGATTTGTTTACTTTGCCCGGTAGAATTCCCTATCAGGAATATGTCTTTCTAAAAGATGAAAAGATGCTTAAAGCGCTGGAAATTGATTATGAGAACGACAAAGTAGAAGTAGATTTATCAAAACTTTATCCAAGCATAGACATCGCCGAAACATTATCTAATCTTACCGGTAAATGGATTAAGAAAATCAGCGATGGCGAGGTAGAGTTTGAAGATGGGATGAAAATCAACACAAAAGATTTGGATTATAAATTGATTAAACCATTAATTTGGTGGGAGTAATATGATCTCAAAGTTTATCAAGATTAAAAATATTGGACGATGGAGAGATTTTTCTGCAACTGGTAAAATTAACCTGGATAAAGTAAATATAATCTATGGAGAAAATAGCCAAGGAAAAACTACTTTAGTTTCAATACTAAGGTCTTTGGTTTTCAATAAACCAGAATTAATCACGGAGCGGAAAACTTTTGGAGTAGATGATGACCAGTATGTAGAGTTATTGCTTCATGAAAGTAAAACCTCAAAGTTTCAGAATGGTAAGTGGATAAATTGCAGTGACAACTTAAAAAATGTAGAAATCTTCGATGAAATTTTTATAAACGATAATATTTATACTGGAATGGATATATTGCCAGAACACCAAAAAGGATTATGTGGGTTTGCTATAGGAGATGAAGGAGTTGCTTTCGCAAATGAAATTGAAAGAATAAAGAAGGATTTGCAATCAAATAGATATCCGGAATTAGAAAACTTAGGATCTCAGATAAAAGTGTTGATAGGGGAACATTATAAATTAGAAGACTTTATTAATATTCATGAAGATAGAGAAATAGAGAAAAAAATTATAGAAAAGAAAAAAGAACTGGATGTTGCTGAAAAGTCAGATAAAATTAGAGAAAAGAGAGATCTTACGGAGCTTTCATCTTTGTCACTTCCAGTTGATTTTGACTCATTAAAAAACTTATTAAGTAAATCGTTAACAAACATTTCAGAAGAGGCTTTAAAGAAAACAACTCAACAAATAAACACTCTTGCTAATGTCCTTGAAAAAGAGGCTGAATCATGGTTGCATCAAGGATTGATCTATATAGAAACTACAAAAAGCAATTTATGTCCTTTTTGCCAGCAAGATCTGAAAAAAGCTGAAGATACAATTAAAGTATATCAACAGTATTTCAATGAAGAGTATAAAAAGTTTAAAAAAGATATTAATAAGCAGTTAGAACAAATAAATGCTTTTAATATTGAACAATCGCTAAACCAAATAAAAGAGGATACCCTAACTAATAATGTGTTAATTGAATTTTGGAGGGAATTCTTAACTTCTGTTGAATTTCCTGAATTAAGAGAATTAGACCAATATAATAGACAAATTGTTAAACTTTTCAAAAATATAAAATTATTGCTCGAAAATAAGTCTAAAAACATTTTGGAATCAATAGATACTGGCAATATAGATATCCTATCGGAATTGGTTAAAACACTTCATGAATGTATAAATTCTTACAATTCAAAAGTTAAAATCTGTACTGATGAAATTAAAAAATTGAAAGAACAACAGCCTGATATTAAGAGATTAAACGACGAGATAGAAAAACTTGAGATTCAAAAAAAGAGATATACTAAAGAAACTGAAGACCTATGCAATAAATATGTAAAATGCCAAAATGATATAGAAGATTTGAAAAAGTCAGTTGAAGAAAACACCGATAAATTGAAAGAAACAATAATTCAAAAAGTTAAGAAATATGGGGATGAAACAAACAGCGTTCTCGAAAAGTTTGGAGTTCCTTTCAAAATAACTAAACCCAAATTGGCGTATAAAGGAAAAAGTAAAGAACCTTATTTTGAATATTTGCTTGAAATGAAAGGATATGAAATAGACATTCTAAAAAAAGCCAAATTTACTTTAAGTGGAGGTGATAGAAATGCTTTTGCTTTAGCTTTCTTTTTAGCAAAAATATATATAGATGGGAATATTGAAAATAAAATAATAATTTTTGATGATCCAGTTTCAAGTTTGGATACCAATAGGAAACGAAGAACAATAGAATTCATTAGAGATCTATCCCAAAAAGCAAGGCAAGTAATAGTATTGACCCATCTTAATACTTTTGCTTTTGAATTATATGATTCCATAAGAGAAATAGGTATTAGTCCTAAATGTTTACAGATAATAAATGGAGATATAAAAGAATGGGATATAGAAGAAGAAAAGAAACACCCATTTTTCAAAAATTTTTCAAAGTTAGAGTCCTTTGTAAATAACGAGAAGGAATTAAATTTAGATGAAGCAAAAAGATTGATCAGAATTTGTTTGGAAGACAAACTTAGATTTAATTACTTTCAGTTTTTTAGCGATTTGGGTGAAAAATGTTGGTTGGGAGCTATGGTAGATAAACTAAGAAAATCAGAAGATGAGCCGGAACTCAAATTTAAGCATAATAATAAAAAAGAGGTTGTAAAAGAACTCGGAAATTTGTGTGATTTTTCTGGTTCATCACATCATGGCACTGTTTCGACTCCGTATAAATCTGATTATAATAATACCGAAATAATAAATTATGTAAAATTAACTTTAAAATTAATTTATGAGTGGTTATAAATCATGTCCATCCTTTACTTACAAAATATCGTAGATGACATTTCTTTTGAAAACTTGCCCGTGAAGTGGCAGGGGTTTGATTTGGTAACGTTTTCAAAAGATAAAACACTTTTTGATTTTCAAAGACAAGGGCTTCAAAATGCACTCAAGGGTTTGTGGCTTTATTTCAAAGATAAAAATGCTGACAAACAACAGTTATTTAACCATTATAAATTAAACGGACTTGGGGAAAACTTTGATTATGACCTAAAGAAAAAAGCTGAAGGCAAGACGATAAAATATCTTTTAGAATATGACAAAGATTATCCTGCCGTAGATTCAAAAATTTCTTTTGCCCATTTTATCAATCGGATGAGTTTCTGGATGGCAACCGGTTCGGGCAAGACGCTGATCATCGTTAAACTGATTGAGCTTTTGGGGAAACTGATTGCCGAAAAAGAATTACCTGCAAGGGATATTTTATTTTTGGCGCACCGCGACGACCTTTTGGACCAATTCAAAAATCATGTTGAGGAGTTTAACAGTTTTAATTTTGACACAAAGATAAATCTCAAAAATTTAAGAGATTATGCAAGTGTCAAGCGAGAAAATACTCTGACGTTTGCCAAAAACGAAATTACCGTTTTTTATTATCGTTCCGATTTGATTTCTGATGAAAAGAAAGAAAAAATCGTCAATTTCAAAAATTATGATAATGACGGCAAATGGTATATTCTTTTAGACGAAGCCCACAAAGGTGATAAGGAAGACAGCAAGCGGCAGATTTTATACTCCATACTTTCAAGAAACGGATTTCTATTTAATTTCTCCGCCACCTTTACCGACCCGAGGGATTTTGCAACCTGCGTTTTTAATTTCAATCTTTCAAAATTTGTTGAAGAAGGATATGGCAAGCATATTTATGTATCGTCTGCCGAAATTAGCGCGTTCCGCGGGCAAGGCGACTTTGCACCAATCGAAAAACAAAAAATCGTTTTGAAAACACTTTTGCTTTTGACTTATGTCAATAAGTATTTTGAAAAGATCAGACAGGTTGACGATTCCTTATACCATCGCCCGCTTCTTTTGACCCTGGTTAATTCTGTAAATGTAGAAGATGCTGATTTGGAGTTGTTTTTTAGAGAATTGGAAAAAATAGCAAGGAACGAAATTAGGGTAGATCTGCTCGATGAAGCAAAACAGGAACTTATCCAAGAATTTTGCGATAATGCCAAGTTCGTATTTGAGGAATTGGAGTGTGTAATAGACGCTGATTTGGTTTCAAAATTGGATTACAAGGATATTTTAAAATATGTTTTGAACGCAAACACGCCGGGCAAGATTGAAGTTTTGAAAATCCCCGGTAATCGGCAAGAATTGATTTTTCGATTAATGACTGCCGAAAAGCCATTTGCCCTAATCAAGATTGGCGATATTTCCGGTTGGCTGAAAGATAAACTCGAGGGATACGAAATAAACGAAAGTTTTGAAAACGAAAGTTATTTCAGACAGATCAATCGCGATGATTCGGATATAAATGTTTTAATGGGTTCGCGCTCTTTTTATGAAGGCTGGGATTCTAATAGGCCGAATCTTATTTTATTCGTAAATATCGGAGTTGGAAGCGACGCTAAAAAGTTTGTTCTGCAATCGGTGGGTAGAGGCGTAAGAATAGAGCCGCAAAAATACCAAAGGAAACGGCTCCAGAACTTATATAATGCCGGAGTTGTAAAAGATCAGTTGTTTGAGGACGTGAAAGATTTGATTTTGCCGATTGAAAGTTTGTTTGTCTTTGGGACAAATGCGGAGAATTTGAAAGAAATAATTGCAACGCTGAAAGCAGAAAAACAAGACAAAAACCTGGGCGAAGCGTTTATTTTGAATCCCGAAGTGCAAGGACATCTTCTTTTAATACCGGTTTATAAAACCACCGAGAGAATTTTTGCCGAAGAAAATGATTTACAGAAATATCCTGTTAGCCGTGAGGATTTTGATATAACTTCGCAATTTTATGAATTTTTAGGCGATAAAGTTGCTTTGGCTAAGTATGACTGCGAAGTTAAGGTTTTGGAAAAAGCAAAAGAAAGTTTTGCTGAAAAAGAGCGATATTACGATTTTAGCGAAAGAAACTCGCTCTATGAGCCGGAGTTAATTCTTGACCGGATTTTTGATTATCTCGGAGTAAAGAGCAAAGCGTTTGATAAGTTTAAGAAGTTAGAAAAAGAAATCGTGCATTTTGAAAAAGTTAGATTTTGTGGCGAAGGTTTTAATCAAATATCCGCAAAAATACAGCAGGTGAAAAGCTACCCAGAGAAAGAAAAACGTCTCCAACAACTGAAATTAGAATTTGATAAGCATAAAAATCTTGATAAATACACTACAGAGGTACAGAATTTGGAGAAAAATTATGTTAAAGAAATAGAATATGAATACAATTCAAAAAAAATCAAAATCAAGTATCTGGCTAACCATTACTATCTTCCGGTAATAGTTTCAGAAACCGAAATAATTGACTACCTTAATCACATTATTAATGTTGATAGCGAAGTAAAATTTATTGAGCAATTGGAAGACTATCTTGCTAAACCCGATAATGTATTTAGGCAATTTGACTGGTGGATGTTTTCAAAACTTGACCAAACTCTGGATGAAGTATTTATACCATACTATAATCATAAGGAAAGCAAAATGGATAATTATCATCCCGACTTTATTTTTTGGCTACAAAAAGGAAACGATTATTTAATATTATTTGTTGACCCACATGGGACTGCTTATTCAGATATAAATAAAAAAATAGATTATTTTTCAAAAATATTTGAAGTAGAAGGGACAAAAGAAAATAAAACTTTTCCCTCCGATAGATATGGTATCAAAGAAAAATTTAATATCAGAGTAAAATTATTACTTAAGCCAGCGCAAGGAGGTTTAACGTCTATAGGAGATCCTTACAAACGCTACTGGTTTGACAACTTTGATGATTTTGCGCGCAAAATCAGTTAATTTGAAATTATAATAATGTCAAAAAAGATGGCATAAAAATCATCGCCTCATCTGAGGAAAATTTATGCTTTCCATCATAAATAATCTTTTGGTATTAGTCAAAGTATCCTTGCGGAGAGGGAGGGATTTCTCCAGCGGAGTTCCTACGGAAGAACCCCCGTCCCGAGATGTCGGTAAACGGTTCTCAAGAATGCCGCATTCAACCACGTTCATTTGCGGAGAGGGAGGGATTTGAACCCCCGTCCCGATAAGTCGAGAAACGGTTTTCAAGACCGCCGCATTCAACCACTCTGCCACCTCTCCAAATAGCGGCGTTAATTTAATATTTTTAGCGAAGTTTCCTCAAAATATTTTCAGATAGGTACCACTTATTTTACCAACAAACCAAACAATAATTTAAAAGATACTTTATTTTGGGATTATTTAATATTCCAGGACTTGTAGGGATTTTTTATCAAATTGGAATTGAAGTAACGCGGATCACCGGTCACCTCAGCTCCCACCCAGTCCGGCTTAATAAAGGATTGGTTTTCGTCGGCGAGTTCAATCTCAGCGATTACTAATCCAGCATTATCTCCCAGAAATTCATCCACTTCCCAGATAAATCCGCTATGTTTAACTCGATACCGGATTTTGTCTAAAATGGGCTTTTCGCAGATATTTTCGAGAATTTGTTCAGCATCTTGCCTAGGAATTTCGTATTCAAACTCTGGTCGCACGGCTCCGACGTTTATGCCCTTAATTGTCAAAAATGCCTGTTGACCGACTGTTCGAACCCGTACCACTCGCTCTTTGGCTGTGCTGAGATAACCCTGACGATAACGGACACCGCTGCCAGAAGTACGATAATCATTGGCAATTACCAGAAATTTCCTTTCTATTTCAATTCCCATATTAGTGCCTGTTCATTTTTTTCAAAGCCTTGATGTAATTGGTATTGGGCAGGTTATCCAGTTCGAGTAATTTTATTACTTTTTGCACATTTTGCGGTTTTTCGCTTTCAACGGCAATGGTCTTAACTGATTGATTGCCAACCTGCAATTCGGATAATTCGACTTCAGCCCCTTCGAGAGTGTAACACCTTCGCTTCTTTTTAACATCTACCAAACTTAGTTTCGGATTGGATGCGACGATTTCATTTAAAAATTGATGATGAGTATAATGATCGCGCATCGCCAGCGGCTTACGAACATGTAAAGTGCGCAGTATGAGACGTACGATTTCAAAACTAAGTGGAAATGAAGCCTTTAGAACTGGTTTCCATAATTCCAATCCATCGGGATTAGTTTGTTCGATAATTTTAATATCCATCAACGAATTGCGGATTTTGCAATTTTCATTGGAATTTTTTGATAAAATGTAAATTTCTTCACTCTCCTTGATAGTATCGTATGGGAGTGAACTCAAAAATTTTTCCGCTTTGGGGAATTCCGATCCGAAAGTGCGCCATTCCCATCTTGGAATTACTCTGTTATTAATTTGGTTAGCGATATTTTTCTGAATTGAATCTTTCATAGGTATTCTTGGTTATTGGCTTACAATTTGTTTGATTAATGTAATTAAATAGATGAGAATTAAAAAGAGATAGACTTGGATTTATTATTCCTGATTTTATGATTTTGCCGGTCACTTGAAGGCGATCGGCATATAAATTGGCTTTTTTCGATTTTGAAGTTTTTACTCTTCCAGGTAGTGACTTTATCACCGACTTATACTTCCTATTTTTCAGCCAAATTCATAAACAATCAAATTTAGATATTAAGGATTTTACCTGCCAAAAAAATAGTTCTGATAAACATTTTTTAGAGGTAAATCTAAGTTTTTTCAGAGAGATATTTTGGAAGATTTTTGCGATTTTAGTTTGATGGGGACTATTTAGAACCCTGGCAACCGTTTTTGACGAATTCATCGAAACTGATTCCAGTTTTATAACATTCCTGATGGACAAATTTCAATAGATTAAGGAAAAGGTCTTTTTCGATGTAGCCGGGAATTACTTCGATTACTTCCATTTCCGGGGTAATAAAAGCAATTGATGGAAAACCGGTCACTTGAAATGCTCTGGTCAATTGACGGGGGGTATAAGTTTTACCTTGGAAAACCAACTTTTCCTTGTCATTTTCGGCGTTGATTCGAATTGGAACAAAATTATCAAATAAATATTTATTTACGGTTGGCACCGAGAAAGTCTTTTGATCCATAACTTTGCACCAGCCACACCAGTCAGTGTAGAAGTCGAGTACGATGTGCTTATTCTCTTTTTTAGCCAGAGCAATACCCTCGTTAAAACTATACCATTCTTTCCCTGCCGAAAATAGGCTGGAAGCTAAAAGTAGAATCAAAATTACCGACATCCATTTATTTTTCATTTTATCTCCATTTTTTGTTATTTTGATAATCAATTGCGGAATTGGTTGCATAGATTTTATAAAATCAAATTAATAAAAAATATAGGAAAAGTATTTGTCCAAGAAAATTGGTACAACTCGCGCTTTAAGCGTTTTTAGGTCTCAATATTAAATAATGCTGTCGCCCGTTCGAATATGCCGAGCGTATAGGCGATCGTCAATCCATAATTCGTAACCGGAACCCCCGCTTGTTTACAATACCAGATGCGTGACAGGACTTCCCTCCTATTCAGCATACAACTACCACATTGAATCACCAGCTTATATTGGCTCAAATCCTCTGGGAAATCGTGTCCCTGGTAGTAAGTAAAGTTCAATTTTCCACCGACATACTGATTTAACCAGCGGGGAATTTTTACGCGACCAATATCGTCAGTTATGGGATGATGCGTACAGGCTTCAGCAATTAAAATTTCATCGCCGGGTTTGAGTTTGTCAATCGTTCGAGTTCCAGCAATATATTCTGCCAAATCGCCTTTGTAACGGGCGAATAAAATTGAAAAAGATGTTAATGGTATATCTGCTGGTGTTTCGGCGGCAACCCTCAGAAAAGCTTGCGAATCGGTTACCACAATCGCCGGTGGTTGCTTTAAATTATTTAATACTGAGGTTAATTCATTTTCTTTGATGACAATGCAACCGGCATTATTATCCAAAAGGTCACGAATCGTCTGAACCTGTGGTAAGATTAAACGCCCTTTGGGTGCTTCCTGATCAATCGGCACAACTAACACAGCCATTTCACCAGGCTTAACCAAATCCCCAATAATCCCGATGGAATTAAAGTAATCAGCCGGAGTAGTATCAATCAAAATTTTATGCAAATCCAGCACGCCGAAACCATCAGTTGCGATGGTATTGATAAACGGAATATTTTGCTGTTTTAAATATGCCTGCAGATTTTCAGAAGGCTGTGATAGATCAGATTTATTGAAAGCAACTACGGTCGGAATTTGCCGATTTTGTAATTCCTTCAGCAAATCATCTTCATATTTATTCCAATTTTTCCCTTCGGCAACGATAATCCCGAGATCTACTCGTTCCAATATTTTCCGCGTGCGCGCAATACGCTGTCCGCCGAGGGAACCTTCATCGTCCACTCCAGCCGTATCAATAAAAAGCACCGGACCAAGCGGTGGTAATTCCATTGGCTTTTCGACTGGATCGGTGGTAGTTCCAGCCACATCGGAGACAATTGAAACATATTGACTTGTCAGCGCATTCATCAAAGACGACTTACCGACATTGCGACGACCGAAAATTCCGATTTGGAGACGATTGCTTTTAGGTGTGCTTTGCATATTTTCAATTTCGCCAGACTTTGGAAATGAAATAACATTTTGGACTACTGTGTTCTGCAGTCATTTTCGATGTCCGTCAGGATTTGGGTTAGTGCTGTAAAAATCTCGTTCATTTTGTCAGGATTAATTTGGTCGTTTTGTTTATAGAAAATTCCATATCGCGAAGTCAATTGGCGGCGCTGAGGAGCAAATTCAAGGTTCCGGTCACCGGCTACATACGACCAGCGCTTGCCATAAATTTTACAAAAGTTGACTTGCAGACCATATTCTTCTTCCAGTTTTCCGGCAATTGCGTTTAGTTTATCCGGTAGGTTAGTCTGGCTCGCGGCTGATTGTAAAATTTCTTTAGATATAGACATCACGTTCGCCGCTGGCAACTTGCTGATATAGTCGTTCGAAAGTTTCCAGCATTCGCCCTTTCTGGAAAAACGGCATCGCTTTAATTTCCTCGATTTCTTTTTGAATCAATCGTTCGCCAACCGCTTTAGTTTCAGGCGAGGCGTAATCGTCAAGGTATTCACGGAAAGTCAAGACGGCATTCGCCTTACAGAATTTTCCCTCGACACAACCTTTTAACAAATTCATAATTTTGCCACCGGTGCGGCCACAACGATAGCCAGCGGTACAGAAAGAAGTGATCAGACCTCGTTCCGCCAATTCACGGACGACTTCATCGAGACTGCGTGTATCGCCGAGAGTAAATTGTTGTTCATCAATCTGTTGGTCAGCCTTTTCTTTTTTTGCCAGGGCTTGCAAAGCGGAAGTATAGCCACCGACGCCGATTCGCGTGGAAGCATCTGTCTGGGTACAACCGACCCCGATAACTTGGCGACGCATTTCAGCACTTTCGCGCGCGGTGACAATTAATCCGGTATAAGGCACGGATAAGCGTAAAACAGTAACCAGTTTCTTAAAATCGGCGTCATTAACCCGCCATTGTGAATTACGACTGAACCAGGAACCGCTGGCAGGCGTCAAGCGCGGAAATGAAATCGTATGCGGTCCGATGCCGAAATGCCGCTCGAGATCAATTGTATGATACAGCAAGCCCATAACTTCGAAGCGCCAATCATACAGTCCGAAAAGCGCCCCGATGGCTACGTCGTCTATTCCAGCCTCCATTGCGCGATGTAAAGAATATAAACGCCAGCGATAGTTACCTTTGATAGTATTAAGCGGATGCAGATTCGCATAAGTCGGTTTGTGGTAGGTTTCCTGAAAAACCTGGAATGTACCGATTCCCACTTCCCAGAGCTTCTTCAGATCGGCGATACTCATCGGAGCGGCATTGACGTTGACGCGCCGAATCGCACTAAAGCCGGTTTTAACCGGAACTTTGACGTCGTAAATCGTGCGAATGGTTTCGGCAATGTAATCCACAGCCGAGCGCGGGTGCTCGCCGAAAACTACGATCATACGCTTATGACCTTCGTTAATCACGGCTTCGGTTTCCTTGCGAATTTCTTCCATGGTTAAAATCCGGCGTTTTTCCTCTTTATTTTCGTAGCGGAAACCGCAATAAGCACAATTATTGACGCAAAGATTACTACAGTACAGCGGAGCGAAGAATACGATACGATTATCGTAAACTTTCCGCTTAACTGCCAGACCGGCTAAGTACATTTCTTCCCAGAGATCGTCGTCAGTAACATTCAGCAATGTTGCCGTCTCTTCCGGTTCGAGCCGTTCAATCTCTAAAGATTTCGCTAAAATCTCACGAACGCGAGATTTATCCGGATTGGCGGCGGATTTAAGTTGAGATGTAATGACGGTTTCATCAATAAAATCCTTGCCTTCTATGAGATACTTTTCGATCTCATCGGGCTTAATCACTTTTTTCGTCCATTCACTTACTTTGACATTTTGCATTTATACTCCATTGAAAAAATCATTTATTTAGATAAAATATTTTGGGATTCGTGACGCCGAATAAGATTCGGTGAAATCCCCTTGCTAAGACTGCGGTGAAATCCCGCCTCACGGATAATTTCCAATACGGCTGGTATCGAATGTTCAGAAGCATCGCTATCGGCATTTTTGCCGGGATAAATGTTGTAGAGCAGTTTGACTCTCTCCGGAGTTATTGACGGCATAATGACATTCATTCCAATTTTTAGAGCCGCAAGACGAGCGCCTTTTTCGGCACATTCCATAGCACTCGTCGAAGGCATATTGGCATAGGGGTTCAGAATGCGCACCAGCGCCAGCGTTCGCAGAGTCAATTGGATTGAACCATTCGGCTTATCTTTCAAAGGTGTCTGAGGATGAGCCAGAAACGGACCAATCCCGATCATATCAAGATCAAGTTCAGTCAATCCGATAATGGCATCAGCCAGCGTTGCCAAAGTTTCACCGGGCAATCCCACCATAATTCCACTACCGACTTCGTAATCCAGTTCTCGTAAAACTTTCAGGCAATTCAGGCGGTCTTCCCATCGTTTGCCTGGTCGTAAAGAGCCATAATTTACCCGATTCAAGGTCTCGATGCGCAACAAATACCGGGTCGCGCCCGCCTTTCGCCATAATTGTAAAACTTCCGGAGTCTGTTCGCCGAGTGAAAGGGTAATCGCCAGATCATATTTATCAATAATTTTGCGGATTAAATCGGCAATCCATTCCGCTGAATAGTAGGGGTCTTCCCCACCCTGCAGGACGATCGTCGGAATTTTTTCACTAACGGCAGTTTCCACTGCGGCTATAATTTCCTCACGCGATAACCGATAGCGCTGGACGGCGCGATTGGAACGGCGCAATCCGCAGTAATAGCAATTCTGCCGACAGTAATTGGTGAACTCGATAATACCACGTAGGTAAATTTCATCGCCGAAAACCGCCCGCCGAATGCGATCGGCTTCATTGAATAACCAATTGTCATCCTTCCCTTGTAAAAATTCTATGATTTCGGTTTTTTGCATAGTTATTTAGTAACCATTGACAATTAGAAATGGCCAAATAAAAATTTTAGATTTCACACTTTTGATATCTTTATCCACAATAATAGTTTCATAATCTTACTTTTTACATCATCACTCAAATAACCTTTAGTTCACAATTTTAACAAAAATAATGTTAATCCTATAAAAAATTATTTAGAATAATTCAGATTAATCTAATGGTAAAAATAAACCAGCTTTTAATTCACAAGAGAAAATACTACCTATCTTAATGTCACTTGATACTATTTAAGTACCATAAGTTTGCGAGTTTGGATATTTTTTCCCGCTTTCATTTGATAAAGATAAATGCCACTGGTTAAATCAGTTGCATCGAAATTTACTGCATAATTGCCAGGTGTTTTATATTCATTAACCAAAGTAGCCACTTCATTGCCAAGGACATCATAAACTTTCAATACGACATATTGCGAGGTTGATAATGAATAACGGATTGTTGTTACTGGATTAAAAGGATTCGGTTGGTTCTGATAAAGAAGGATTTGCTCTGGTATTATATCATCTCCACCCACAATCGCTGTATTAGTTGAAACACCATAAGCTTTAACGCAGAGATCATATTTATAATCGGTATTATCTCCTATTGCGAGCCAGGTATTATTCCCTGTATTACTAATCCAGCATTTACCTGTTTCGATAACTGGGTCAGCATAATCGGTAATAAACGTCTCAGCCGGAAGAGAATATTGGGTCTCAGGAGTATTGTATTTTACTTTTATGTAAATATCATCACCACTGTTTACTTCTATCGAATCGGGCAAATCAAAGGTATAGTAACCGGCGTAATCACAGATTTTATCTCCGGTTGAACCCAAAAGAGTCGAAAGAGATCTCCCATCAAAATTATCATAAATATAAAAATTCACTGTCGAATTGGAAGAATGCACCCAAGTTCCTACTTTGGTAATTTTTTGGTCAGTAGATATAACAAATTTTACCAGACCATAATCTTCATAATCAGGTTGATCAAGGGAGTTATCAACCCAACCAAACGATGTAACACATCCTAATTTGTCGTAGTAATGAACAGTAGCGTTTGGATTGTAATCCATATAATTCGGCCAGAAAGCTGGGTTCGTATTTACTTTGGTATCGTTATAGGAAATGTAGAAAAAGCCATTTTCCCCGAAACCGGAACCCCAGCTATTTCTTATAATCCAGGCTCCTGCGCCACCAGCAGTCTCCTTACTGTCATCCCATCCTACCAGCAGGACTGCATGGTTGATACTACTATCCACATAACTATAATAGGTATGATTTTGTGAATTATAATAAGTATTATCCCAGAACATATCAGTATATACGGCGCCATAAGTATATACAATCTGTTTAAGGATATTTATGTCATCCGGTAAAAATCGAGCGTCGGGAACATAGGCTTGAGAACTTAAACCCGAAACATAAATACTATCTTTTACATTGTAAGGGTCATCAACTTCGGCAATTGGGCCATTTCCGCGACTGAAATAGGCAGTTGCCATTTTGGAATTACCGCCTTCGCAGGAACCTAAAAGAAAGCCATGGCCATTTCTAAGGTTTTGTTCAGAAAGGTCATAATCCCCCAATTCTAAAGCTTTCCATCTTGATTCGATCGAACCGTAAGTCGCAAATGTCCAGCAACAACCGCAATCTTTCTGATCCTTTACCGAGGTTAGCTTGCCTTCCTCTCGCAAATCGTACCTTTCCGGTAACGAAACTTGCTTCTGAAGATGTATCGGAATTTCTGTTTCAAAAGTCAATGGATGCGGAATATAGCCAAGGGCGTATCCTTCGGGCGTAAATTTCTTTACCTCACCCTTTTTTACCATTTATATATAATTGATAAACTCCGAGTCAAGCGGAGTCATTTGAGGATTTCGCTCCTGCGCAAAAATCACGGAAAATATCACGCATAAAATCATAGGAACGTAAACCTTTTTCATGCAAGCTCCTTATCGGTTAATGTTTGACCACAACAATTAGCTCAAATTTTTTAACCGGCGGCATATCCTTCTCAAATGGTCGGCGATAAACTAACTGTAAAAAGGTCTCGCCCTCTTTTATCGCCATAAAACGCATTATTGTTTTCCCACCTGAACCTACAATACCCGACGGTACTTTATCAGCCTGGTATTCGATGCCAATGTTTTTTAATACACTGGTATCGTTGGAAGCTACTTCCCAGCGATAACCGGTAGTCGGATTGGCTTGCAAGATAATTTCCAGGCTATCACCTGCCTTCATTTCCAATGTACTGCCAGCATCATTTTCACTTACCTTTATTGTCACCGGCTTACATTGGAATGAAAAAGCGAGCAGTGATAAAGTCAAAATAAATTTTATAGTAGTTTTAAACATTAACCTCGACCTTAATCTTACCTAATCTCCCGCCATCGCCCATCAGTTTTCGGAACGATTGGAGAGTTCGCTTTAATATAATCAATCATCGCTTGCCGCAGAAGAATGCCGGTGTAATTGATTCGATCCGGCGTAATGGTCGTCAATAGGTCATAACCAGAATTACCTTCCGCCAAATAATCCGTAACAGCCAGAGTATATTCGCGCTCATACTCGATAGGTTTTCCGCCAATGTTGAATTTTATAACTCGCGAACCATCGGGTTGATTGCGATCAATTACGATTTCAGCCCCGCCCACAAGCATACCTTGATTGCTACCTGAAACGCGATCTTCGACTAATTCTTTCAAAAATTTGCCGGTTACTCGCATTATGACGATGCGATTGTCAAACGGCATAACTTTGAAAACATGCCGAGGAGTAATTTGCCCAGCAGGCAGGTCGGCTCTGACTCCGCCAAAATTAGAAAAAGCAATGTCGGCTTTTGTACTGGCAAGCATGGCGTCAGCCATCAGGTTGCCCATCGGTGATTCGCCGCTACTCGAGCGATAGATTTGTCCGGTCGCTAAACCGATGACCTCGTCGAATCCGGCTTCGGCTTTTTGGACCCAGAAATCGATCAGTCGTGTTAGACTGGTATCCGGCAAAAAGTCATCTTCAAACAAGGTGAATATCGCGCCGTCGTCGGATTCATAATCGTAACCCGCCAGAGTTCCGGTCTGGCGATGAATATAAAAATTCACATGTCCCAGATTACTACCATTGGCATAATTTTGGAAAATCAGGGTATGATTAAGCGGATCTTCCCACGGCTCGTAAAAGCCGCGATGCAAATGACCGGAAAACATAATATCAATCCCCGGAACCCGATGAGCAATAGCCTGGGCGCTGGTATTATAACTTTCACCCAGTTCTCCGTCACTAAGGTCAGCCACCATTTGCTTATAGCCTACTTCCGGATCGTAGGCTAACCAGGCGTGCGTCAGAACGATAACCGTATTGGCACCTTGCGCCTTTAATTCCGGTAAATAGCGTTTGATTCCTTCAATCTCAGGGCGGAAATCCAGGTCTTCAATGTGTTCCGGATAACTCATACTGGGCGTCGCAGAAAGCGTCGCTCCGATGATGCCGATTTTTATTCCCTGAATTTCTTTGATGATATACGGCTTAACAAATTCAGCCAATTCTCCGGTTGATTTGCGATAAAGATTAGTTGCTAGAAATGGAAAATTAGCTTTCTCCGCCAATTTTTTCAGATTTTTCCAGCCATTATCGAAATCGTGATTCCCGATAGTCAGGGCATCATAGCCGACGGTATTCATATATTCGATAACGGCTTCGCCCTCCGAAACCGTTCCCAGCGGCGTCCCCTGATAAAAATCTCCGGCATCAACTAATAAGAATCCCCAGCCATTTTGGGCGGCTTCTTGACGTTTTTGTAAAATATAACGCCCCGCGACTGCTCCGCCACCCAGCATCGGCGGAAAATCGGGATTAATAAAACTGGCTTCGCTCCGATCAATTCCACCGTGCATATCATTGGTAAAAATCGTTACGATTTTCAAGTAATCTTTAGTGGGAAATTTTTCAGCCGAAAAAAGCATCTCTGCTATTAGAACGACAATTAAAATAATAGATAATCTTTTGTATTTCATAGATTAAAAATTGTACCTCAAGGTTGCCATTCCAATCAGATAACTTTCATGAACGGTATCAAATTCGACTCGCTTTTCTACCGCAATTGGAAAAAGGTCGTGATACTTGTAATCGCAAGTTGTAAAAGCTCCGGAAATTTCGAGATTAAAATTACCAAATTGATAAGCGGTGCCAGCCGTGAACCAATTGCGATTCATCTCGGCATTAATCGGATTAGGATCGTGATAAAATCCGAACCGCAAAGGCATACCGGAAAAGAAAATATGTTCGATACCAAGATGGATTTTCGTCACATTGCGATAAGGAATCGGCACGTCCGAAAAATTATTCGGAATATCATTCGGATTGGCGTCACTCCTAAACTGATATTTAGCCGAGGCATCTTTCCAATTCTGATAGACGATTTCGAAAAACAATTGTGTCGGAATTATATTTACTGGTTTTAAACATAATCCAAACCGCAATTCACCCGGTTGATGATAGGTAACTTTTTCGATAGTAAAAACCGAATCAATCGCCAGTACCGGCAGAGTCTGGGTAGTGTCATTTACTAAATAAAGTAAACCGCCTTTCTGGACTGTGTTGTATGGTAATCGGTAAGAAATCGCAAGGCTGAGATGCTTGGTAACGTCAAATGCCATCCCGAAATTGCCGGTAATCGCCGACTCGAGTTTCGGTTTGACCACGTAGGAAATCGTGTGATCGGAAGATTGGTAGTCGCTGGGCTTGATGACCTGAATCTCATATTTTTGCTCGGAAAAATCCGGGGTAATAAAATTTAACGCCGCTCCTAACCAGAGTGATTTCCATGGATTTACTGCCATTCCCAACGAAGTATTGAAAACTGAATAGTGGTTCGATAGTCGGTTATAACCCACCAGCGGATCGCGATTGTATTCACCGTACAACGAGCCTCTGACTTCCTCTTCATACTGGAAATCACTCAGATTGGTATGATTTAACAGCATTGCCAACCGGATGCGCGCCAGAGGTTTGGTGTTAATTCCAACCTGAAAATCTGGAAACCAGTTCTGGTTCAACACGTAAGTATTGTCAGCCAGAAAATCGCCGTAACTGTCCTGTACCGGGAAACTGCGTTTTTCTTTAATGGAAAATGCATTTAATCCCGCGATTAGCGACAGTTTTTGTTTGCTGTATCCCAGCAAAGCCGAATTTGTGAGTAAAGCCGAAGCGCTTCCCCCATCGCCCCAGCCTGATAAGCCGACCGCTAACGACCGCGCGTCGGCTACCGACGGTAAATCGCCAATCAACGGGCTAAAGAAACTCTGGCTTAAGCCAGTTGAGCTAACGATTAACACAAATGTCAGAATGAATATTTGCTTTTTCATTTAAAACCTATAATCAAGTTGGATTCTGAAATCCGAATAAAATTTATCATAATATACTTCGCTGACGACTGGATTGGAACTGTCCGCGCCAATATCAATCATTCCACCCACTACATTATCTAACTGGTTATGCAGATCGAAACTGTATTTCAGGCGAAGCGAAAGATCGCGCGACAGCCGTGAGAAAACTGTAATCCAGCCGTGGAGTGCGCGCGTGTCGGTATTGAAAACTCGGAAATCCGTGTCTTCAAAATTCCAGAGAAAGCCGCTATAGGTCATCACCGAACCAATCAGTTTGAGTCGTTCGTTGACATTATGAGTAACGGTCAGACCAAGCGCATCACTGGGCGAACCGGCATTGCCGACATAAGAAGTTTCACCGGTTTCGGCATTAATAACCAGTCGTGAGCGTGGGGTAAATTCGGTAAACGATATGGAATACAAAAGTTTTATCTGGTTATAGCGCGACATTCGCAGAGTGGCTTCGAGACGAGTTTCGTTAGACTGATAGAAAACCGGCGTGAGAGTATTGGTCTTGTCCCGATGTTGCCATTTCTGGCGAACCTTGAACCGATACTTGAAAACCGGACGATATTCCAGATTGAGCACGGTACGGTAATATTGGGCGTTATCGGCTACACGAGTCCAAATATCCTGCTCGGCGGTAGCGATTAAGCTGCGGTGCAATTGATAGCGAGTTGATAGATACAATCCGCGTTCTGCCTGAGGCTGAGCCGTAGCCGAATAAAGATAGGCGAGGCTGGGGTCTTTGAGATAATATACATCTTCGTAAATCGTGCCCTTGAAGCGCTGATAGTTGCTATAACTACGTTGGTAAGGATTATCGAAATCCAGGTCGTAATCCCGATAAAGCATAAGGAAATTAAAATTATCAAACTGTAAATAACCAGACAGCACCAGCGCACTCGGATCGCCGGAACGATCGCCTAACTTCAAGTCTTTATCCAGTTCGGCATATTCACCTTGCAGGGTCAAATTACTAATGACAGTCGAAAATTCCAGTCCGTAAACTCGCCGGATAGATTTGGCAGATGACCAGATTGAAGATGTAGCCGATGACTCGTAAGAGGCATTAATTTCCGCATCGGCGGAATTGCCGATTTGGGTTAAATATTTGCTATAGCCGGAAGGGTCAAGCAGTGACTCGGTAACATGCAAATCTAATTCCCGGTCATACAAACTCTGGTAAATTGTCAAACCTAAATACGTTCCCGGCACAAAAGAATATTTGGCGTTGCCGCCGATCACCATTTCTTGGACGGCATTGATCATATTATGCGGAATATTGCCGTACAAACCGTATGACATCCGCGGATACATCGTAATTAGTGTCGAAAACGAACCATCATCATTGACAACTGCGTCTCGATTATTGATGGAAAAAAATCCGGTGCCAATCAGATTACCGATTTGGGCTTCCGCACCAATACCACGCAAGCCGTATTGCGTAATGCGCGAAGAATTGCCACTTAAACCGTTCAGCCGATTGCGAAAACCGTATCCGGTTTTGCGCGGCATAAAAAAGTCGGTAGCTTCAAAAGTCACCCCTTGCCCAAAACCAGCCAAATAATCACCGATTACGATTTTGTTCAATTTTACCGCGCCGATTTCAACGTTATTTATTTCGAAAAAGGCTTTGAATTGCGGAATTTTGGTACCCTGATAATAAATCGGTTGCTCTCCCAAATTGCGCAAGTAAGAACCTTCGAGACGGAACTTCGTGCCCCAGTGCAAACGCATTTTGTAATAAGTGTCCAGCGGCTGATCCAGCTGGACGAAAGCCGCATACGAATCGGCGTCATCGCTGGGAGTCTGACTGAGGGTAATATTCTTGACCACGCTCGAAAAACTGCCGCCAAACCTGTGAACATTATCGTCATCAGTATAGCGAATAAAATCTTCCAAATTGGAAAAACCGTAATAGGTCAACCCCTCGGTACTGCGTAAATCGGTGCGGTTTTTAATCTCGCCCTGTTTTTGGCGGTTAACGATCGCCACGGCGTCGCTTGGAGCTAGTCCCGCCAGATTCCGCAATTCAAAATAGCTAAGTTTGTTGATATTAACTGGATTGGAGAGCATATCAATCCAGTTATTGACGGTATTTTCACTGGCACCGTCATCGGAAATCCATTGCTCGACTTTGTAATAATTATCTTCGATGCGCCTTTCCGACTCTTCCAGAAAAACCGGCGAGATTTGGGTTAGTTCTTTCAGCTTCAAAAAAGTTTCATGGTCAATACTTTTGATATTCTTTAAGTCGAATATACTATTAAATGGGCCAATATATTCCCGCCAGTATAGAATATCTTCCAATTGTTGGCGAGTCAACGGCAACTGCGCCAGTTCGACTTCGTCGGCTGTATTGAGGTCAATTTTCGATTCAAGTTCGACAGCACCAACAATAATGTTCAGAGCCATTATGAATAGGATCAATAGCCAACAATACTTTGAATGCCTCATAAATTTACTTTTCATTTTTCCTGAATGAATAGCCCAGACTGAATTGATGAGTTTCGGGTAATAGCGGGTGACTGATATAAGCGTAATCTGCCAGAATGCCCCATTTCTCGATTCCGAAGCCAAAGCCGATGCGGTTCGGTTCGGTATTGACGCCGGTTCGCAGGACTAACCACGGCACAATACGGTATTCCAATCCGGCACGATACTGAGTCTTATCCGTTCCGATTTTCTGGTAAATCACAAAATTGGTCGTCAATCCGTAATAAGGTTCATAGCCTAAACCAATTGCCACACTCCTGGGAAGGCGCTGAGCGCTCAAGGCACTCCCCATTTCCGGCGAATTGATATTCTTAACAAATAATCCGATCCAGCTTCTTTCATGCAGACTACCCTGGAGGCCCAGATCAAGTCCAAAACCAAACCCGCTACCCAAATCCATCCCGTCGCTCCCATCGCCGGAAACGCCCGCTGAATGACCATAATCAAGTTGGTAGAGATTGAGAGTATAGCCGAGCGATAGCGTCGAAAATAGGTCTTTTTGCAGGTAAAAACCGTGCGACAGGCTAAAAGCCGTTTCACTCGTCAAGGAATTGCCGGAATAAGAGGTCGAACTGCCTTGATAGCCAATTGCCATTGTGCCGACTTTGCCGATTGGCATAGCGATAATTGCCACGGCACTATTATAATACGAAAGTCCATAAGGTCTGTATAAACCGCCGACTAATTCGAGAGCGGTTAAACGACACAAACCGGCTGGATTGTTGAGTTGTGCCCAGGCTGAACCGATATTTGCTAAATTGGATGAACCGGTAGCGCTGATTGGGGCGGCGATTTCGTTCATCTGGGTGAAAACCTGAGCCCAGAGTGCGATCGGAAGTACAACAAGTAAAATACTAATTAAAAAATGCTTAAAAGTGTTCATCAGAATTTTACTCCTATTACCACCGGCGCAATGGAAACCTGGGATTTTCCCGTCGAACGATTGGTCGTTTGTAGATGCAAAATATAATTGCCGGGCGGCACCAATTGATTCAATTCATTGCGCCCGTTCCAGGTATCTTCCCTTTTCCAGGAAACGGCAAAATAGTTGTCCACCAGCGTCGTGATGAACCGACCTGACAAGTCATAAACTCGCACAATGGCGCGGCAATTCGCCGGATATTCATAGGTGTACTTGATGACTTCGCCTAATTTCGGTACAAAAGGATAAGGTGCGACGCTGATTTTGGTGCGTCCTTCTCCAACTTCACCAACAATGTAAGGCTCAACATCCGAGGCGTAACCCAGCAGGATTTGCGGTGCATTATTATAAATACCGAGAACCCCGCGCACAATTACCTGATTGCCGAGGGTCAATAATGAATCGGTATATTCATTGACGATTTCGCCCAGCGAATTATAAAGCGCTCCAGTCGTATTCCAGATGCGCACAGTCGTTCGGGCAGTTTCATCTTCAATAACAACGTTACATCCCTGATTAGTGGCGGTCGGATTACTGCGTTCCGCTACAGTGCCGTGAATTTCGACATAACTGCCTTCCCATTCGGTCAAATTATTCGCCAATTCCGAAATATATACTTTGGCAGTACTCGTTATCGGGACGTTTTGAGCCAGAACGGTATAACTATTAGTCCAGTTGGTTAATTCTTTGACTCCATTGTATTCGGTCAGTTCGCCGGTCACTTCGATGGAATCGCCCTGCATCAGGTTGGTAATTGCGGAAGCAAAGAGGTTCAATCCTCTTCCCGAAACATCCTGAAAATAAGCCGAGGTTCGGCTGGTAATAAGAATATTCGACCCGATTGTCACCACACCTCGCAGAGTTACGGTTTGACCGTTATATTCGTCCCAATTTTCGCGGATGGTTTTGATAGTCAGCATTTCCGGTGGCGCTTGAATTGTAATCATATTCTGATTAGAAGTGCTGATTAGACCAGATTCATCTTCGGCTTCAATCTGATAATAAAGAATACCGGCAATTGAAAATGGACCAATGGTAACAGAATAAGTATTTCCGGTAGTCAGCGACATTTCCACGTTATCAGTTTCCGATTGAAAGGAATAAATCAATCTAACCGCCGCGAGCGGTCCGTCGTCGGTAACATTCACCGAAAAAGTTATAGCCTGACCGACAAGCGGACTACTCGGCGAATAATTGATACTGGATAATTTCGGTTTGGTATTACCGACGGCAACCACCTGCCAGGTGTCGTCGAGGTTTTCGCCGGTTTCGTTATGACCGGTAATGCCATTGCCGCCTGATGATGGCTCTGAGCCTTCATCACTAATGCGCTGGAGCTTAAAGCCGTCGGTATGCGTCGGCGCGCAGGTTTGTTCGGCAACCGGCGTATCATTCTGGTAACCAGCAACGCCGCTTTTATCAACGGCGCAGATTAGACTGCCCCAAAGAATATAATCAACATCTTTGACCGTCGCCGATGAGCCATCCCAATAAAACAGTACCAGTGTTTCTGCTGCATTATCTAAATAAGCTGTACCACCGCCTTTCGTATTCTGCTCGTCGATTGCATTTAGCAAATCGTCTTTAACCGACAGGCCGGGCGAAGCGCCGTAATAGCTTTCATAAGCCGCGGTGGTCGTAGCCGCGATAATGATTTCTGATTGTGCCTCAATGCTATAACCCGGCGGAAAACGTACTATGAAATCCGAACCGCTTCCACTCCAGAAATTGGTACCGGTTGGTAGATTATGGTAATATTTTTGGTTTGATGGATCAGTGCCGTCGGTAAGATAATAATTACTCAGGTCAACTGCATTATCCGTCGGATTGTAAAGTTTGATGTATTCGGCATTACTCGGCTGGAGGACAATCTCGGATATGACGACGTGATCCTGCGCCGTTAGTAGTAAAACCGGCAATAGAATCAGCCCAGGTAGAACAATTCGTTTTTTCATAGATTACTTCAAATACAACATTTTTTGCGTTCTTACGCGGTTTCCGGCTTGCAGTTGAACAAAATACACGCCGGATGGAAACTTGGCGGCATTCCAGATTTTCGCATAACTTCCGGCGATGGCATAACCGCTTGCAATTACGTCAATTTTCTGGCCAAGAACATTGAAAACGACAACTTCGTAAGCACCATTTTTATCCAACTGCCAACTAATCGTGGTCGCCGGATTGAACGGATTGGGATAAGCCGGGTTGAGTTTGAAAGTCAGAGCATTAGTTTTACTCTCTTTAATCGCAGTTAATGGAACAATATCTTCGGCGTAGCCGATCAGGGTTTGATAAATGCCTTGAAATTGGTTGCCGACTCCTCTGAATTTATAGGAATTGCCCAGCGTGATAGATGCAACGTCAATTCCGGTAGCATCCGGAATCCGGGCTATAGTCGTATCAGTCCCAGCCGAAACGCTAATATTGGTCGCCTCACCGGAAGTTTCCTGTTTGGTTACCATTCCGGAAAACTCGATCAGTGTGCCTTCCCAGTCACTGCTATTAGCACCGGCGACCGTTACGACCTGAGCCGGTGGCAATTCGTTGCCACTGGAGATTTTCTTATAGATAAAATTAGTAACTTCAATGGTCGTGAAAAATTTCTCAACATAACCGACTACCATCAATTCATCACCGCGCGTAATATCGGAATATAATTTGCCACTCTTGTACAGATTCAAACCGCGTCCGGACGCATCCTGAATATAGGCGGAAGTATAAGTATTCGCTAAGACACCAGCGCCGATCGTGACAATTCCTCGAATCGTGACAATTTTGCCATTTAAAGATTCAATGTTTGTATGAATATTGGCGATCGTCTCAGGCGTGCTATTGGCGATTATCAGCGTTTGAGTAGCTGATTTACCGGAGTTGGCTGGAGACTGATCGTCTTGGCAATAGATATAAAACTCGATAATGCTATTGCCGGTCTGGGGCGGTATATTGCCCATCCAGGTATCACCGGTTTCCTTCCACATCACCGCGGTGTTGATCAAACTACCGGGCGCTCCGTAATAAATCGTTGCCGAAGCAATACTCCCTACCACCGGCGTAATCGTTACGCTGACGGTAATCTCGTCCGCCAAAGTGATAAAATCGGGTGAATATGCGATATTAGTGACGACCGGGGCATTCGGATTAGTACTGTGCGAACCGAGATTTTCAACATTGTCCGTACCAAATTCAATCCATTCACTTTCAATATATGTATAGCTACCAAAAGTAATTGTACTGTTACGCCTCATTGTTCGATTATCTAATATTGTATCAATTTTTGTGGGCTCACCTATTATGTCAACAATCAATCCGTTACGAAACAAAGCCACAGCATCATTTCCATTAAAATTCAAAGGCGATGAAAGGGATGAAGGTACTAAAATATCAGGTGATGGATAAATGGCAGCTTGTGCATTTGCTAAGACAATTACGGAACCAGCTGGAATACTTGCCCTTGATCCCCAATCGCTAAAAGAACTTGAAAAATTATTCGCACCATTGAAACTAGTACGTAATTCATAACCGTTATTTGTCAAATTAATTAATTCGTTACTGGCATTAAAAATTTCAATATATTTATTATTCGAAGTCCCTTCAACATATTCACTAATAATAATAGGACTGGGATCAACATAAATCGTCACACTGTCTTTTCCAATAGCGCTTTCGTTATCGGTAACAATCAACTCGAATACCAGAGTAGCTACGCTAGACGGTGAAGTAAAAGTGACAATGGCTTGATCAGTAGCCGACAGTGTAACTGATGTTCCCGAAATTTGCGTCCAAGTATAACTGACAATTGAACCGTCGGGATCATTACTGATCGAACCATCTAAAGTCACAGTTACATTAAAACGCTCCACCCGGTCTAAACCGGCTCTTGCCATAGGAGAAACATTACCACCGCCACTCCAGACGTGCGAACCTAAATAAGTAAATGTATTCTGAGGATGAACTTCCCATTCTGAATCATCGGCCGAAGTACCGGCTGAAGAGGTCCAATCGGTATTGCCCTGTGATACAGTAGATTTTCGCACTAAAGTATGCTCAGCCATCGCATCGGTAACTCCAGCAACACTCCAAGCAGTACCGGGATCTTCGCCAAATTGTCCCAAAACATCAATAGTCGTCCATGTCCCACTGATAAGTTTTTGAAGCCCAAGATAATCGTCTCCGTTAAAATACGTTATAGTATGAGTTGTATTTGAAACAGATAATATTGCACTTGCTGCAGATGGATTACCAACTACATAAACAGATTTATCATTTAATGTACCAGATAGAACAATCGAATCTTGAACAACAGTGGCTCCATTATTGGATCGGACTATACGATAATTTGTCAAATCGACAATTGTTCCAGTACCATTGTAAATTTCAACTGCTTTATTATTACTCGATCCTTCGATATATTCGCTGAAGAACAGATCGCCAGCGAAAATCAGCGTTGGCAAAGTCAAAGCGATCAGGAAAATTTTGATGGTTTGATGCATAATAACCTCTCTAATTTTTTAAATACCTTTTGAACATTGGCTAATAAGAGTTTTAAATAATTTTGCTGGTTAGTTTTTTGATTTTTAGCCACTCTAATTTGAATAAAAATCACATAGAAAGTTACATTCTATCTTTACATCCTCAAAATTATTTTTAAATTAAGCTGGTTGGAAGATAATTCGGCTTAACGCGATGAGAAGTATTTTTAAAAAACCGGAAATTAATAACGAGAAACCAGCCGTCCTAAGAGGCGGCCGCTTTTCGAGGTTATTGATTCTAAATATATCTACTTGTTTATTAATCACAAATGCCCAAATATCAATTGCTAAAACGGTCATCAAACCCGGCAAACGCTTGCATTTCGAGAAGATTAACACTGAAAAAGGACTACCCAGTAACCATATCACCTCCATTGTTCAGGATTCAATTGGGTTTATGTGGTTTGCCACCAGAGAAAATGGATTGTGCCGCTACGATGGGAACGAGATTGTTACTTATCATCCCGAAGATTCAGTAGCCACTTCTCTCACCTGTCAAAATATTAAGCGATTATTTATTGATTCAAAAGGTGCGCTCTGGATTATCGGTTCAGTGGGCGACATCCCTCATAAAGGTTGTATCGATAAATACGATCCGCTTACCAACGGTTTCATTCATATCCTATCGCCGAACGATTCGATTCCCAGCATTATTGATATAGCCGAAGATCGATTGGGTAATTTCTATTTCTCGGTCACCGATATCAGACAACAAAATAACCAAATTTTGAAAGCCTTTAATCAAAATGGTTCATATCACATAAAAAAAATCAGTCCTTTAGTGTTTGACGATAATTCTATATTGCCTGCCAATTATGTAATTCATCGAATCATAAATAAAGGCGATGGAAAGTTATTGTTAGGTTTAAGTCAATATGGCATAGTCGAATACGATATAAATACCGGCCGGGTTAACGAAGACGACTTCCAGAATCTTAATTATTACTTCAACCGTTTCTCTTTTAAAATTGATGATATATTACTCGATTGTAATCAAAACCTGTGGATAGCCGCCCATAAATTTCTGGCAAAATATTCCATTGCCGACGGCTCATTGCAATATTATCTACTGCCGCTCAAACCGGACGGCAGTGAAATAAATCCCTACCAGGATCCGATAAAAAATTACTATTACTATACCATCAATCAATTATATGAGGGAAGTGGCGGACAAATATGGGTAGTTGGAAGCCAATGCAATCAGAACGAGACCTTCTTTAGATATGATCCGGAAACAGAAATATTCTGGCATTATTCGACCGACCCTTATGATGAAAATCAAATATCGGTTAATAATATTAACTGTTTTTTCATTGATAAAAGCGGTTCGGCCTGGCTCGCTACTCAATATAGTGGTGTGTTTAGATTTTCTTTACCACGCCCTTTTATGGATTTACGTTCAATATCGGAAAGCATTAATTTTAATAACGACAATGTGAACGATGTTCTTGAAGATCACGAAAATAACCTCTGGTTTGGTCTAAAAGGAAAGGTTCTGCGCTACAATCCGAAAACTAAGAATGTCAAAATTTTCCCCCTAAAGCTCTCCAATCAAGAAAGCCTACCACCGGGCTCATTACATATTTATGAAGACTCTCAAAATACTATCTGGGTGGGTACTACTCTTGGATTATTCAAACTCAATCCATCTTCTCAAGAATTTATCTATTTAAATCACGTCACTAAAAATCAGCCGAATAAGCAAAATTCGATTAGAGCCAACCATATACCGGCTATCTATGAAGATCACGAGGGTAATTTTTGGCTGGGTACCGCCGCTGGTTTATGCCGCTACGATCGCCAAACCAATCAAAGAAAATATTACTCAATTTCTGAACCGACTAAGAACGTCCCGAACAAAAATATCATTTACGATATTCTGGAAGATCGGAACAATAATTTATGGTTAGCAACTCGCAACGGACTCATTTTATTTGACCGAAAAACCGGTACTTATCAATTAATTTCTGACAGTACTTTGATTTTTATGCCGGAAAGTGACGAAGGTTTTTACCGTTTATACGAAGCTCAAGATGGTCAGATTTGGTTGACCTCGTCGTTACCATACTTGATTTCATACAATCCGCTGACAAAGAAATTTGTCTATCGTACCGAAAAGACGGGATATATCTGGAAATACCCAATTACCGGCGTAATTGAAGATCATAATGGCATTTTCTGGTGTAGAACCACTCAAGGAATCATAAAACACAATCCAATATTGAATACTTTTACCCTCTTCGATCGCAATGACAATGTAAATTACTATTACAAAGACAGATCAACCTCTGACATCAGAGAACCCAGCTACCTAAAAAATAATATCTTAAGGAATTACTGCCGATTGCGTTCCGGCTGGATTATGATTGGCGGTAAATGTGGCTATACTTATTTTCATCCGGATAGTATTAATAATAAATATGTGCCCAATATCGTTATTACGAAATTTAAAAATGACTATACTGAAAAAATAATTTCCAATCATTCTCCTAACCAAATCACATTAGACCTACCTTGGAATGAGAATTACTTCACCATCAGTTTTAGTTTACTGGACTACTATATCCCCGCTGAAAATAAATACTACTACATTTTAGAAGGATATGATAAAGATTGGAAAAAATGCGTTAAAACCAATAGCGTTAGCTATTCTAAAGTCCCACCCGGTCAATATACTTTCCGAGTAAAAGGCGAAAATTCGGATGGCGTTTTAAGTCGCAATGAAGCCACCATCAGGATTAAAATTGTTCCACCTTTCTGGAAAACAGCGTGGTTCAAAATACTAATATGGGTTCTTGGTTTAGGTGTTGTTGTTTTGATAAACTACATACGCATCGCGGTTATCCGCCATCAGAAGGAAGAACTAGAAAAGCAGGTGGTTGATCGCACTCAAGCCTTGATTGAAAAGTCCAAAGCCCTTGAGGCGGCTCATAACCAACTTGAAGAAAAAGTCCAGGAAAGAACCCAGGAACTCGCCGAAGCCAATGTGGAATTAAACCGCGAAATCAATATTCGGATGAAAGCCGAAGAATCCTTAAAACGCAGTGAAGAAGTCGCTCGCGTTCTGCTCAATGCTCCTATTGATCTGGCAATGTTAATTGACCCTGACGGTAATATCTTAGCCGCTAACAATTCGGTTTTGAAACATTTTCAAGCCTCGGAGAACGAGGTCATCAATCATAATCTAAGTGAGTTCTCACCTCCAAATTTATTCGAGCGCCGAAAAATATTCCTCGATAAATGTATCAATACCCAATCGCCTCAGGAATTCGAGGACGAAAACCGGGGACGAATTTTTCACTATCATTTTTATCCTATTATTGGAATGGACCAGAAGGTCAACAACATCGCCATCTATATCCGCGATATTACCGATCAGAGGGAAATGGAAAATTTCCTGCGCAATGCTCGATCTGAACTCGAAAAACAAGTCAATCAGCGCACCGCGGAATTAAGAAAAACCAACCGACAACTCCTTAAAGAAATCAATACGCGTAAAAAAATCGAAAACAAACTCCGCGCCAGTGAAGAAAAATACCGCGACCTATTCCAAAACGCCAATGATCTCATCTGGACTATGGATAAAACCGGTAAATTTCTATCGGTTAACAACCACTTTAAAAACTTATCCGGCTACTCTAAAAAAGAATTGTTTGCCATCAATCCCTTAACTTTAATCCATCCCGAACATCAATTCCGCATAATTCGGTGTTATTTGAAAATTCTTACAGATGGTCCAACTGGTACAGAACTAAATGTTATGACCAAATCCGGTGAAATTCGCCCCATCTGGTTAAAAATGCGTCCTATAATGAAAAATAACCAGATCATCGGAATTCATGGAATTGGTCGGGATATTACCGAAATACGACACGCCCAGCAAGAACTTCGTGAATCCGAAGAACAAAAGCGCGAAAGTATGCGTCAATTTATCTTGAAACTAGCTCATGAAGTCAAAAATCCGCTAGCAAGCATCAAAAGTTCTGCTCAGTTAGTTGCCAGTATGAATAACAATCATAATCCTCAGGTTGAAAAACATATGGATATTATCAATCGCAACGTTGATACTTGTAATAAAGTCATTCGGGATCTGTTCTCCTATGCGCATGCCACAAATTACCAATTTGAAGAAGTAAATGCTGCTAAATTCATCAAGTCCATAAACGATTTTATCGAAGAAAAATTAAACGAATACCCATATATAAAAATTTCTGTGAATTACGACCGAGACTTACCGCCCATCTATATTGACGAATTCCGATTAACTCAGGCTTTTCAGAACATCATTAATAATGCGTTCGAAGCAATGGCTAAGAAAGGGCGATTCACTCTCAACGTCAAAGCCTTAAAAACCGAAAAACAGGTTCAATTTCTGTTTACCGATACCGGCTCAGGAATACCAGCTGAAGACTTGCCGCAGATTTTTCAGTCATTTTACAGCTCCAAGTCCAAAGGTTTCGGACTGGGTCTGGCACTCACCAAGGAAATTATCGAATTTCACCATGGTAAAATTTCCGTAAATAGTATTTTACACCACGGCACCACTTTTAAAGTAACTATTCCAGCCTTCCAGTAATATGTTTTAAGACACTTAAAATCAGGATGTTATTATGAATTCTATATTAATAGTCGAAGATTCTCAAGACACTCGCGAAAACATTGCCGAACTTTTAACTATGAACGGCTATAAAGTTCGAACTACCGATAATGGTCAAACCGCTCTTCGGATAATTAAAACCCAAACACCAGATTGCGTAATCCTGGACGTACGCCTGCCGGATACAACCGGACACGAAATTCTGAAACAGATCCAGAATGAAATCGAAAGTGGTCTGGTCGTTATTATCATCACTGCTTACGGCGAAGTCTCAATGGCTGTCAACGCCATGAAAATGGGAGCTTACGATTATCTCGAAAAACCGTTCGAGAACGCGGTTTTATTAATGGTTGTAAAACGCGGCTTGGAAAATCAACAAGTCAAGCGAGAACTTGCCCACTTACGCCAGATGTTGGGAACCGATCAGGACAGCGAACAGGTTCTCGGCCATAGTCCGGCAATTAAAAAAGTTATCAGTCAGATAAATTCCGTTGCTCAGACCGACTTAACTGTCCTGATTCAAGGTGAAACCGGAACCGGTAAAGAGGTCGCCGCCCATCTATTACACAATAAAAGCAAGCGCGCCAAACAACCATTTATCGCGATTGACTGTGGCGCCATACCAGAAAATTTAATCGAAAGCGAATTTTTCGGTTTCGAGAAAGGGGCGTTCACCGGTGCCACCCAAAGTCGGCCGGGGAAATTTCAACTGGCTCATCAAGGTACTCTTTATCTCGATGAAATCGGCAATCTACCGCTTGCACAACAACGGCCGTTTCTCCGTGTCATCGAAAACAAGACCTTTCGCCCGATCGGTGCCATCAATGAAAGCAAAGTTGATATTCGCCTAATCATCGCCAGTAATGCTAATTTACTTCAGCTAGTCAGTGAAAATAAATTCCGTAAAGATTTATATTATCGAATCTCGGAATATACTATCACGATGCCTCCCCTCCGTGAAAGACTTGAGGACATTCCTCATTTAACCGCATTATTTTTATCCGAAGCCAATTTTGAATTAAACAGTAAAATCACTGATATTGCCGAAGAGGCGATGGCTAAATTACTTTCATATAATTGGCCTGGCAATGTCCGGCAACTGCGCAACGTTATTCGTAAAGCCGCCCTGCTCGCTACCGATACGATCAAGCTCTCTCACATTTCATTCCCCTCTGAATTTGATTCGGAAGAGCCGGAGCAAAGCTTCTTTACGGTATATAAAAACGATATAAATCGCTACCCAAATTATCGAACGGCTTACGCTGAATTTACCCGGGAATTTGAAAAGGAATTAATTAAAAATGCATACGAGAAAGCTCATGGCAATATTACCAAAGCCGCCCGTATTTATGGCATTGATCGTCGTAATTTCTATCATAAACTCGACAAATACGCTAAAGATTTTCCCAAAAAACAGTAACCCAATCTATAAATAGTTCGCCCTACTTGGCTAATAAGAATCCTTGATTTAAGTCGGCGGGTTAGTCATTGGTCATTGGTCATTGGTCATTAGTCATTAGTCATTGGTCATTAGTCATTGGTAAAAAGGCTGAGGTTGAGAAAAGAAGAGCCACACTGTCACTCTGAGCCACACTGTCACTCTGAGCCTGTCGAAGAGGGACAGTATCGCTTACCCTAAGTCTCACGGAAGCCAAGAACCAACAGTCTCATCCTTCGACAAGCTCAGGATGACAGGAATAGACAAGTTCATCCTTCGACGAGCTCAGGATGACAGGAGCAGACAAGCTCAGGATGACAGATTGTATGTCACTCTGAGCCACACTGTCACTCTGAGCCTGTCGAAGAGGGACAGTATCGCTTACCTTAAGTCTCACGGATACTAGGAGACGACGAACTCATCCTTCGACAAGCTCAGGATGACAAAAGATCGACAAGCTCAGGATGACAAAAGATCGACAAGCTCAGGATGACAAAAGATCGACAAGCTCAGGATGACAAAAGATCGACAAGCTCAGGATGACAGATTGTATGTCACTCTGAGCCACACTGTCACTCTAAACCATACTGTCACTCTGCATTACACTGTCACTCTGAGCCTGTCGAAGAGGGACAGTATCGCTTACCTTAAGTCTCACGGATACTATGAGGCGACGAGTTCATCCTTCGACAAGCTCAGGATGACAGGAATAGACGAGCTCAGGATGACAGGAAAATATTCTTCATGCCCTTGTGGTTTTGCGAAAGATTATCTACGCTGGTATATTAATGAAAAAGGTCGTACCGACACCCGGTTGACTCTCGACTTCGATCGTACCATTATGAAGTAAAACAATATGTCTGGCAATTGCTAATCCCAAACCGGTTCCGCCCATCTGACGCGAGCGGGCTTTATCCACCACGTAAAACCGCTCGAAAAGCCGCGGTAGATGTTCCGGTGGAATACCGCAACCGGTATCCTGAATAACAATTTGGACCTGGTCTGCCTTCTTTTGCACTCGAATAGTGATTTGTCCCTGCTCGGTATATTTTATGGCATTATCCAGAAGATTAATTAAAACCTGCTGAAATTTGAATGGGTCAACTTCAACTGTTGTCAAGCCATCTGCGATTTCGACTATCATCTTTAGATTTTTCGCTTGCAGGCGTTCTTCAAAAATTTTAACGGTATCATTAATCAAGTTCGATATATTAACGAGCTCATATTCCAGCTGATTTTTTTCTTCAATTTCCGCCAGTGTCAGCAAGTCATTGACAATATTGATCAAGCGATCGGTATGCCGCGCAATAATTGTGAGGTAGTGACGCTCATCGCCAGATGTTTCTTCTTGAAGTGTCTCGACAAAGCCTTTGATGGCTGTCAGTGGCGTACGCAATTCGTGCGAGACATTGACCACGAAGTCACGCTTAATTTGTTGAACGGCTTTCAGTTCCGAAATATCAGAAAATATCAGAACGATTTCAGCGCTGGACGTCTCCGCCTCAGCACTGCACAAATAGGTTTTATTATTTATAACTATTTCCTGGGTGCGATTAGCCCGACTTGCCTTTATATCTTTGATAAACTCGGTAAACTGCGGCTCACGTAAAATTTCCCAGTAGAACCTGTCCTGTAGTTCCTCTCGTTCAGTAATTTTTTGAAATTCACGATTATAAAATGCCACCCGCCCATCGGCAGTCAGTACAAGTAAACCGGAAGGCACCGCCGCAACGATTGTCTGCAATTCATCACGTTGTCGGGCAACATCCGCCAGCAGGCAATTAATCTCAATCGCCATCGCATTAAAACTATCAGCCAGTTCGGCAAATTCATCACTGGTCTGAATATTAACGCGGGTTTCAAATTTACCCTGTGCAATCTGACGAGCGGCTGTGACCAATTGATTGACCGGTTTGGAATAATAACGCGCCAGCAGGAAAGCCGCGCTCAACGCGATTATAATTATAAGTATAGCAATTTTGATAATTCGATTGAGAATTTGCTTGAAAATATCGTTCAAATGGCTCAAATAAATGCTCGTACGCACGACTGCTACAGTCTGTCCATCTTGAACCAGCGGTGAAGCGACATACAGCATATTTTCTTCAACCGTTGTGCTAAAACGTTGAGAATGCGCCACATTACCCCTCAAAGCCTGCTTGATTTCCGGTCGCTGGCGATGGTTTTTCATCAGGCGCGGATCAGACTCAGAATCGGCAATGACATTACCGGTGGTATCAATAATTGTGATGCGAGCCCGGATTTCATTCCCAAGCGACTTGGTCAGCTGATCCAAATCCTCACGGCTTTGATTTTTTGCCGATAACAATAAAACCGACAAGCTGGTATTCAAGTCCTGCAGGTCAGCGATCTGGGCTTCAACGAATTGCTTGCGGAGAGAATTATATGAAAGTGCTACAATTAAGACCGTTAGCGCTACAATCAGAACAAGGTAGCCGGAAAATATTCGGTAAAAAAAGGATTTTTTCATATTTCGAGCTTGTAACCAACTCCTCTTAAATTGCGGATCAGGCTACCGTATTCGCCCAGCTTTTCCCGTAAGTTTTTGATATGAACGTCAATAGTGCGGTTGACGACAATTTTATCTTCACCCCAAAGTTGATCAAGCAGATGCTCCCGTGAAAAAACGTGCCCTGGTCTTTGTGCCATTATTTTCAGGAGATTAAACTCAGTAGCGGTTAGTGCAATCGGTTTGCCGTCAGCCTGGACGATATATTTCTCCAGATCAATTGTTAAACTGTCGGTGATTTTCAAAATATTCTCACTTGAGGTCGGTTGCGAGCGCCGTAAAACGGCTTTCACTCGCGCAACTAATTCTCGCGTAGAAAATGGCTTAGTGACATAATCGTCGGCACCGATTTCCAATCCGAGAACCTTGTCGAATTCTTCACTGCGAGCAGTCAACATAATAATCGGAATTTTAGCCGTTTGAGGATTGCTTCTCAGTTGTCTACAGATTTCCACCCCATCAATGTCCGGCAACATTAGGTCGAGAATGACCAAGTCAGGCGATTTTTCATTTAGAAAGCTATAAAATCCACTGGCATCGGCAAATCCCGTAGTTCGGAAACCATTTTTCTTGAGTTGCAAAACTACCAGCTGTAGAATGTCCGGTTCGTCATCTATTATAGCAATTAATTCATTCACGGAAGGAATGTAAAGATTTTCAGTTAAATAGAAAACAATAACAAAATATAATTTTAACAATAAAAGTTAGTAAGCCCCCTGCCTGGAACTTTACCGCACTTTCTAATTGCCTATAGTGTATTTTTAATAAATCCTCAAAATTTCACGTGAAAAATTAAATAATTTTACCTAACTTTGGGCGCTTTTTTGGCAAGATAGAAAATTAGAAAAACGATACAGAATAGCTAATATTATCAAATATCGAGAGTCGTAAAAACCGTATGAATCTACAGCCGAACCGCTCCAATCCTGAGGGAGATTTGTATTACAACCCAATTCACCCGATAGTTTGTCTATTTGGCAATCGCGATCTGATCAACTTGATTTATTATATAAACGGAGGAATTTTTTATGGCAAAAGTTTTGGTCGTTGATGACGATCCGGATTTCGTATCGGCTGTAACAATTGTCCTGGAAAGTGCCGGACATAAAGTATCTAAAGCTTATTCCCGCCAAGAAGGAATGCAAGTATTCGCTAAAGAAAAGCCGGATATAGTCGTTCTGGATGTTATGATGCAGGAACCGGATGACGGTTTTGTAATGGCGCAGGATTTGAAAGCCAAAGCCCGTGTTCCGATTTTGATGCTGACCAACGTTGGACAGGTTACCGGTCTGGACTTCGATAAAGATTCCGAAATGGTGCCGGTAGATGCATTTGAATCAAAACCGATAAAACCATCTGTTCTGTTAGAAAGAATTAATCAATTATTGCAATAAAAAAGGAAAAACCAATGCAAGTATTGGATCGCGTTAAAATCAATCAGGAGATTTCCGACCTGAAAAAAACCTATGGCGATGACCGCTCTGCCCTGCTACCGATTCTACAGGAATTACAGGAAAAATACGGTTATTTGCCGGATTTAGTAATGCAAGAAACGGCGCATGCTTTGGGCATTCATCCCGTCGAAGTTGAAAGCGTCGCTAGCTTTTATAGTTTTTTCCGACGCAAAGAAAAACAGGGAAAATACGTTCTGCGCCTCTGCCAGACGATTTCCTGCGAACTGAGCGGAAAAGCCAAAGTCGCACGCCAACTGGAGAACGAACTCGGTATCAAATTCGGCGAAACTACCAAAGACGGAATGTTCACTCTTGAATATACCAACTGCCTCGGAATGTGTGATCAGGGACCGGCTTTACTCATCAACGATCGTTTGTTTGCCAGAGTTACTCCTGAGAAAGTGCCTCAAATCATTGCCGATTGTCGCCGTGATTTTATAAAATCCGAATTTCCGAAAGTAGTACCATCCGATGTCAGAAAAAGTGGTCCTATTCTGTCCCATGATTTAAAGCCCGGAGAAGGCCTGAAAGCCGCTCTGAAAAATACTCGCTCCGGTGTAATCGGTCTGATTCGCGAATCCGGACTGAAAGGTCGCGGCGGCGCCGGTTTCCCAACGGCGGTCAAGTGGCAACTAGCTGGAGCGGCGCAAAGTGCCAAAAAATTCGTAGTTTGCAATGCCGATGAAGGTGAACCGGGAACCTTCAAAGATCGCTATTTACTTTTTCAGCACACCGAAATGATTTTCGATGGTATGACGATTGCCGCTTATGCCATTGGCGCTATGAAAGGTTTTGTTTATTTACGAGGTGAATATCTCTATTTAAAGAAATATCTCCAGGAAATACTCGAGAAACGCCGTCAAAATAACTTGCTTGGCGAAAACATTCTTGGCAAGGAAGGTTTCAATTTCGACATCGAGATTAGAATGGGTTCCGGCGCTTATGTCTGTGGCGAAGAAACCGCCCTGATCGAATCGCTGGAAGGCTACCGCGGTGAACCGCGTAATCGCCCACCTTTTCCGGTTGATACCGGGTTTCAAAATCATCCGACTATTGTCAATAACGTCGAGACTTTTCTGGATGCGGCTCTCATTTGTGTCAAAGGCGCTAAATGGTTCAATGAACACGGCACTGAAAAATCCAGCGGCACAAAACTTTTCAGTGTTTCTGGTGACTGCGAACAACCTGGTATCTACGAATTGCCGTTCGGTATTACCATCGAACAATTGTTAAAAGAAGTCAAAGGCGAAAATGCAAAGGCGGTGCAAATTGGCGGCGCTTCCGGTCGTTGTGTAGCCCGTAAGGATTTCAATAGGACTATTGCCTTCGAGGATATTTCGTCCGGCGGCTCTATTATTGTTTTCGGTCCGCAAGTTGATATGCTCGAGGTCGCCATCAATTTTATGGAATTCTTCGTAGAAGAATCCTGTGGCCAATGTACCCCATGCCGTGAAGGCAATGTCAAACTTCTCGAGGGTTTAAAACTGCTCGAAGAGGGACGCTGTTCAGCTTCCTATTTAAATGAACTGATGCGTCTGGCGGAAACAATTCAACTAGCTTCCAAATGCGGTTTGGGTCAATCCAGTCCGAATGCCTTTGTCTCAATTATTGAAAATTTTAAATCAGAAATTTTAGGCCGTGTGCCTGAAAAAGCTTAAAGAGGATATTTATGGAAGATAACGAAAAAGTAATGACTGAGTCCACGGTTCGCGCACCCAAAAGTACTACGCCATCCACCATTAAAGCTCCCGAAGATATCAGCGCGATTGGTGCGACTATCAAGGTGACAATTGATGGAAAAGAAATTCGCGTTCCGATGGGCACCACGATTTTGAACGCCGCCCGCATGCTCGGCATCAATATTCCGACTCTCTGTCATCATAACGACTTGTGTATCAGCGGTGTTTGCCGTATTTGCGTGGTGGAAGTCGAAGGTATGCGCACTCTTCAGGCGTCCTGTGCTTATCCAATCAGCCAACCGATTGTAGTCCATACTCACACCCGCAAAGTTCGCCAGGCACGACGTCATGTTGTTGACCTTTTGCTTGCGCGTCATTATGGCGAATGTTATTCCTGCGTCCGCAACAATAACTGCGAATTACAACAATTAGCCCATGAATATGGTGTTGATTTCTATCGTTTTGGCCATGTTGATAAACCGACTTATGGCCGCGATAACTCCAGCTATGCAATTGTGCGTGATATGGATAAATGTATTCTCTGTCGGCGTTGCGTCCGCACCTGTATTGACCTTCAGGAAGTTGGAGTTTACGAAGCCTTTGAACGTGGTAACCAAACCCGCATTGGCACCTTTATGGACAATCCTATGGCGGAACTGATTTGCATCAATTGCGGACAATGTATTAACCGTTGTCCGACCGGCGCTTTGCATGCCAACGACCCAAGTGATGCGATCTGGGCTGCTATTGATGATCCGACTAAACATGTCGTGATTCAGACCGCTCCGGCGCCGCGTTCCGCCATTGGCGAGTGTTTCGGTTTACCTGCTGGCACCCCCCTGACTTTTGAAATGAATACCGCTATGCGTTACTGCGGTTTCGATAAAGTTTTCGATACTAACTTTTCCGCCGATTTAACCATTATTGAAGAGGGTACCGAACTAATTTTGCGGTTTTATAAGGCTTTAGTAAAGAAAGAACCCGTGTCTCTGCCGCTGTTTACTTCCTGTTCGCCTGGATGGGTAAAATATATTGAGCATTTTTATCCGGAAATGCTATCGCACCTGTCATCAGCCAAGAGTCCCCAACAGATGTTCGGCGCTGTCATTAAAACTTATTATGCCGAACTTAATAACATTGATCCGGCTGATATTGTTACTGTTGCGCTGATGCCCTGTACGGCCAAGAAATTCGAATGCAATCGTCCTGAGATGAATTCATCCGGTTTTAAAGATATTGATTACGGCTTGACGACGCGCGAATTGGCCGGGATGTTCCAGGAAGCCGGAATTGATTTACCTAATATGCCTAAATCAGATTTTGACGAACCGTTCGGAACTCGCACCGGCTCGGGCGTCATTTTCGGCGCAACCGGTGGCGTTATGGAATCAGCTATTCGGACTGTCTATGAATTAATCACCGGTGATCGTATTGATAACCTATTCGAACGGGCTCGCATAATGCCCGTGCGCGGTTTCGAAGGCATCCGTTACGCTGAACTTCCCATTGCTAAAGTCGGTCCGGTGCCGGACTTACTAAAGCATTTGATTCCTAATTGGGATTGGCTGAGAGGTGCAACTCTGAAAGTAGCGGTAGCACATGGAACTGCTAACGCCAAGAAGGTGCTGGATAATATTAAATCCGGCGGCAAATTAAGTGAATGCCACTTCATCGAATTTATGGCTTGCCCAGGTGGTTGTCTGGGTGGCGGTGGAATGCCGATTCCGACCAACGAAGAAATTCGAGCCGCTCGAGCGCAGGCTATCTATGCTGAGGATGAAGCCAGCGAGGTTCGTAAATCCTATGAAAATCCAGCCGTGGTCAGGCTATACAATGAATTTCTCGTTGATGGACCCTGTGGCCATAAAAGTCATAAACTCTTGCATACTTACTATACGCCACGTGGTAAAAAATTAGTGTAACGATCATCCTTCTCTTTATCTCTAAGAAGGGCAATCTTTTAGTAGTTTGCCCTTTTTTAATAAATGAGGTCGTAGTAATTTTGCAATTGAGTAATTGAAAAAAAGAATTCATTTCATAAAGGATAAAATGCCAGATAGATTTATTTATTTAGATCACAATGCTACCACTCCATTACACCCGGAAGTTAAAAATACTATTACCGATATGTTCGATGTATTTGGCAACCCCTCCAGTCTCCACACCGTCGGTCGGATCGCTCGCCAAAAAATCGAACAAGCCCGTGAAATTGTCGCAAATTTCATCGGCGCCGCGCCCGATGAAATTATCTTCGTCGGAAGCGGTAGTGAAGCCAACAATTCTGTCCTTAATAGTCTCTCCTGCCCTTCGCAGGTTTGTCGCCTTGAACGCAATCTGCGCGATGAAATCATCACAACCTCTATCGAACATCCTTGCGTTCTGGAAACTTCCAAATGTTTACGAGAACGCGGTACGACTGTTCATTATTTGCCAGTGGATATTACCGGAAAAGTTAAACTCGATGTACTTAAGGAATTACTGTCAGAAAAAACCGCATTGGTTTCGGTTATGTACGCCAATAATGAAATCGGTACTATTCAAGATATAAAAGCTATTGCGGAAATAGCCCATGCTCAAGGCGCTTTTTTCCATACCGATGCCGTTCAAGCCGTCGGTAAAATTCCCGTTAACGTTCAAGACCTCGACGTTGATTTCTTAGCATTTTCTGCCCACAAAATCTATGGCCCGAAAGGGGTCGGGGCACTTTATGTCAAACGTGGGACCCCCTTCTGTCCCTTGATTCGCGGCGGTCATCAAGAACGCGGCCGCCGTGCTGGAACTGAAAACACGATCGGCATTATGGCTTTTGCCAAAGCCATTGAAATGCGTAAACAAGAAATGTCTGATGAAGCCGTACGTCTGCGCCGTTTTAAAAAAATGTTAATTGACGGGATTAAGTATAAAATTCCAGATGTGCAATTTAATGGTCATCCCACCGATACTTTGCCCGGAACACTGAATATCTCCTTTGCCGGGGCGGAAGGCGAATCAATTTTACTCTACTTAGACCTCGAAGGAATTGGGGTTTCAACCGGCTCTGCCTGTGCCTCCGGTTCGCTTGAGCCCTCACACGTAATCCTCGCCACAGGCGTTGGCGCGGAACTAGCCCACGGCTCGATCCGCATTAGTATGGGGCGTGAAAATACTGCTGAGGATATTTATTATACCGTTTCGGCTCTGGAGCGCGTGGTAAAAAAGGTGCGTGATATGTCAACAACTTATCAGAGTAAATTGGTATGAGCAATCAAACTGGCTGGCTATACTCCGAAATAGTTAAAGATCATTTTATGAATCCTCGTAATATTCTAAGGGATGACGAGAACTTTGTCGCCGATGGGGTCGGTATTACCGGCAATATCAAATGCGGTGATGAGATGCAGTTTCTCATCCAGGTTGACAAGCAAAAAGGTGTTATAACAGATTGCCGCTGGCGAACTTACGGTTGTGCCAGTGCCATCGCCAGCACTTCCGTTCTCTCGGAAATGGTCAAAGGTATGAAACTCGAAGATGCTTATCGCATAACTCCCAAAGATGTTGTGAAAAATCTCGGCAGTCTGCCCGAACATAAAATCCACTGCTCGGTGCTAGGTGACAAAGCTCTGCGCGCCGCTATTGACGATTATTATCGGCGTAACGGTATGAACGAAAAAATCAAGCACGAAGAAGCCCGCGTTATCTGTCAATGTATGAACGTTACCGATCATGAAATCGAAGAGGCGGTCCTCGAGGGTGCCCGCACCTATCAAGAATTACAGGAACGCACTAAACTCGGCACGGTTTGCGGTCAATGTCAGGAAGAAGCCACCGAATTACTTAAAAAATATATCGCAAAACATTTCGGCAATAACCGGAAATAATCCTGAATACCATATTTTAAGTACTTTTAAGTGCTTTAAAGTTCTATAAGAAAATTTCTGCCATAAGGTTGTTTTTAAGCATTAACGTATGACAGACTGATTATATGGATGTTTAGAATTACATTTTGTCGCAAAGATAATTTAATTTATTATAAGCACTTAAGCGCGCTTAAATGAACTTAATTGCTTAGCGCACTCTGCGGTTGGATATTTTCTTAAGATTTACGTTGATTTATAGATTACTGAGTTATTTGAGTTTGTAACTTCTTAAACCCCAGCTTACTTCTCTCATTGTAACTTTAATAATTCCCCAAAACGGAACCGCGAACAGCATCCCGAAAATACCAGCAATATTACCACCAATTATCACCGCGATCACGACAGTTATCGGATGCATATTGACGCTCTTAGAGACTACCATCGGTGAAACCAGATTATTATCAATGAGTTGCACGAGAACAAATACCACGATAATCCAAAAAATGATATATCCGACGTTATTCGGATTATTCAGAATAGTAAGTACAATAGCGGGAACAGCACCGACATATGGCCCGAGATAAGGAATAAGATTAGCGACGCCAGCGATCATTCCGATAACAAAAAAATACGGCACCGGATTATCAAATACCAAATTGATAATGAATAAGCCGATTACCGACAATAAGCCGACGATCAAAGCGTCTATCGCTTGCCCCTGAATATATTTCGTAACCTGAGAATCAACTTTGTGCAAGACATTTAAAAATAATTCGAAATAACGATTAGGAACCTGACTGATTAGTGCTCTCTTAAATAATCGTCGATCCTTGATCAAAAAAAAGGTTATAATTGGTACAATTCCAACGAATGCTACATAAGTGCCGGCATTTTTTAAAAAACCCGCGACTTTCACAAGTAGCGTTCCTCCGATTTGTTCTGCCTTATTTATCAGATCGCGCGCCAGATCAGGATTGTTGAATTTTTCCTGAAAAAATTGCTCAAGTTGAATGGTCAAGTTACTAATTAAATCACTTTTTAAAGTAGCGGAGATGGATTCAACCGCTTTTATTACGGTCGGAATAATGCCGATAATTAAAGCAATAATGCCACCAAGAATAACAGCCATAATGGTTAGAATTGCTAAGGCTCGGTTAAATCCAATACTTTCAAGATAATCTACTAATGGATTGAGAATCACCGAAATAAGCCAGGCAATTAACAACATTAATAACACAGTTTTAACATAGGAGAAGATCGAAAATATAAATGCCACTCCCATTATAATTAAAAATATACGCCAGATGGTTTTACTTAACTGGCTTGTTGGAGTAGCCGATGTATTATTCATGGCGTTTCGCCTTCATTTCACGTTGTAGATTATTCAATTGTTCATCTGTTTTTCGTAAACGCTCACCAACTACTCGGGATAAAGCCCAGAGGATTTTGATTCCCATACGTGGTTTGCGATACAATAAATCCACTAAATCCGGTCGGAAAAAACCAATTATGTCAGAATCAACCATCGCGATTGCCGAGGCTGAACGTGGTTTCTCATCGAGTAGAGCCATATCCCCGAAAAAAGCGCCTTTTTCAAGTTCCGCTAATTTCGTCCGGGTTCCATTTTCTGGTTCTTCGACAATTTCCACCGCTCCATTAACGATAATATACATTCCAAGCCCCGGGTCACCCATTCGGAATATCGGCTCGCCTTTTTTATATTTACGATGGTAAATTATTTTTTCCACCTCTTTTAACTCCTTAGAATCCAGATCAGAGAAGATAGGCACTTTAGCCAGAATTTGCATTATATCGCTCATTTCCGATTTATTTTTGGCTGATATTGGGTCCCATAATGGATGATTCATTTTATCTATTCCTTTTACTTCATTTTCCAATAATATCGAGGTAATATACAAACAATTTATTTATACAAACAATTCCAATAAGTCAAGACTTCTCCAATATTTCCTATCCTTTGCCCCCTAATTATTGATGTTCAAAGATAATAAAGCAAAAATACAATTTTTCTCCATCACAATTTATTCACTAAAAAATATTAACTCGAAGAGGTTAAACCTTCTAAAAATTGAGGAATGTCCTGTAACAAGTGACTTGCTATTCAACTCGACATTACTTATTTTAATCCGTTTATTATGAGTATGATGTTATTAATTAGAAACTTTCTGATAATCATAGTTTTACTGTTCCTTAGCCCGGTTCAGGTTAACTCACAGGAAAAAGACCTGGATCAAACGATTGAGTATCAATCGGAGCAACTGGAGAAAATCCGTAAAGAAATCCGCAATTATAAAAGTGATCTTAAAAAAGCCGAGTCTAAAGAGAAATCAATTTTGACTCAAATTGATGAAACCGAACGCAGTATCAGCCTGACCGAGAAACTCATTGCCCAGCTTAATCGCGAACAGATTCAAAAAGAGCGCGAAATCGAGCAAATAGAGCGTTCAATTAAGCAATTGGAGTCCGATTTAAATACTCTTAAAAACGATTTCGCCAAGCGCCTTGTTTATCTTTATAAAAACGGCAAATACAACGACCTGGAATTGATCTTAACCGCTAAATCCATCAATCAGGCTTTTTATCGTTATAAATATCTGCGCATTCTGGCTGATATTGACCGCCGTACTTGTACTCTTATTCGGAAAGATATCAATACTATAAATCAAAAAAATCAACAACTAAATCAAGAGCTAAGAAATAAAGAAAAAATCATCAATGAAAAAAAAGACCTTATGGCTAATCTTCAACAGCAAAAGCGTCGCCATAATGTCCAGCTCGCAAAAGCCCGTCAGAATAAATCAAATATCGCCGCCCAAATTAAAGAAAAAGAAAAAAACGCCGCCGAAATTTCCAAATTGATTGCTAATCTGGACAAGGAGCGCGAAAAACGTAACAAAGAGCTCGAACGTCAGCGCGCTCTATCCGGAGTTGCGGAAAGCAATCCATTTCTTGCCAGCCAGGGCGAATTAATCTGGCCAGCCAAAGGTGAAATCGTCTCGCGCTTTGGTATTCAAAAGCATCCTACGCTAAAAACAATCACCGATAATCCCGGTATTGACATAAAAGTAAAACTCGGAACGCCGGTGGTTTCCGTCCTGGACGGAGTTATTACAACTATTACTTATATTCGCGGCTTCGGGAATACAATCATCATTGATCACGGCTCCGGTTTTTATTCGGTTTATTCCCATGTCGAAAATATTCGCGTCGCTGAAAATGATTATGTTACAGTCAATTCAGTCATCGCCGAGGTTGGTCAGTCCGGCTCACTGAGCGGCCCAATGTTGCATTTTGAAATCTGGCGTAACAAAACAAAACTCAATCCCGAAGAATGGCTGAATAAAAAATGACACTATTTCCCCTTATTAATCAGACCGAAAACCGAAATCTATTACGCAACATCGTCGCCACTGGCAGAGTAGCAAACACCTACCTATTCTATGGCCCGGAAGGTAGCGGAACAGAAGGCTTCGCCCTTGAATTTGCGGCAATGCTGAACTGCTCTTCAAAAAGTGAACGACCATGTGGTATCTGTCAATCTTGTAAACAGATGAAAACCCTCGAACATCCTAACCTAACCCTGGTTTTCCCGATTCCGGGTTCACCAGACTCTAAACCAGGCGATTCGCCTTTCAAAAAGTTCAAAGAAGGGGAAATGGACGAAATCCGGCAAATTATTCAGAATAAAAGTCGTAATCCTTACGATAAAATTATAGTCAAAAAGGCGCTCGTCATTCCCATCAATTTTATCCGTGAAATTAAACGCCATATCTATCTCGCTCCTCAGAATAGCGGTCAGAAAGTCGTAGTCATTTTTGATGCGCATTTAATGAACGATGAAGCCGCTAACGCTTTCCTGAAAATCCTCGAAGAACCACCCGACAATTCTACTATAATCCTCTCCACCGCTTATCCCGATCAGCTCCTGCCGACCGTTCAATCACGCTGTCAGTGGCTATACTTCCCGCCTTTGCCAGAAGCTGAACTGAAAGAATTTCTCATAAAAAAAGGGTATCCACTTGAAAATATCCGGTTGGCTATTCGTCTCTCAGGCGGCAATGTCAGCCAGCTTACTCAACTAATTGAACACGATTTATCAGATATTAAAGAATTGACCTTGGCAATTTTCCTGGATATCGCCGCCTGGAAAGTTTCCAATTTATATAATCATATTCAAAAAATGACGACTATCTATCGCCAAGACCCTGAAAAATTCGCACAACTGATGCAATCCCTGATTTTCTGGATTCGCGATGCCGAATTGATTCGCCAGGGACAGCCAATTGATGATATTATCCATCTCGATTATGCCGAAAGACTAACTAATTTTGTTAAAAAATTTCCGGATTTCGACGCCCAAAATATGAAGGTTTCCGTCGAGAATTGTGTTGATTTCATTAATAAGAATGTCTATATTAACCTCGCCTTAATTGAGATGTTCTTTAAACTGAAAAAGCAACTTAATAATTCTAAATAACAATGAATACCAGCGACAAACTCATCAAAATAAAATTCAAAGGCGGTAATCGTCAGTTATGTCAGAACCCGCTCGACTTTCCAGTTCAGCCGAATGATAAAATGGTCGTATCCGCCGATCGTGGCGAAGAACTCGGTTGTGCCCTATCATCGGGCTCACCTAAAAATTTACCGGAAGAATTGGGTGAAATTCCCTCTCTCTTGCGTAAAGCCACCCCGCAAGACCTATCGCAGAGTAGCGAAAATCGCTTGCAAGAAAAAATGGCTCTGGAATTCTGCGTCGCTAAAATTAGCGAATTAAATCTGCCAATGAAATTAATTGACGTTGATGTGCGTCTTGACCGGCGTAAAATTGTATTTAATTTCACGGCAGATGAACGAATTGATTTCCGTGAATTAGTAAAACTCTTAGCGGCTGAATTTAAAACTCGCATCGAAATGCGCCAGATTAGCAGTCGCGAAGAAATGAAACGTACCGACGGAGTCGGGCTCTGCGGCTTGAGATTATGCTGTGCCAGTTTCATTGATGATTTCGATCCAATTAGTACTCAATTCGCTAAAGAACAAAATTTGCCAATGAATCCCGCCAAAATCTCCGGCTGTTGCGGCAAATTAAAGTGCTGTTACCGCTACGAACATGACTTTTACGAAGAAGTATTAAAAAATTATCCTGCTTATGGCACCAAGGTCAAAGTCGCCGATAAAGCCGGCGTTCTCGAAAAAATTGATATTTTCGCTCAAACTCTCACTATTCGCTACGACGACAATACTGCCGAAGACTTTCCATTAACCGATTTCAATCAAAAAATAGCTACAGTCCAATAATTTTCACCAAACTATGAATAATCAAGAACATTTCTTTGTTACGACTCCCATCTATTACGTCAACGACAAGCCACATATCGGTCACGCTTATACGACTATTCTCGCTGATGTGTTGGCGCGTTTTCAGCGGAGTAACGGTGTCGAAACTTTCTTCCTAACCGGTGTGGATGAACACGGCCAGAAAGTTCAACAAGCCGCCGCCGCGGCTGGAATTTCTCCCCAGGAACACTGCGACCGAATGGTCGTCTATTTCCGCGAAGCCTGGCAAAAATTAGGAATCAAATACGACTTTTTCATTCGCACAACTGACCAATTTCATATCAAAGCCGTTCAGCAGGTTTTGCAAGATTTATTCAATAAGGGTGAAATCTATCTGCACGAATATGGCGGTTATTACTGCGTCGGCTGTGAGCGATTTTATACTCCGAAAGAACTGGTTAATGGCCAATGTCCTCAGCACTTGAAAGAGCCGGATTTTATCAAAGAAAAGAATTACTTCTTCCGGATGAGTAAATACCAGGACTGGCTAATCGGTTACATTCAAGACCATCCGAATTTTATTCGACCGGAGAGCCGCAAAAACGAAGTGCTGGGCTTTTTGAAAAATCCGCTGGGCGATTTGTGTATCTCCCGCCCCAAATCCCGCCTAAGCTGGGGCATTGAACTGCCGTTCGATCAGGATTATGTCACCTATGTCTGGTTCGATGCTTTGCTGAATTATATTACGGCGATCGGCTATCCGAACGACCGGCAACGTTTCGCAAAATGGTGGCCTGCTGATTTTCATCTAATTGGCAAAGACATCGTTACAACTCACTGCGTTTACTGGCCAACTATTTTGAAAGCAATGGATTTACCGATGCCGAAAACCATCTTCGCTCACGGCTGGTGGATGATTGACGAAACCAAAATGTCAAAATCACTCAAAAATATTGTCGAGCCGCTCGATCTGGTTGACGCTTATGGCGTTGACCCGGTGCGCTATTTCCTGATGCGCGATATGGTGCTCGGACAAGACGCCAATTTCAGCGAGGGAATCTTCATCAAGCGCTACAATTCCGAACTGGCTAATGACTTCGGCAATCTCGTTAGTCGCGTGACTACGTTAATAAATAAAAATTTTTCGCAAATTCCAGCGCCCGAGCAATTAAGTAATGCCGAAAACGAAATCCAACAAACCGCTGAGCAATTGCCTAACATTACTCATAAACTCTTCAGCGAATTGAAAATAACCGAAGCCTTAGATGAAATCATTAATTACATACGATCTATAAACAAATATCTAGAAGTGCGTCAGCCCTGGCACCTCATTAAAAGCGATAAAACCGCCGCCGGAACCGTGCTTTTTACCGCGCTGGAAGGCTTGCGTCTCGCCGCGACACTACTCGAACCGATTATGCCGCAAAAAATTGCGGAATTGTTGAACGCTCTGCCGGTTGACGAAAATAAACCGCCTTTCGAATGGGGACGAATCAAGAGCGGTGTGACTCTCGGCGAGCTTCCAATTCTCTTCCCTCGCATTGATAAAATTGCCAAACCGATGATCGAACCGCCTTCCACCCCACCCCAACCGGCTGAACCATTAATCACAATTGATGATTTTGCCAAAATTAAACTCACCACCGCTAAGGTTCTGACCGCCGAAAAAGTGCCAGATGCCACTAAATTACTAAAATTGACAATTGACATCGGCACGGAAAAACGTCAAATCATCGCTGGAATCGCCGAGTATTATTCACCGGAGCAAATTATCGGGAAAACGATTGTCGTCGTCACTAATCTCCAACCGGCAACGATTCGCGGTATAAAAAGCGAAGGTATGTTATTAGCCGCCAAAAAAGACGGCAAGCTGACTTTACTCAGCAGTCTCGAGCCGATCGAACCGGGCGCAAAAATCAGCTGATTTAATGTTCGTTGATACACACGCGCATCTCACCTACCCTGATCTGATTGTTAAACTCGATGAAATTATTAAGCGCGCTCGCGATGCCGGAGTCACTCGCATTGTCAACATTGCTACCGACCTAACTTCTTCTGAAATTGTTATCGAATCGGCAATAAAATACGATGGCGTTTTTGCCGCAGTCGGTATTCACCCGCAAGATTCAGACAATTTACCGGTTGACTGGCACCAAACTTTGAGAAACCTACTCCGTCAAAAAAAAGTCGTAGCCGTTGGTGAAATCGGACTCGATTATTATCGCGAATACTCTCCAAAAGCCACTCAGCAAGAGGTTTTTCGTACTCAGGTCCTTATTGCTCGCGAATTGGGTCTGCCGTTGATTCTGCATGATCGCCAGGCTCATGCCGATTTGAAGCGGATTTTAATGGAAATAGGTTACTATCGCGGCGTTTTACATTGCTTCTCTGGAAATGCCGACTTTGCCCGGGAAATGACCGACCTCGGATTTTACATCTCCTTCACTGGCAATGCCACTTACGGCAATAAAAAAACCGAAGCCGCCGTGCAGGCAGCTTCTCTCGACAAACTAATGCTGGAAACCGATGCACCGTTTCTGGCGCCAGCAGACAAACGCGGTGAAATCAACGAACCGGCTAATATTCCTCTGATTGCCGGGAAAATCGCCGAATTGAAAAATAAAACGCTGGCAGAAATCGCGACCGCCACTACCCGAAACGCAGTGAAATTCTTTAATTTACCGTGATGGAACACTATCCTAAAAAAAGACTTGGGCAAAATTTCCTGATTGATCCCAATATTCTGCGCAAAATTGTCCGCGTCATCGAACCTCAGAGAGATGATATTATCGTCGAAATTGGCCCGGGCAAAGGCGCATTGACCAGGTTTCTGCTGGAATCAAACGCTGAAATCCACGCTATCGAACTCGATCCGGAATTGGTTAATTATTTAAAACAAGAATTAGGGCAATTTGAAAATTTTCACCTCTATTATGCCGACGCCATGAAGTTCGACTTTAGCGACCTTCTCAACCGCAATCAAAAAATAAAAATGGTCGGCAATATCCCTTATAATATCACCAGCCCGTTGCTTTTTCGACTTTTCGAAATAACCGACTGGCTCGACCGGATTGTCTTATTAGTTCAAAAAGAAATTGCCCTCCGCCTTTGTGCCCAACCGGCAACTAAAGAATACGGAATTCTTTCCGTTATGACTAAATTCTACTGCCGACCGAAAATTGAGTTCAACGTTTCACCACAGGTCTTCCGCCCGATTCCACGAGTAACTTCCAGTGTGGTAAAGCTCGTCCCAATTGAGAATAATTATAGCCCGGAATTCCGCCGCCAGTTCAATGAACTAGTCCGCAAAGCCTTCAACCGCCGACGAAAAATTTTACGAAATTCGCTCGATTTACCGGCTTCGACTGATATTTCCGCCTGCCCAATTGACTTATCACGGCGCGCCGAAACGCTAAGCGTGGCGGAATTCATCGAATTGACAAACTGGTACTATGCGCATTTTTTCTTGGATAAAAAGTGAATTTGAGATAATTTCTGAACGCTTTTTAATAAACGAGGGCCCCTAGCTCAACGGTTAGAGCACCGGACTCATAATCCGTCGGTTCCGAGTTCAAATCTCGGGGGGCCCACAAAACCTAATCAGACGACTATATCGAACTATTGGAGATATTCTTCCAGGTATTAATCAAATTTAATAATTCATTATGAACGTTCGGGAAACAGATAATTTCTTCTTCATTTTCTCCGAGGATTACTTTTCTGCGATTCCTTTATTTTACAACACTTCGACTTCTATGCGGTGAGCGTGAAATACCTATGATTCATTTCCAACTAGCCTGTAGGGCTTGAAGTTTTGTAGAACAACATAATCGCCAGAAATTGCTACCTCGGAAAGGTCCAACTTTCTATATAATTAGGGAAAAGTTCTGATAATCTGGCACAATAAAATCTTGTTGAAATATTAGCAAAACGCATAACGCAGTAGTTAATCTTGGTCAGATAAAGATTTCCTGCAGCAAATAGTTTCTTCTTGATTCTCTCCAAGGAATAACTTTTATGCGGTTTCATTTTACTACCATACTTTGATCGCTCCGCGGTGATTGTTTATCTTAAAGCCATAGATTTCCAACTAGCCCGTAGGGCTTCAAGTTTTGTAGAAATTATTTCTTTCTGAAAAATTGGGGAAGGTTACAATTAATTACATTTTGCGATATGTATATCTTTTGTGTATATTTTAGTGTAATGAAAATAAAATATCAAGGAAGTGATTATGTTAACAAAAGAAATTAACCAGAGGCAAACAGCCCGGATTCAATTAGTAGTACCGCCGGAACTAAAGACTCGAATGGAGCAAGCCGTTCAGGAAGCCAATTTTTCTTCAGTCAATCAAATGATAAGAACAGCTATAGAAGAATTGCTTGATCGCTTATCCGAAGAGCAAATTAAACAGCGATTAATAGAGGGATACCAGGCTAATGCTGAATTTTTGCAAAAAATGAATGAAGAGTGGGAACATGTCAGTGACGAAGTCTGAACAAGTATTCCCAAGACGTGGCGATGTGTATTTTGTAAATCTAGATCCAACCGTTGGTAGTGAGATTAATAAAACTCGTCCGGCCGTAATTGTCCAAAATGATCAAGGCAATCAACATTCCAGAACCACAATCATTGCACCTATCTTTAGTATCAAGGAAAGTTCGCGGGCAATGCCGATCTTTGTGCTTCTAAGGCATGGAGAAGCCGGTATGGAGGTTGACAGTTACATAAACTGCGGACAGATTAGAACCGTTGATATTGGAGCACGTTTAGTACGTAAGATTGGTGTACTTTCACCTACTCGAATGCAAGAAGTTGATCAGGCATTGAAGATTAGCCTGGGCATTAAATAGCTTCTTCTTGATCCTCTCCGAGGAATAATCTATCTACGGTTTTATTTTACTACAATACTTTGACCGCTCCGCGGTGATTGTTTATCTGAAAATCATAGATTCCCAACTAGCCCGTAGGGCTTTAAGTTTTGTAGAAATTATTTCATCCAAATATTATTTACCCTGAAGGGGTTAAACTTTCTATTGTGGCAAATATCAAAATCATTTCGTTAATCATTCCCAATTATTTGATGATTAGCCAGAACGGCTTGAGATTGTTTTCAAACGGTTGATCCATGTAAAAAAGTCACTTTTTAAAACGTTTTAGTCATTTGGCCATTTGATCAGACCATTAAATTAAATTGTTAAGTCATTTGGAACTTTAGTTGGATGGTAAAATAAAGTAGCCAAATCATTTGGCCATTTATTTTTACCGGTAAACAAAGTGGCCAAATCGTTTGGACCTTTTATCAGACGGTCAAAATGTTTGGCCAAATCGTTTGGCCATTTAATTGTACCAATAAATCAAATTGTTAAATCATTTATATGTTTGATCAAGTCATTAAATAGAATTGTTTTGTCATTTGATAATCTATGAAAATCATTCGGAAATGATAGTTTCTCCTCTATCCTCTCCGAGGAATAATTTCTCTGACTTTTCTATTCTGCAATACCTTGACCGCTCCGCGGTAATTGTTTATCTGAAAACCATAGATTTCCAACTAGCCCGTAGGGCTTCAAGTTTTGTAGAAAAACATAATCGCCAGAAATTGCTACTTCGGAGAGGTTTAACAAATTTCGAATATCAATTTTAATTATAATTAGCCATCGTTTCTTGCTAAATAACGGCAATTCAAAATCGGGTTAGATCTTCTTGTAAACCTTATTTCTCTACTATTATCACGAAAAAGGGCGGATTATATAAACCCGCCCTTTTATCTTGATCAAATAGTGAATTTACTGTAAGGTAAAACTCCAAGTAGTAGAAAATGCACTACTTCCGACCGAGTTAGCCGCTTGTACCCGCCAGTAGTATTTCGCACCGCTTACCAACCCTGATACTGCATCTAAGCTAAAAGAGGTTGACGTAATCTTATCACTATCAAATATCGTTGAGGTAAAATTGACATTAGTCGAAATCTGAAGACGATAAGATAATGCACCATTCGATATTTTCCACGTCAATACCTGAGAGGATGAAATATTAGTCGAGTTATCAGGAGGTGAAAACAAAACTGGGGTTGGTGGAGATGAATAAACATACGTATTGGCAGAGCTATTAATACTTCTTCCGGCAAGATCTACTATCTCGTTGCCAAGTATTACTGAGAATCCACGAGGCAAAACCTCACCGTTGGAAATTGAAACCGTTAATAATACTTCATAATCATTATTAGTAGAATTATAACCCATATAGGCGGCTCGTTCCTTGGTGAATACTACTGTGTCAGGATCCTGAATTGTATAATTATTTAGATCTTCGGCAGAGCTGATTACCAGCGGTTCTGAAAAACGAAAATTGAATTGATATCGTTGAGAAGCAAGATTGATCACCGATGTTCCAATTAGTTGCGGGCTAATATCATCACTAATCGTAATGGTATTACTCGGAGGTCCTTCTACTAATTCTTTGCTTACCGCACAAACCTGATATTTGACCGTAATCGCCGAGAGTGGATCGTTTACCGCAGGAGTTACAAGCATACCCGTCGCATCACTGACTATAAGTGAAAAAATATCAGAATCAATCAACTCAAACGAACCATCCCCGATTTGGCGATATAAATTATAACTTCGCGCTGATGGATCCGAATTCCATTCCAAATTCACAGTGCCACCGTTATAATCCAAGTATTCATACACTCCGGGAACTATGCGACGAGTGAGAGTCGGCGCGGCTGGAATTGTAGATTGACCGGCAGTCGTAAAATACAACGTCTCAAAATCACCGATGATTTCTGGATTATCTACAACATTTAAACCAGCTTCATCTTCCAACTTTGGTAAAGCAGAAGTAACATCAATATCGTATTTAGCCGAACCAACAACGTTTTTCGGTTGGATGATAAGCTGGGTCATCTCATTATTCCAAGAAATTTCAGTATTTAACAGCCCGGCTGTCTTCTTGAGTCCGGAAAACGAAACTGTAATATCATCAAGAATTGTTTTATGACCGAGACCAAGATCCGTTCGTGTATAGGGCGTTTGTTTAATTGGAACTGAGAAGGTGTAAATAACCGCTAACTCGGAAGGAGAAACATCGGAATTATTTTGAGGTGTAATATTAATAACATAAGGGGCTACATCATTTACCCAAGCGAGTTGAATTTTCTCGGCATCCACGCGTGAGCGCAAAGAATCATAAGTCAGGTTACATAGTAGCGATAATCCACCTGGCAAACTACCTTCAAACTTCCCATCCGAACTACGCGCCATAATAGAAACATTTATCCCATTATCAACATTATTAAACCGATAGTAGCCGTTTGCATCGGTTTGGGTTTGCTTTATTATTACCCCTGGAGTAATTGAAAGATCCTGTAAAATAACGTACGCTGATTCTACCGATTGCATTTTGTCATCAACAACTTGCCCTACGATTGTGGTATTTAACTGCGATATGTCTAAAACCACACTACCAACCAAACCACTTACTCCCAGAGAATCACCCGGAACCAAGGAAGTAAAAGTAATCGTAACGGTATGGTAGTAATAATCTCTGTAGCGTTCGGTCGAATCACTTATTGATTTATTGTAATCAACTAATGATGCGGTGATAGTATATGTGCCCGTTGCCATGGAGGCACCGTTTATAACGGTGAATTGCCCAGCAGGGACATTATCAAAGGAAAACTGCCCGGCGCTATTGGATTTAACCGTTGTTACCTCACCATTATACGATAATGAAAGAACTGCCCCTTTTATCGGCACATTCGTACACATATCTCTGACCAAACCGTGGATAGTACCTTTTGGTAGGTACGCGGGAAGAGCGTCAGTATTGGCTCCTGTTACTGAATCGTTATCTTCATCGCTACAACCAAGAAAAGCCAACAGAAAAATCGCAGTTGTCATAATAACAATTAACGTTCGTTTCATATATCCTCCTACAATTGGTTAATAATTTTATATTGAATTATCCCTATATGTGAAATGTCCTGGCTCACTTGCTATATTGATTAAAATTTACTCCATCCAAATGTCTTAGTATGGTAAAAATAAATGCGCATAAATCCTTCTTAAAGTAAGGATTTATTTCAAAAACTAAAAGTAAAATTTCAAATAAGGAGCTTTATCAAAATCGTATTGAAACATTTGTGATTCTATTTCTCTACAATACCTTGATCACTATGCGGTTAGCGCTGAAATACCTATGATTCATTCTCAATTAGCCTGTAGGGCTTGAAGTTTTGTAGTAATTATTCGCTCAAAATATTTCCCCACCTCGGAGAGGTTTAACTTTCTAAAATTGAGACCAATTTTGATACTACGGAAGGTTTGTCGAAATGCCTGCTATCTAATTATATTTGCCACTATGAAAATTCATTCGATTAAATCTATTATCTTTGATCTTGATGGTACTCTGGTTGATACTGCTGCTGATATTTTAGCCGCGGTAAACTCCACAATGGAAATTTATGGCTTGAAACCCATCACTTATGAGCAGTGCCTGAGGTATTTGGGCGATGGAGTCGAAGACCTAGTCAGACGAGCAGTCGAAAATTCAATTAGTGAACCGATTGATCCAAACTATCTGGCTGAGATTGTCGCCCAATATAAGGATTTTTATTCATCTCATTTAACCGATCGCTCTCGTCTATTTCCCGGTGTGCGCGAAACCCTGGCCGAATTACAGGATTATACATTAGTAGTAGTTTCCAATAAGAGTCATGACTTTTGTGTCCAAATCTTAAGACAATTGGACATCGAGAAATACTTCCAGCTAATAATCGGGGGCGATTTACTACCTTCACGTAAACCCAACCCTGGACAATTGCTTTATGTTATGCAAAAGTTTAATTTGACTGCCGCGCAAATTCTAATCGTCGGCGACAGTGAAAACGATATACTTGCCGCTCATTCGATTGGGGCGCCGGTTGTTGTCGTTAAATATGGTTATCGAGATATAGAAATACTGCAAGAGTATCATCCCGATTATATGATTGACAATTTTTCTGATTTATTAAAAATTCTTAAGCAAGAGATTCAGACATTTAAATAAACCCGCGGGATACGCGGAGCAACGGCACAACATAGTTCATAGATCAGCATCCCAGCCTTCGCGGCTACTTGAGTAGCGGATAATATGCCATCGGGTGAATTGCCCCAGATCAATACTTCATCACCAGGCTTGACATCGGCGTCGCCGACTTCTACCATCAATTGATCCATTGTGACGGCTCCTATTATCGGAAAAAGCTGACCTTTGATCATTACCTGTCCTTTATTGGAAAAGGCTCGGGGCATTCCATCGGCATAGCCGATATTCAGGACGGCAATGCGAGTTACTTTCTTTGTAAAATAAAGACGTCCGTAGCTAATGCTGGTTCCCCCTGGCACTTCTCTAATCTGGGCAACCCGAGTCTTCAAAGACATTACCTGGCGGAGTGGAATAGATTCGCTGGTTTTTAACGAAGGATAATGACCATAAAGAGTAATTCCAGGCCGCACCATATCAAAATAGGTTTCCGGCAGATCCAGAATGGCACCGCTATTGGCGGCATGAATGAGTGGGGAAGTTATTCCCATTTGACGTAGTTGCTTTATAATTTGATTAAAACGGGCTAATTGTTCATATGCAAAGGTTTTGTCACGGCTATCAGCAGTTGCAAAATGGGTACAAATACCTTCAATTTCAATGTTTTTCAATTTTCGAGAGGCTTTGATAAGATCAAAAGCCTGAATAGCTGGTAATCCGACCCGTCCCATCCCAGTATCAATTTTGACGTGCACTTTCGCAACTTTCTGCAAAGCGCCCGCCAAGCGGTCATAGGTTACAAAATCTTCCGCACGGGTTACGGTTATCCGGATATTATGCGCGATCGCAAAGGATGCTTCTTCATCGTAGAGTGTTCCGAAAATCAAAATTTCCCCGCCGATGCCCGATTGGATTAGTTCCATTGCTTCGCACAGACGCGCTACCGCAAAGTATTGGACACCTTGATCTCGCAGACATTGAGCGATAGGGACCGCGCCGTGGCCATAGGCATTGGCTTTGACAACGGCCATAATTTGAGCAGGTGCAACTTTTTGTTTTATATTTTGATAGTTATAGCGAAGATTATTGAGGTCTACTTCTGCGATGGTTGTGTTTTGCGGAAAATGCATATTCTATCCAATCATATTTTTTTATCGAGATGGTTCTCATCTTTTTAATTTTTATTTATATGTTATTTTTAAATATTCTTTTAATTCATTGAACGAAGAGAAAATTTTAGTAGCACAGCCGATAATCCAGCCACTAATTTCGATTACCGGAAACTCTGAAACTAAATAAACCGGAATATTATGGTAAAAAGCATAGGTTATTTCGCCATAGGTGCCTCCACCCTTCACGGCGTATTTGTCCCAATTGCAAATAACATAATCTATTTTGGTTTCCAATGCCCGTAAATCACCTCGAATCAATTTCCGGACAATTTGCTGAAAACGCAAAGGATCAGTTTGTTTATATCCGCGGAAATTACGCGATTCGTCAGGTGTCAAATATTTATGTTCCTCAATCAAAGGATTATAACAGGAGTGTCCGAACTCTTCCTGTAAAAACTTTTCCATTTCTGTCCGCCAGACCTTCCCGTGGTCGGGGGCGTATTCAATCGCACCGGCTAAATAGGCTATCAATTTTGCAATTTCCTTTTAAAAAAGAAAATCCCACCAATAAAAAGCAAGATATTGAGCACAATCAAATATAAAATGTTTAGGAACTCAAATGGCTGACGCGTTAAAATGGATCGCCCGCCTTCGATCAATACTGTGGATGGTAAAGCCATCAGCAATTTACTTATAAATCCTGTATGAAAATGGGTTGGAATGATCATCCCGGACATTAAAAATAGGGGCACGAGTATTAGAAAAATCCAGTAAAACTGATTACGCCGATCTTCTGCTAAACCAATCAACATACCTAACTGGATAAATATACCAAGCGGTAATATTGCCAATATCCAGAAAAGTAATAGTCTGCCTAATCCGGGGAAAAACCCCGAAAGTATCAGAACGGTTAAGGTTGTAACAAGCAGATGAAGAATTAGAATTAACCACAGTCGAATCAGGAAACTGCTATAAATTTGTGAGATTGGCATTCCGGGAAGGCGCCCATGGTCACCGCGGCTGTCCTGAAAATAGTGCGTCACATAGGAACTGGCTAATCCTAACGCCATCAGTCCGCTGGTAAATCCTATGATCGCAGACGATATAAATTTATCAACCTCGAGGTAATCAATTCGCGGCAGAATTTTCCCTAAACCGGTTACCAGAGCAAAATACACTAAACAAGTACCGATAATATTGAAAAATAAGCCCAGCAAAATTTTATGGAAATCAAGGCGTAACTCATTCTTTAACATTATCTTCTTAAATATCATTATTAAAACTCTTCATCAGATAATAAACGGTTAATAAATTCAGCGATACTTAGAGACTGGATATTCACTCCGACCAGATTTTCAGCGGGAATCGTAGCCAGTACGGCATAGAAATCTTGGAGTCTTTCAAAAGTTAGCCGGATGGTTAAATCCAGATCATAGACTTTAGAAAAATTATCCGATTCCTTAATTTTTTCCAGTAAAGTCTCATCTTTTTTGCGCAAGATAATTTCCCCGGAAAATGGCACATCTACTCGGGTTAACATTTTTTCGAGGGTGCCGTCGAATCTAATTTTCCCATAATCCAGAACAATCCAGCGTTCAGCTAGAGTTTGAACTTCTATAAATTCATTTGACGCGACGATAATCGTCTTGTGGTTTTTAACGGAGAGTAAATATTTAAATAACGAGGCGCGGTTCTGATAATCTAAACCTAAAGTCGGCTCGTCTAAAATCAATATCTGCGGGTCACCGAGCAAAACCAGAACAAGGTCAAGACAGCGCTTAGCGCCGCGTGAATAAGTCACCGGATATTCATCCAGCACTTCCTGTAAATTGAAGTCTTTGATAAGAGGCTCACAAATCTCTTTGAAACGAGACTGAGGTATTTCCAGTAGCTCAGCCCGCGCTCTGAGATTTTCCCAGCCGGTAATCCAGCGGTTATGAATATCGTGATCGGGTAGGTAACCGATACAATTTTTAGCCATTTGCGGGGATTTGGCAATATCTTCGCCGTTGATAAAAACTTCGCCCGCATCCGGTGCCATAAAAGTTGATATTACTCTCAAAAGAATAGACTTCCCTGCTCCATTCCTGCCAATTATAGCAAAAAATGTATTTTTTTCGATGCCGAGAGTCAGATTACTCAGAACATATTTTTTCTTGAAGAATTTGCTCACATTCCTAAGCGTAATAGAAGCTTCCATTAATGCGCCTCATACCATGAATTACCAACTCCAATATCTACCTTAACCGGAACATCCAGAGGTAAAGCGTTTTCCATTTCGGTAGTGACTATTTGACGAAGACGTTCCAATTCATCCGGATGAACTTCGAATAAAAGTTCATCGTGAATCTGGAGTATCATCATTGATTTGAATTTTTCTTTAGTTAATTGACGCTGAATTCTAATCATCGCGATTTTGATCATATCGGCGGCTGTGCCTTGAATCGGCATATTGATTGCCACGCGTTCAGCGGCTTCCCGCACATTTTTATTTTCACTATTAATATCGGGAACATAGCGTCGCCGACCGGTTAAGGTTTTTACGTAAGTATTTTGCCGGGCTTCGGCGATTGTTTTTGTTATATAATCATTAATGCCGGGATAAGTGCGGAAATATTGTTCAATGAGCTGATTTGCATCGGAACGTGAAATCCCGAGCTCTTCCGACATTCGAAATGGACCAGCGCCGTACATAATGCCGAAGTTAACGACTTTGGCTATCCTGCGCATTTCCGGCAAGACATCTTTTTCGGGAACGCCATAAACCAGGGCTGCCGTGCGGGCATGCACATCTACTCCTTCCTGAAAGGCGCGTCTGAGTTCGGCATCACCGGATAAATGCGCCATTATCCGTAGTTCAATTTGAGAATAATCGGCTGATAAAATTTTCCAACCGGTTTGCTGAGGAATGAATGCCCGACGAATCTCGCGACCAATGTCGGTGCGAATCGGAATATTCTGGAAATTCGGATCACTGCTACTCAACCGTCCGGTTGCCGCCATAGTTTGATTAAAGGAACTATGCACTCGTCCGGTCTTTTTATTAACTAAAAGCGGCAAAGTATCCAAATAGGTATTTTTCAATTTCACCAAACCGCGATATTCGAGTACGGCAGACGGCAAAGGATGTTTATGTTGCAATTTCTCCAGAACGCTAACATCGGTTGAATTTCCGCGGACTTTGGGTAAGTTCAGTTTTTCGAATAGGATTTCGCCGAGTTGTTTGGGAGAATTGATATTGAACTCGACACCTGCCAGATCGTATATCCGCCGCATAATGGCATCAATTTGGACTTCCAGATTGCGTGACATTTCCTTCAAACTTTTCACATCCAGATAAACGCCATTTAATTCCAGTTGCATTAAAACCGGAACGAGGGGCATTTCGATCTCTTCGAAAACCTGCCAGAGTTGGTCAGCTTTCAGTTTCTCTTCGAATATCGGTACTAGTTGTAAAACAACATCGGCATCTTCGACGGCATAGAATGTCACTTTATCAATATCAACCTGCTCCATATTCAATTGATCTTTGCCATTTCCGATCAATTCTTCGATTGACTGCATTTTGTAATTCAAATAATACTGACTCAACTTATCGAGTTTGTAAGAGCGGGCATCGGGTTGAATCAGGAAAGCGGCTACCATAGTATCGAAGATCTTGCCGCACAATTCAATGCCGTTGCGGCGCAAAATCAGCATATCGTATTTCAGATTCTGCCCACATTTAACGATTTGCTCATTATCTAAAAGCGGCTTAAGCTCCGCTAACCATGCTGAATTATCGGTTTGAGCGAAAAGCTGGTCAGCCATTGCCGGATGTCTGATCGGCAAATAAACCCCGGAGTGGGCTTCCCAGCAAAGCGCAACTCCGACGATTTCAGCCATCATTGGATTAATTGAAGTCGTTTCCAGATCAACCGATAATAATTCTTTGTTAAGTAAGTTTTTTACCAGCTCGCGCACTTCCGCCTGAGTCTGGATGGTTTGGTAATGTTTATCCGGTTTGATGGCCTCTGAGACTTCGGGTTTCGTTTCAATTAACGAGTAGAATTCAAGTTCGCGATAAATACGCTCCAGTTCCGCCTGATTGACCGGTTTAATTTTTAACGACTCAATATTAATATCTAGCGGAACATCAGTTTTAATCGTGGCTAATTGTTTAGAAAGCCGGGCAATCTCCGCCCCATTTTTTATCGTTTCTGTTAGGCGAGGGTTGCCGATTGATTCAGCCTGTTCGATCACTTTTTCAAGGGAGCCAAATTTAGCCAAAAGTGGTTGTGCCTTAGCAGGACCAATGCCCTTAATCCCTGGAATATTGTCGGAAGGATCGCCGACCAGACCGAGGTAATCAGTAATTTGGTCGGGCTGAACACCTAATTTGCTGACTACCGCATTTTTATCGAGAATCTCAACCTCTTTCTGTCCGGAAGCCGGTTTATAGACCAAAATATCATCATCCACCAATTGCATAAAATCTTTATCACCAGTAACCACGAAAACCTGCAAGCCTTTGTTTTTGGCGGCTTTGGCAAGCGTACCAATCACGTCATCAGCTTCATAGCCAGGTACTGTGAGCATCGGAATATTCATCGCCTTAACGATTTCAAACATAACCGGCAATTGAGCCACTAAGTCTTCCGGCATCGCTTCGCGGGTAGCTTTATAATCGGTATAAATCTGATGGCGGAACGTCTTCTCCGGAGCATCGAAAACTATAGCCAGATAATCGGGTTTGACTTCCTCGAGGATGCGTTTCAATGAATTAACGAAAGCGAATACCGCGCCAGTCGGTTTCCCTCGGGAAGTCGCCAAACGGCTGCGAATGGTCCCAAAGTAAGAACGGTACGCTAAAGCCGACCCATCTATTAAAAATAATGTTTCCTTCTTCTCCATAAAAATATGGAAAATTTTAATCATTAACTGGCAATTTGCCAAACGATTTCAGTGAAAAGTAGAGCAAGTGTTGTTAAGTGCTGATAAGTGTTTTTAGTGCTATTAAGAAAATTGTTGTCAAAAAAATAGTTTTAAGGCTTGAAGGTATATTTAGAACGGAATATTACGGAAATATCTCAATTTTTTAAAAGCACTTAAGAGAATTTAAGCGGACTTAAAAGTACTTTTAAACACTTTTCTTAGGAGTTTTGGCAAAGAATAGGAGAATTATTAATCCGGCACAGAATAATCCAATAGAAGTAAACTGGGCGCTGGTGAGATTCCGCCAAACGCGCGGATTGACTCGGATAAATTCAATCAGGAAGCGTTCCAGTCCGGCGAACATCAAGTAGATTGCCATAGTTTGCCCGACTTTGGTTGTTTTGGGGCGAATTACTTTTACCAAGATAAAATAAAAACCAAAATTCAAGAAAGCCTCATAAAGCTGAGTCGGATGCACCGGATAATTAGCCGGCGGTGAAGCATTAGGAAAAGTTACTGCCCAGGGTAAATCACAGGCTTTACCATGGCAACAACCGGCAAAAAAACAGCCGATACGCCCTATACCCTGCCCGATTAAAAGCAATGGACCAATAATGTCAGCGTAAACGCCAATACTTTTTTGCGAGCGGCGTAAAACTAGAATCACGGCAATTGTCCCACCGATCAATCCACCGTGAAATACAAGCCCGGAACCGGAAAAGATCATCCCTTTCGGATCAGCTAATAAATCCGGAATATTTTCCAGTAGATAAAATACTTTTGCCCCGACAATGCCACCGATTGCCGCCCAAAATACAACATTACTGGCGAAATCAGGATTATCGCCGAGTTTTTTAGTCTCGGCTCGAAATATCAAATAGCAAACAATAAAAGCGATCGCCATCATTAGACCATAAGTATAAATAGTCACCGGACCGATATGCAGAAGTTCAGGATACATATTTCATTCCACCTCGTGTTTATTCCAACTGTTTATGTGTAATAAACTGGCTAATGGTCTCTTGGGAACATGGAGAGTATTTTTCTCATCCAGCCAATAGCGAATTTCATTCCTATTTTCTATCACAGGCGATTCAGCCGGATAGCCAAAGGCAACCACCGAGTCAATTTCATATTGCTCGGGAATTGCGAGCAAAGCCCGCAATTTTTCGCGTTCGACTGAAACAAGCCAGCAAGTGCCAACTCCATTTGCCCAAGCCGCCAGAATGAAATTTTCTATCGCCGCGCCAGCATCTTTAGCATAATGCGATTGCATTAAATCTTTATTTATCAAAACCACCAAATAACCGGTCGGATGTTGTCCCTCTTTGGGATCACCCAATGGTGCAATGTAACTCGCCCAGCGTAAAAGTGGAAAAACTCGCTCCCTTAATTTCGGCTCGGTAATCAGAAAATACTCAAGTGGTTGGAGATTGCGAGCGGACGGTGCTAAGCGGGCGCAATCCACCCATTCGATAATAATGGCTTGATCAACTTGTTCCTGACGAAACTGGCGGATTGTACGGCGAGTTTTAATAATATTGATAAAATCAGAAGCTGAAGCCATAAAAGACCCTTTCGGATTTAAAGAATAGCGTTCCGCATTTCGAGATCGGTTTGACGTAATTTGCCGGTAAGAATTTTAGCAATGTTGCGCATAATTAAGTAGCCTACATGTTCATTTTCGTTTAAATACCGGTATAAAACGACATTATCTACAAAAATGAGATCAGTATCTTCTTCAGCCACAACTGTTGCTGAGCGTGGTGAGCCGTCAATAAGCGCAAATTCTCCGAAAATTTCATTATCACGCAGGGTGGCAATTTTTTCGCATTTGCCGGGAAGTGATACCGAATAAATCAAAACACTCACCCGCCCTTTTGCTATAATATATAATTCTTCACTGGGTTCTCCTTCCCTGAAAATTATTTCGTCTCGTTTGATGTGACGACAGCGAAACAAACCGGCTAAAGCCTCAAGTTCAGCATCTGTCAACCCATGTGTCAAATCCGAAACTCGCAGAGTGGTAATTATATTCATCATCCCTCCTGTGTTATTAATTTTATGATGTCTTTTCTGCCAATAAAACAGTGTTGGCAATCAGCATAGCAATCGTCATCGGACCGACTCCGCCCGGTACCGGCGTAATAGCGGAGGCAATTTCGGCTACTTCACTGAATTTGACATCGCCGACCCAGCGATAGCCTTTTGGTGATGATGCATCTTCAATCCGATTGGATCCGACATCAATCACCACCACTCCGGGTTTTACAAATGAACGATCAATAAACTCCGGCTGGCCCAGCGCGGCAATCAAAATATCAGCCAGACGCGTAATTTCTGGCAGATTCCTAGTGTGCGTATGACAAACCGTAACTGTGGCATTACCGAGCGGCCGTTTCTGCATCAATAAATTAGCAATCGGTTTGCCGACGATATTACTCCGACCGGTTATGACTACATGTTTACCGGCTGGGTCTATATCGGAATATTTCAAAAGCATTAAAATTCCATGCGGCGTGCAGGGTAATGGCGCTTCAATCCCCAAAACCATTTTCCCCAAATTGGTGGGATGAATGCCATCGGCGTCTTTATCGGCTGTAATAGCCTGAATAATGGCATTACTGTCCAGATGCTTTGGCACCGGTAATTGCACCAGAATCCCGTGGAATCGCGAATCGTGGTTTAATTGATTTACCAAGTCCAGAATTTTCTCCTGCGAACTTTCGCCCGGCAGACGAATAGTTTCAGAAAAAAGTTGCATACTCTCGAAGGCTTTGGCTTTCATATTGACATAAGACTGGGAAGCCGGATTATCGCCAACTAATATGACTGCCAAGCCCGGAGTGATTCCTTTCTGTTTAAGACATTTTATCCGCGGTCTGAGATCGTCTTTAACTTTTTGGGCGATTTCAACGCCGTTAATCAATTTTGGATTACTCATTTGGCATAACTCACACTACGATGTTCACGAACGACAACAACTTTTACCTGACCGGGGTAATTGAGTTCCTGCTGGATTTTGGCGGCGATTTCTTCTGCCAAATTATCGGCTTCTGCATCGCTAACCACCCCATTTTCGACGATGACACGTACTTCGCGTCCGGCTTGAATAGCGTAAGTCTTCGTAACCCCCGCAAAGGAAGTCGCGATAGATTCCAGCTTTTCCAAACGCTGAATATAACTTTCCAGCGTATCACCACGTGCTCCGCGCCGTGAACCGCTAATCTGGTCAGCGGCTTGTACAATGGCAGAAATCGGATGAGTCGCTTCGACTTCCTCATGATGAGAGGCAATTGCATTAATTACTATCGGATTTTCTCTGAATTTCTTGACAAAATCCGCACCGATCAAGGCGTGGGTACCAGTGACATTTCGATCAATAGCTTTGCCGATATCATGCAATAGACCGGCTCTTTTGGCTAATTCACCATTTAATCCCAATTCAGCCGCCATTAAGCCGGATAACCAGGCGACTTCAATGGAATGTTTTAAAACATTTTGACCATAGGAGGTGCGGTATTTCAGTTTGCCGAGCATTTTTAGCAATTCTGGCGGAAATTGAGAAATGCCAACTTCATCAATAGCTTCTTCCGCCGCGCGCAAAATTTCCTCATCAACCTCCTTCTCCGCTTTATTAATCATTTCTTCGATGCGCGCCGGGTGAATTCGCCCATCGGCAATTAATTTTTCCAGAGCAATGCGGGCAACTTCGCGACGTATCGGATCAAAACCGGAAAGGACAACGGCTTCCGGCGTATCGTCAATAATAATTTCAACTCCGGTCAATGACTCGAAATGGCGGATATTGCGTCCCTCGCGTCCAATAATACGTCCCTTCATATTATCATTCGGCAGGTTGACTACCGAAACAGTCGTTTCGGCCGTATGATCAGCCGCCGAGCGTTGAATAGCCGAGACGATAATTTTTTTAGCATCGCGATTGGCTTCGGCTAAGGCATTTTCGCGGATTTCCTTGACCTTTTTATTGACACTTTCTTTAGCTTTATCAAGCAGATTGTTCATTAGAATTTCTTCGGCTTCCTTGCGGGACATGCCGGCAATGCGTTCCAGTCGTTCATTCTGAGCTTCAATAATATTCTGAAGTTCGGCTTCTTTATGGAGGATAATTTCGCTGTGTTTTTTTAATTCTTCCTCCCGTTTATTGAGTTCTTCGGCCTTTTTATCAGATAATTCGGTTTTCCGGTCGAGATAGAACTCGCGCTTGGCGAGTTTTTTTTCGGCTTCGCGCACATCCTTCATTTTGTTGCGGGCTTCCTCTTCGGCGCGGTTTCGGATACGAATGGCTTCGTCTTTGGCTTCGAGACGAGCTTCTCGTTTGATTTCTTCGGCTTCTTTTTGAGCGTTGGCGATAATTTCCGTCGCAGTCGCCTGTGCCCTTTTCAATTTTTGGGTATATATATAAAGCGATAAGGCAGTCCCAACAACTGCTCCGCCTATTGCGAAGATAATATAGGTCCAGGTCATTACACTTCTCCTTCTAGAATCGGTTAGAACTCTACCGTTAATTTTAGATAATTCCAACCGTAATAAGGATGGTAGAGTTAATCTGATTTATTTATTTAAGATGGATTAAATTTCTTCTTTAAGTTGCTCGTCAATGATATCAATCAAGAAACCTGCCTTCTCCTCGACGGAACTGACTATTTTATCTTTTTCTTGATTGGCGGTAAATAATTCATCGGTAATATTCATTGCGGCTAAAATAGCTACACGGATAGAGGGTTGAATAGTACGGAGCGTAGATTCGACTTCCTCCATCTTCTCATTGACATAGTTGGCAACGCTGATAATATAGTCGCGATCGGCTCTGGACTTTACACTGTATTCCTGACCATAGATAGTTACACGGACTATATTTACGTTAGGTTCTTCCATCTTTTTTAAATCAATTTTTGTTTCAAATAACGTTACGGTTGGACAGGGATTAATAATCTTTTAAAAGTTCGAGCATACCTTCGATTTTAGCTCTAAGTTCCTGTCTTTTTTTAAGGTCTAACATTACTTCCGAAGAGGCTCCTTCTTTTAATTCCGACTTCAATTTCTCATTTTCTTCTTTAAGATGAGTTACGAGCAACAACAAACTTTTGATTTTTTCTTCTAATAAATTCAAATTGACGATGTTCATTTTGCTCTTCTCATCTTAAACGGGCATTCAATTCCCGTGATAAATTGGCATAAATAGTTGCCATAATTTGATCAACTTCGGCATCGGTTAAGGTTCGATCATTAGCTTGAAATAACAGGTTAAATGTAAGACTTTTTTCCTTTTTGTCAATATTTTTTCCAAGGTATAGATCATAGAACCTGATTTCACGGAGTAAATTTCCACCGTTTTGTCTAATATTTTCAATGACTTTATCCACGGGAATCGTGCGATCTACGATGATTGAAATATCGCGTTCAGTAAACGGAAAAGCTGGCGGTTCGTGATACGTTTTAGTCAAATTCAAACTTTTCAGGATGACTTCCACATTTAATTCCATACTGTTTACCGGTAACTGAATGTCCCATTCCTTATCAAGGTAACCGGGGGCTAATTCCCCCAAATAACCCAATTTAGCCTCACCAGCCAGGATTTGAATTAAATGCTTGAAATAAGGATTTGCGGCTTTTTGAAAATTGATAGGCTGAAGACCAAATTGTTTGGCAATGGCTTCTACCAGTCCTCTTAAAAAGAAAATATTACTGGCGCGGCGTGGATATGCCCAATTCGGCTCATCTAAATATCCCGTTAAAATTACTCCCAGATGAAGTGATTCCTCAGCCAGAGTCTCGGCTTGCGGTGCGAAAGCTTGCACAAAACCCAGTTCGAAAAGTCTTAGATCGGTGCGATAGTGATTGAAATTATGTTTAACCGCCGCAATCATACCAGGTAATAATGAGGTTCGTAGATAAGCCATATCCTGACCGAGTGGATTACGCAGTTTTAACTTATCACCAGATTCAGCTCCAAATTCAGCCGCTTTGGCACTAACCAAAGAATTGCAATACAATTCGGAATAGCCACAACCGGCTACGAAAGACCGCAACTTTTCAATCAAATCGTAACGCTCGTTGATAGTTTCCATCGGAACAATCTGGATATATTTAGCCGACGGTACTTTGCTCATTCCATAAACGCGGACAATTTCCTCGATCAGGTCAACTTCCCGCTCGAGATCAGGCCGCCAGGTTGGGACAGTAACCGTGATTTTTCTCTCAGCGCTATTAGTGATTTCGCAACCTAATCCAGTCAGTACTTTTTTGATCCAATCCGGTTCAAAATTCATCCCTATCAAACGATTAGTGCGCTCATAACGCAAAACTACTCTACGAGATTTAATTGGATTAGGATAATTATCCACGATACCTCGGCAAATCTGACCGCCCGCTACTTCTACAATTAGGGCCGCCAGTCGGTTCAGCGCATAGACAAGGCCTTCATAATCGGTGCCGCGTTCAAAGCGATAAGACGCTTCGGTTTGCATACCCAGAAAACGCGCTCCTTTTCGAATTACGCCCGGATTGAAATAAGCACTTTCCAGCAAGACATCGCGAGTATCATCATTGATCTCGCTATTCGCCAAACCCATAATCCCGGCAATTGCTACCGGTCTTTCGTTATCGCAAATTAAGAGAACGTCGCCCGAAAGTTCGCGTTCAACTCCATCAAGCGTAACGACTTTTTCGCCCGGTTTAGCCCGACGTACAACAATTTTCGGCCCTTTGAGATGGGCATAATCGAAAGTATGGAGCGGGTGTCCGGTTTCCATTAAGACATAATTGGCGGCATCTACCACATTATTAATGGAACGCTGTCCAATACTTTCTAAACTTTTAACTAACCAATCTGGTGAGGGACCGATTTTTACACCGCGAATTAGGCGGGCGGCATAGCGCGGGCAACCAATTGGATCGGCGATTTCGATTTCGATGGAATCGCTAGTTGGTTGCTGGATTTCTTTGAGATTTATGGCTGGCTTGCGTAACTCATTGCCGGTCATCAATGCGATTTCACGAGCGACCCCAATATGCGATGCGCAGTCAGGGCGATTGGGAGTCAAGTCAATTTCCAGACTCTTTCCATCAGTCGCCAAATAATCAGAAAGGCGACTACCAACCGCCGCATCTTGTTCCAGAATCATAATCCCACTATGATCGTTGGAAAGCCCCAGTTCATCTTCCGCACAAAGCATACCTTCGGAGATTACACCTCTGATTTTAGTTGGTTTAAGCGTCATACCATTCGGTAATGTGGTTTCCACCAGTGCCAGCGGGACTTTTTGCCCTTGTTTGACATTGGGGGCGCCGCAGACTACTTCGAATTGTTTTGCTCCAGTTGAAACGGTGCAAATTGTCAGACGGTCGGCATTAGGATGCGGTCGAACAGCTAATATTTCAGCGACGATGATATTTTCTAAACCGGTGCTTTTATCCTCGATTAAATTGGCTTCCAAGCCGATGGCAGTCAGACGTTCAGCTAATTCTGCCGGGCTGAAGGGAAAATCGGTGTATTTTTTTAGCCAGTTTGTATTGACTATCATAAGGTTAAAACTGTTCCAGAAAGCGCATGTCACCTTCAAAATAAAGGCGAATGTCATTTATGCCGTATTTTAACAACGCCGTTCGGTCGATTCCCATGCCGAAAGCATAACCGGTATATTTCTCCGGATCAATGCCGACATTGACAAAAACGTTTGGATCTACCATACCGCAACCGAGAATTTCCAACCAACCAGTATTTTTACAGAGTCGGCAACCTTTACCAGCACAAATAAAACAGGAAACATCCATTTCAGCACTTGGTTCAGTGAATGGGAAAAAACTGGGACGAAAACGAGTTTTTACCTCGCTACCGAAAAAGCGTTTCGCAAACATTTCGAGTGTCGTTTTCAATTCGCTGAAGGTTACATTTTCATCAACGTATAGTCCTTCAACTTGGTGAAAAACACAATGACTGCGCGGATTGATGGCTTCATTCCGATATACTCTTCCCGGGGCTAAAATCCGGATCGGTGGTTTTTGCTTTAACATTACGCGAATTTGAACCGGTGAAGTATGGGTTCTCAGCAGTCTTTTCTCGTCAATGAAGAAGGTGTCTTGCATATCGCGCGCTGGATGATTTTCCGCAAAGTTTAAAGCTTGGAAATTATAATAATCGGTTTCGACCTCCGGCCCAAATTCGACACTAAAACCGACTTCTCGAAAAATAGAAATGACCTGATTGAGAGTTTGGGTAATCGGGTGTAAATGGCCAACGGCAGGCGCCAGACCCGGTAAACTGTAATCGAAATATTCATCCTGAGCGACCTGCGCCTTCAGTCGTTCATTTAAAGCCTGAATCTGAGCTTCAGCCTCTTGCTTCAAAATATTGAGCACTTTACCAACCTGGCGTTTTTGCTCGGCGGGAATTGAATTGAAATCGGCAAAAAGCGTCGTGATTAGACCTTTTTTTCCTAAATATTTAATTCTGAGATTTTCAGCCGCTTGAGGATCGGCGCTGACCTGCTGAAGATCTTTTTGCAGTTGCCCCCGAACCTCATCAGCCCGATTCAGGATGTCCATACTCTCAGCCTTTTACCAGCGCTACCAATATCGCAAATCCATCGGCGTCGTGCATGGCAATTTCGGCCAAAGCTTTACGGTCGAGAGTAATCCCAGCCTTCTTCAGACCGTGGATAAATTTATTATAGGAAATATCATGTTGATTAGCGGCGGCATTAATGCGCGCAATCCAGAGGGAGCGAAAATCGCGTTTTTTATTGCGACGATCGCGATAGGCATATTGTAAGGCTTTTTCGACGGCATCTTTGGCACTAACGTAATTTTTACTGCGTGCGCCACGGTAGCCTTTAGCCATCCCGACAATTTTACGATGTTTTCTATGATGGGGAACGGAACTATTTGCTCTTGGCATAATTTTACTCCTATACTCCAAGCATCTTTTTAACGCGTTTAACGTCAGCGCTTTTAAGAATTTCAGATTGTCTTAAATTGCGTTTGCGTTTGCTGGATTTTTTAGTCAAAATATGAGAATGATAGGCTTTGTTACGTTTAACTTTTCCACTTCCGGTCAAGGTAAAACGTTTAGCCGCTGATCTTCTGGTTTTCATTTTAGGCATATTTTTTTCTCCTATTTAGCCGTGAAGTAAGTAACGATGGTTCGCCCTTCTTGGACAGGATTTTTTTCAGGTGTTCCGACGTCAGCCAGTTTCTCGATAATTTTTTGCACCAGTTCTTTTCCGGTTTCCTGATGAGCCATCTCGCGACCGCGGAACATTAGAGTGATCTTGACTTTGTAACCTTCGCCGAGGAATCGTCGGGCGGCGTTGATTTTCATTTCAAAATCATGTTCCCCGATATGCGGTCGGAAACGAACTTCCTTAATCTTAACAACATGCTGTTTTTTCTTACTCTCACGCTCTTTCATTTGTTGTTGATAACGATATTTACCAAAATCCATTATCTTACAGACGGGTGGATTAGTGTTCGGTGATACTTCCACCAAATCAAGCCCACGATCTTCGGATATTCGTAGAGCTTCTTTATTACTGACAATGCCAATCTGTTTCCCATCAAAGTCTATTAGACGGACAGTTTGGCTTCGAATTTGTTCGTTTACCCGTACTTCTTTCTCTATGACTTGTTCTCCTTCTTTAATTGGATTTCTTTAACAATTAAATCAATGGCTTCTTCCCAGCTCATTACGCCGGTATCGCCGATTTTTCGACGTCTAATCGAAATCTGTCGTCCAGTGGCTTCTCTTTCTCCAATTATAAACATAAATGGTATTTTCATCAGCTCAGCATCACGTATTTTAGCACCAATGGTATCATTTTGCAAATTGATTTCAGCTCGAATTCCATTGTCAATTAATAATTTATAAAATTCTGTTGCGATTTGATCCTGATTATTTGTCACCGGAATGACAACTGCCTGAACCGGCGCGATCCATAGCGGAAAATCTCCGACGGTATGTTCAATCAAAACGCCAGCAAATCTTTCCAGCGAACCCATAATCGCGCGGTGAATCATATAAGGCCGACGCTTATTGCCGTCACTGGCGATATAATCCATATTGAAACGTTCCGGCTCGTTAAAATCGAATTGAATAGTCGTACATTGCCAGGAACGATTCAAAGCGTCACGGATTTTAATGTCAATTTTGGGACCGTAAAAAGCGCCGCCACCTTCGTCTATGTGATATTCAATATCGAGTTTACTTAGTGCCGCTTTCAAAGCCTCGGTGGCTTCCGCCCAATTTTCAGGCGAACCGACATATTTTTCTTTCGGGCGGGTAGCGACATATACATCCATTTCTTTAAAGCCAAACGAGCGAACGAATTCAAATGAGAAGAGCACCAAACTCTGGATTTCGTCATTGAGTTGCTCCGGCGTGCAAATAATATGGGCATCATCTTGAGTAAAGCCCCGTACGCGCATTAATCCGTGTAACACGCCAGATAATTCATAGCGATAAACCGTCCCCAGTTCGGCATAACGAATCGGCAGGTCGCGATAACTACGCGTTTTCGATTTATAAATCTGCATATGGAACGGACAATTCATTGGCTTGATATAGTAAGTCTCGCCTTCGACTGTCATCCCATCGAACATAGATTCACGATAGAAGTCGAGGTGCCCACTCGTTTCCCAAAGCTGGGCTTTCCCGATATGGGGCGTTTGTACTAGATCGTAGCCGCGTTTTAAATGTTCTTTAATCCAGTAATCCTTGATATTTTGCAAAAGCAACGCACCACGCGGATACCAAAGCACCAGTCCGGGGCCAACCTGTTCGTTGATTTCGAAAAGTTCGAGACTCTTGCCGAGTTTGCGATGATCGCGCCGCTTGGCTTCCTCGATAAAATTCAAGTACTTCTTAAGTTCCTTTTGAGTGGCAAAAGAAGTACCATAAATACGCGTTAGCATTTTATTGCGCGAATCACCGCGCCAATATGCGCCAGCAACATTCAATAATTTAAAAGCTTTGATTTTGCCGGTCGAAGGAATGTGTGGACCACGGCAAAGATCGGTAAAATCGCCTTGAGTATAAATTGACAATGGCACATCCGGTTCAATCTCACGAATGATCTCAACTTTATATGTCTCACCTATCCTGGAAAATAATTCAATTGCTTCCTCGCGGGAAACCTCACGTCTTATAATTGGCAAATCTGCCGCAATGATTTCATTCATACGGGCTTCGATTGCCGGCAAATCGCCATCCGTTAAAGGTGGTTCGATATCAAAATCATAGTAGAAACGATTTTCGATCGCCGGGCCAATGGTAACTTTTGCCTGTGGATATAATTGCTTAACCGCCTGCGCCATAACGTGCGAGGTACTGTGCAGTAATATTTCTTGTGATTCGGGAGAATTATAGGTCAGAATCTCAAGCCGAGCATCTTCCGAAATAATAGTCGAAAGATCAACCAAGCGGTCATTGACTTTAGCGGCGAGAGCGTTCTGAAAAAGACCGGGACTGATTTCTTTAGCAATTTGCCCGGCTGATACACCTGCCGACACTTCCATAGTTGAATTGTCGGGTAAATGTATCGTAATCTTTCGATTTGATTCCAAAATTTGCTTCCTTTTCGCGCTTCAGAGTCATAATGACTATATTTAATTTTTCAATTGTACTAGGGCGATACTGGACTCTTCCGACCCATCGGGGTTCCTAATAAAGAACCAGTGTTCCCGGTTTTTATCAGGATAGATATATTAACCATCTAACCTGAATTCGATTGTAAAAAAACTCACTTTGGTGGGCGATACTGGACTTGAACCAGTGACCCCCTGCATGTCAAGCAGGTACTCTAGCCACCTGAGCTAATCGCCCGGATATATCAACTTAAAATAATGGTCCAAAAGTTGATAATAATTATTCCAATTCATTATCGTCAAAAAACGAATGCAAATTTAACCAAAGCATATTTATCACGCAAAAAGAAAAATTGACATTGAGGTCCGCTTATTATCCTGAATAATTCATAAAAATAAAGATGTTTGGTTGTTTAATACATTGTAATGTATTAAGTTATGATATGTTATTTAATAACTAAAACAAACCAAACATCTATGAGAAAATCTACAAAACAATCACTT
>Ga0208826_1000162_pt1 | contig 76022 bp, 69 predicted proteins | sample AD_UKC115_MetaG_FD_184451 | JGI IMG/M metagenome (GOLD analysis project Ga0208826, IMG submission 184451) | Active sludge microbial communities of municipal wastewater-treating anaerobic digesters from Hong Kong - AD_UKC115_MetaG (SPAdes)... | ecosystem: Engineered > Bioreactor > Anaerobic >... | reverse complement strand
CTTGAAATGCTATAGTTGCTGTGGTCATCGTGTGTTCCCTTTCTTGAATTGGTGTATGAGACCTTCAAGAAACCACACGATGACTCTTTTGTCAATTGCTTTTTACACCACAATTTGAGACATTATCAATACTCTCTGGTGTGTACTCTGGTCCACCGAAACGAACGAAAACCAATGCGCCTGTCATGTTATCGTATAGTGAAAGTGGCAAACCCAGGGTATAAGGCATTTGTAAGCGGTCGTTAACATTTAAGGACTGTGGTACATCAAGGATCATTCGTTTCTCTGAGATGACCTTGTTGGCGTTCGACTCGCCCCAGGATATATCTGCACCCTGTGATTTTCCGCGTCCGGTTGCACGCGCGTAGAGCACATCAATACGGTTAGTTTCAATTTCAGTAAAATAGATAACGATATTATCAAAAATAAAGTGTGGACGAGTGAATTGAATAATTTTGTCTAACTTTTCTTTCCAATTCCCTGCCCGCGCTGCCAGATTAGAAATTGTAAGCAGCGTTTCCTGTTCGTTCCCCCGGGGAAATTCTATGTTATCCATATGTGATCATTATACATTAATCCATTTTCATGACGATAGGCAGATGGAATTCGAAACGGCTGCCCTTGCCTGGTTGAGAACTGGCAGAGATACTTGACCCGTGTGCATCAAGGATGCGGCTGACCAGGGCCAGTCCAATTCCTGTTCCACCATACTTTCGCTTCGATGACCCGTCCAATTGATGAAATGGCTCGTAAATTTCATTGATTTGTCCAGGGTCGAAACCGACCCCATTATCTTCCACGGAAATTATCGCGTCGTTGGCATCTCTCTCAATTGCCAGAATAACATGTCCTCCATTTTGTGTATATTTGATGGCGTTGTCTAATAATTGATTGATCACCCACACGATTCGATCTTCATCTGCTGAGATTTCAATTTCATCATCAGGGGCTACTAACTCGAGCGATATATTCTTAGTCTTGGCTGGTGATTGATAAATCCGGATACATTTTTCAGCGATGTGTATGATTTTCAAATTTGATTTGCTGATTCTCAAAGACCCCACTTCAGCAGCTGAAAACATGATGAGATCATTAATCAAGCGATTCAGTCGATCGGTCGAATGTTGCATCACCAACAAGCCCTGTTTGACCTCATCCGATAGGGTATATTCTTTTCCGCTCAGGAACAGGTCAATGTATCCCTGAATGTGAGTAAGGGGGGTGCGTAGTTCATGAGAGACATTGGCAATAAAATTGGATTTCAGTTCATTTAGTTCAGAAAGCTTTTTATAAGCAACTTCTAGTTCTTCTGTGCGCTGCTGAACCCGCAATTCAAGGTTTTTGTTTGCTTCTTGTAGAGCACTTTGAAGTTTTAGAATTTGCCTGGTGATTGCCTGGTCAAGATCATCCCGTGAAATGAACCCCATATCAACCAGCAGTTGGCCGATTGGAATGGAATTACCCGCCGCTCGCTCAAGTTTTTGGCGCTCGAGGGCAAGCTCCAGTTGATCGGGTCGAAGTAAGTTTTCGTTAATTAAGGCTTCACCCAAACGTGGAACGAGGATTTCTGGTGTCAGTGACATTTACACCTCCTCATGAAAACCTCAAGGATGAATCTGTATTTTCATTGGCACATTGCAAGAAAGATGCTACATATGAAGTGTCCACGAGGTCATTTAGCCATGAGCGTATTGATCAATGATTCCAATTCTTCATCAGAATAGTAATGAATCGTAAGCGATCCACCTTTTTCGCCATGTCGTAGACTGACCTTTGTGCCCAATCTTTCGCTTAACTGGTCTTCAATTTCTTTAACGTGGGGATCAATGTCTTTTTCGGGAAGGGAGGGTGGTTTTACTCCTGAGAGCTTTCTCACCAATTCCTCCGTCTGTCGCACATTCAACTCGTTTTTAAGGATCGTTTGAAGGGCTGCCAGTTGTGCTGATTCAGTGGGCAGCCCCAGTAAAGCCCGGGCGTGACCTTCTGTGATGGATTGTGATATTAACGCATCTTGAACTTGCTGAGGAAGTTTGAGCAGCCGCAGGGAATTTGTCACAGCGACACGGCTTTTTCCAACCCTGACAGCGATTTCGTCATGTGAAAGGTTAAATTCATCTGCCAATTGACGATAAGCTACGGCTGTCTCCAGTGGCGAGAGGTCTGACCGTTGGACGTTTTCGATTAACGCCAGTTCCAAACGTTCCTGATCAGTTGCTGTGCGGATGATGACAGGGACCTTTTCGAGTCCGGCTATCTTAGCGGCACGCAGCCTGCGTTCCCCGGCGATTAATGTATACATCCCGGTGATCGGATCATGGGTAACAACGAGGGGTTGTAAGATGCCATGTTCACTGATGGATGCGGCCAACTCTGAGAGGTTTTCTTCAGACATGCTCTCGCGCGGTTGGCGAGGGTTGGGTGCGATCATTGAGATTGGTGCGTAGGTGTCGGCAGTGGCAGGCGTGCTGGTAAACCCGCCAGGGATCAGTGCTTCCAATCCTTTTCCTAGACCAGATTTTTGTGCCATTTTTTCCTGCCTATTCAGTTACCGATGATAAGATTGCGCCATCCTGTGTCAAAATTTCGCGGGTGAGGGCTGCATAAGATTTTGCGGCAAATGCTTCGGGTGCATAGGTTGAGATCGGCATCCCATAGGAAGGGGCTTCAGCAAGACGTACCGAACGCGGGATTACCGTCTCAAAGACAAGATTGGGGAAGAATTTTTTCACTTCTTTTACGACATCCGATGAAAGATTGGTACGGCTGTCAAACATGGTCAGAACCACACCGCGTATCTTCAATTCTGGATAGAGAGAAGTGCGAATGCCATTGAGCGTCTGTGTCAATTGACTGATTCCTTCCAATGCCAGATATTCACATTGTACAGGAATCAGGACTCCGCTGCGAGCGGCAACCAGTCCATTTACCGTAAGGAGACTGAGGGAAGGCGGACAGTCGATGAGGATATAATCAAATCGATTGAGAACGGGTTGGATCGCTTCGCGCATGCGAAATTCGCGTTTTTCGATGTTGATTAATTCAACTTCTGCTCCTGCCAACGCTGGCGAAGAGGGGAGCAGAGAGATCTTGAATTTTGGGTTGTGCAGGATGTTAGGGGTAATCGGTTCTGAACCGATAAGTACTTCATACGTGCCGCGGCTAACCGAATATTTGTCGATTCCTAGCGAAGATGTCGCATTTGCCTGTGGATCTAGATCGATGAGGAGCACGCGTTGCCCAAAGGCTGCCAGGTAGGCACTCAGGTTAATGGCGGTGGTTGTTTTGCCGACGCCGCCTTTTTGGTTTACGAGAGTGTAAATACGTGTCATTTTACCGGATACTCGACAATTTCAGTTTGTAGTGCTTGAATCTCTGAAAGAGTTGGCACGCCTAAAATTCCCTTGCGAGTGACAGAATTGGCTGCCACAAGAGTGGCAAAACGAGCTGACTCCCAGGGATCCTGAGTTTGTTTTAACTTAATGAAGAACGAGGATGCAAATACATCTCCTGCCCCGACTGGATCAACCTCATTTTCTTGAGGTGGGGTGAAATGGCGAACGTCGCCTTTCCAATAAACCCGGCAACCCTCTGCGCCTTCTGTAACCACCAGAATTGAAACCAGGGCGGCAAATTCAGCAACGACATCTTCATTTCCCTGAACATCTTCGATGCTCATCACTGTAGCGTGTGCGTGAGGAAGCACCTGATCAGCTTCAGGCCAGTCACGATAGGTAACGATATGATCACCATCCCAGCCCCGCAGCCAGCCTTGCGGGGTGATATCAATCTGTGAATTGGGAAAGCATCTGGCCATTTCAGGTCCGATCTCATTGGCTAGAGGGCCGAGGTGAACAATTGGCGTATTGCGCCATGCAGGTGGTACGTCATTGTATGTGATTTTTTCTGCCACATGATGAATATACTGTATGCGGCCGGCAGGTGTGTAGTTATTTTTGAAGGTTGAGGTGAAGGTGGATGGTTTCCGTATCACCTGAATACCTTCAAGTTCAGGAAGATGAAGATCGGGGGCACAAGAAGTGACAATACCGACTTTCAGACCAAATGCTTTTGCAGTCAATGAAGCGTATGATGCGGTGCCGCCTAAAACCAATCCGTCTGTGGTGATGTCCTGTGTAATATGACCAATGATCAAATAATCCACAGGTTCGATAGTAGAAAGAGTCTGCATTGATAAGGAATACCAATCTAAGGGTGAGATTCGAAATTATCGTCCAGTAATGGTTGATAATCTTCTTTAGCAACCGGAGCTTCTTTGCGCATACCAGCCACCGGGGTGGCGCAGTATGGACAGAGGTTCCAGGGTAACTCAATGACTTTACCACAATGTTCACATGTCTTTTTCAGGCGTGTGTGACAACTGGGGCAGGCGATCCATTCACGGTCGATTCGCCGACTGCAGCCAGGGCAGATTGCAGCATCTTCAATAGACTGCAATAGCGCTTCCTCTTCGAGAGAATGCTGGTAGTCCTCTTCGAGGGTTTTGGCAGGGCGCAAGATTAGATAGACAAGCACTCCTGGCAGAAAGAGGAGGGTAACGATCACCACAGCCAGAATACGCAGGAAGCGATCTTTGGTGCGCTTGCGAATATCCCGCAGCGTCCAAAATATGAGACTCAACCATAAAGCTGCCAGGAAGGCAGCCGAGAAACCGGTAGCGAAAAGGGTAAGTTGTTTGAGATAAATAGGGTCGAGGGTCATTTAACGCTCCATTGCAAAATTATAGCATGGATGACCGGTGTTGGTAATTTGAAAGCACCTTGTCTTGCGAAAAAATTGAACCTGATATATAAAAAATGGATGTCAGGGAGAATGCCAATGCCGAGAGAAGCCAGAACTACATACCGTATTACCGACCTTGAAGAAAATGAGCGTCCGCGCGAACGCCTTGCGAACAACGGGCCAGAATATCTAAGCAAAGCTGAATTAATTGCGATCTTGCTGCGGGTGGGCATGGAAGGTGAAAATTCTGTGCAAATGGGCACACGCATATTGAAAGAACTTGGAGGACTGAGCGGAATCCAAAAAGCAAGTTTTACTGAGATGTGCAAGATCCGCGGACTGGGGCCGGCAAAAGCCGCACAGTTGAAGGCGGCAATCGAACTGGGCAGACGTCTCAATCTCGAGAATCGGGAATTGAGCGGAGCGATCAGCTCACCCTCAGATGCTGCGGAATTGGTGCGATATGAGATGCAGGGGTTCGTTCAGGAACAATTATGGGTGATCCTGCTAGACACGCGAAACCGTAAGATCTTTATCGATAAAATTTATGTGGGATCGTTAAACTCCTCGATGGTGCGCGTGGCCGAACTGTTTAAAGGTGCCATACAGAGAAACGCGGCATCAGTGATTCTGGTACATAACCATCCCAGCGGTGATCCGACTCCAAGCCCGGAGGATATGACTCTGACGCGACTGGCAGTGGAAGCGGGGAAATTGATGGATATCGAGGTGTTAGATCATCTGGTGATTGGGCAAGGCACTTATGTTTCGATGAAAGAAAAGGGATTAGGATTTTCTCAGTAAATACACTTCGTATAGATGCTGGCTTTTGTGAGATTCGTTGACAAATCGTGCAGGATATAGTAAGATAGCGTGCGTTGGCGAGGTAGCTCAATGGTGGAGCAGTGGACTCATAAGCCATTGGATGTGGGTTCAAATCCCACCCTCGCCACTCTTTTATTTAAAAGATTGGATGTGGGTTCCCTGATGATTCTAGGGCAGGCAAATCCCACCCTCGCCACTCTTTTATTTAAAAGATTGGATGTGGGTTCCCTGATGATTCTAGGGCAGGCAAATCCCACCCTCGCCACTCTTTTATTTAAAAGATTGGATGTGGGTTTCCTGATGATTCTAGGGCAGGCAAATCCCACCCTCGCCACTCTTTATCATCAAGAATTGGGGGTGGGTTTACTGACTTCGTTAACCATGGCGAAGTGTGTGAAATAATACTCTTCGAAAGCATTCCAGTTCTCTTAGCATCCATTAATAATAAAAATGAAACAAGGTTGATCACACTTGAATTTTGCCAATATTTATTTAGAAAACCTTGGCATTAAAATTATCTGATTTCCCTGCCTACTCAATTTTGATCAAAAAAATTTTTATTTCTGCTTAGTAATTAATTGCTTTTTAACTTGATATTTCTCCGTGGAAATCTATAATCATCGGTAGCGGGAATGATTAGGTTAATAAAATCCGACAAAGTTTGAGATTTATTATAAAAATTCATTAATCAGGGGCCTTATGAGAATATTTCATGGCGGAAAAAAGATTCGACCAGGTGACAGAGCCAATCATTTAGCGAACGACTCCATTCGAAATGAGATTTGTGCCTATTGTGGAGGAAAGAGACGGTTGAATGGGGATTCTCTCTCCCGTAACCTACCCATTCAGATTTGTCCAATCTGTAAAGGAACGGGTAAAGTATCTGGTCTAAATCCCTATTTTACACGTGACGGTTATCTTTCCATTCAAATTGCGGACGCATTAAGATTAGCCCACGGACCTGTGAAGGAGATCTACCTTCTCGATATTGGTAATAACGATCTGATTAATGTGGAATTGTTTTTCGAGGATGGAAAACATTTTAAACTTGGTGGTTTTGCAGTAGGGTATTCAGGAACTCGCCCTGAACTGTTTGCAAGACTAGTAAGAAATGCAGGTTTTTACATTACTGAAGACGAATACGTAACAATGCATAATCCAGGCTATTATTTCAAGCAGAATCCAAATAGCGAATTTATCTTGGATGCAGGATTACTGTGGCAGGCTAAATGCGATGGGATTGTTCGAACATATTCAGAAGCAGTAGAATATTGCAAACAACTCACTCTTGCGAATTTACAGCATTGGCGTTTGCCAACGCTTGAAGAATACCAGCGGTTAGGTCGGCAATTGGAATCAGAATTTAATGGTTTCTGGACTGCCACGTTCGAATCTGGTCTGGCTGACAATATCGCTTATATTGATGATGGAACAACAATGTTCCTCACAAACAAGTATTATGTCAGGGCGGTTCATGAGATTAGTCTACCTCTGACCTGGATTTTGGAATTGGTAAGGTCACAACCCACTGAAAATATCCAGGCTCCTATGACACCCTCTATTATGAAAGCAGATCCACCATCAGAACGAGTGAATGAGGAGTTGAACGATTCTCAAAAACCACTGCTTTCGGAAAGCTATTATGAAATAACCTCGCCATCGGTAAGTATTCTGGAAGCTCAAATCGAACCAACCACCCCAATCAATATTGATGTTCCAATTTCTACAAATGTCTTACAAAATGATTGTGCTCATCAAGTGACCCAAGAAGCTCAGATTCCACCGATCACTTCCCACGAAACGGTTGAATCAAAAGAAAAGCCAATTACGAAAAAAAATAAGAACGAATTATCTGGATTGGGAAAAGTTTTGGCTTTCTTGATCACAGCGATTTTGGCGATTATTCTTACATTTGTTTTTCTGCCATCTATGCCGGCATATATGAGTGGAAACCAGGGTGATATTGTAGATTTTGCGGGTTTTTTGGGTCGTGTTTCTGGCATGATTTGTGGGTTCAGCACTTTAATAGGTCCCATTACTTTTGGGATCATGAGAGCCATTTTTCCAAAGAAAACCGGAGATTCCGAAATGGGAATGAAGGTTGCAGAGACAGATATTGTGGTAAGCACTCCTCAGCCAGAAGTAAAAGGAAAACCATCTCAAACAGGCAACAAAATTAGAACTATTTTTCTTATTTTGATTATGTTGATTACGCTATTTGCGATAATTGTTGCCGTGAGTCGGTTTTTGACTGCAAATTCTTTGACACTGTTCCCCTCGAGGGATGCAGTATCTGGAAATTCAGGAGTGGTTATCAGTGGTTGTGTTTCGGCCTCTTCATTACGAGTTAGAACTGGTCCAGGGACAGAATTTTCAGTGGTAAAGGGATTATCGCAAGGTGAGTGTCTTTCATTTGATGGTCGAGACACTTCAAATGGGTGGCTAAGGATTTCTGATAACGATTCACTTGATAACAGTAAACGTCAATGGGTTTCGGCAAAATATATTGTGCTGAAGGAAAATATTTCAACTTTACCTGTAGTAACATCACCCTGAGTGTTCATCCTCGTTCTTTTTTGCGGTATATTTCGAAAGGGTATTTTGGATTCCTACCATACTCAATCGATCATCATTAACATGCGATAATTTCCAGTTTGATTTTCCAAACAATAAAATTACTAAATTTTACGAGGAAAGTCTTTCTGGCAACTGTATACTGATTAAACAAAAAAATTATCCGGTAATTCATTTCATAGGAGGAGATTGAGGATGAAAAAGATTTTTTCAATTTGCCTTGTGTTGTTTTTTATACTGGGAATGACCTTCTCTCAGGCATCTGCTGCAAGTACAAAAGGCATGATTGGGGTCAATGTTCTCTTAAATACTGATATCACCGACGAATTACTTGCTCAACTTGCTGCTTATGGTAAGGTCAGAGATGTGGTCTATGAGATCGATGCTGTGACAATGCAGATCAAGAAAACTCAGCTACCAGCCATCGCAGCATTACCCTTCGTGGCTACCGCAAGCCCAGATCAGGAACGCAAAGGCAGCCCGGTGGATACAGTCCTGGTTTCAGATTTTTCCGCTGGGTTCAGTACGTGGGATCTTGATTCTATCAACGTTACTGATACCCTGACCGGAACTCGGACGGTGGGATACGATGGAACCGGTGTTTATGTTGCCGTGCTCGATACAGGCCTGGTAGATTCTTGGCGCCAGTATTTCCCTCAAGAACGTATCGCTGAAGAATATGGTATTGCCTTTGGCGGTGGTGGCGGCGAGGAGGGATTTGTTTCAAGCCAGCCCAATAAATGGGAGCACGATCAGAATTCACATGGTACGCATGTGACTTCAACCATTCTTGGTTATCAAATGGGAGCACGCAAGATTAATGGCGTGGCTCCTTTGGCAACAGTGATCCCGGTAAAAGTGCTCAACCAGAATGGTTCGGGGTGGTCATCTGTGGTCGCACGCGGTATCGTTTATGTGGCTGATCTTAAGAAAAATGAACTTGCCGGTTACCCAGTGGTGATCAATATGAGTCTTGGCGGCCCCGCTCTGGATGCCATGGAAAAAGCCGCAATAGATTATGCCATCGAGGCCGGGGTGATTATCGTCGCTTCTGCTGGCAATGAAGGCACCGCGGGGATGGGATATCCGGGTGCATATGAACCCGTAATTTCAGTAGCCGCTTCAGGCTGGGTAGGCGAGTGGATTGGTAGTGGCTGGTGGTTATACAGTGATGTTCCTGAACCAACCGTTGCCGAGCAATTCTATATCACCGATTTCTCAAGCCGTGCTTTGGGGGGGCAAGATCTGGATGTCGCCGCCCCTGGTTCATGGGTTGTGGGCCCATACCAGACGAATAGCGGCCAGATTAATTATTATTATCTGGGCGGCACGAGCATGGCAAGCCCGCATGTAGCCGGTATCGTGGCTTTAATGGCTCAAAAGGCTCCTGGATTAACTGCTGCGGAAGCGGAATCTTATCTTGAAAGTTCAGCAATTCCTCTTGGCGCGGGTTGCCGGAATATTGTTGATCCAAATCTTGAAGCGTGGGTATCCGTTTGCTGGGGTGATGATGCCACTGGAGCAGGCCTAGCTACTGCTGATGGCGCTCTCGCTGCTGTTCCCTGATAAGAAATAAATGAAAATAAGCCCGCTGTACTTGCAGCGGGCTTTTTCTGTCTTACCCATATTGTATTTTTCTGCCTTTCTGGGAATGGCAACATCAGATTCAGGCAAGTAAAGCCTTTTTAACACACGCGATTGATGATTTTTCAAGCAACCTGACCTCAAGCCCTTTTTTGTGCTGGATATGCTGCATCAATCGAGTGAGGAGTAACTTGATTGAATCGATCGATATTTTGCTATACTCTTAATCAAGAGAAAAAGAGGAGCATATGTTTAATAAATATGATCGCATCAAAGACAAGGTTGAATCTTATGTTGACCTGGCAGGTAATTTGATCATTTGTAACCCATCCACCGATATTCATTGGGAATACTATGAAACCTTACCACTCCGGGAGTGTCTGGCTGATCTATTAGCATATCAATTGGCCAATGGTTTGAGCTGGATAGAACCGAAGGAGGTCGGTGAAAAGGCTGGCACAATTTTATTGGGCTGGGATGTTCAAAGGGATGATTTGGGGAAATTTGTGGCGTGTTACGACATTTTCCGGCTGCCAGAGTATCAAGTTCATTCAGCTTTAAAAGACCTGCAGGAAGGAAAGCCGTTGAAGTTTTATCGCATTGTTTAGCAGGTTTTAGCAATTAGAAGTTTTTTTATTGTTATTGGTGCTTTGTCGTGTGCTATAAACAAAAGAATTTGGCGAAACTCCTTTTTAGCTGGAATTGATGAGAATAAAACCGAAATCGGTGATTTTTGTAGGGAGTAGATCTCAGCCATTTCAGTCAGGTATTCTCATTCACAACTCATACACCATCATGAATTAGAGGGATACATTTAACGAAATTTGATACATAATCATATGTAATCATTCATATATCTTTGATTACGACCTTAAAAAAAGAAATCAGCACTTTTCACCTCGCTATGATGAACATCATGCAAATTACGGGATGAAAAAATGTCTTACCCCAAATACTAGAAAGGATGGGTGAAATGAAAAAATCTTTCATTGTTCTTCTGATGATCGTTTTCCTGACTGGTTGCGGAGCAGAACCTACGAAAGCGCCAGTAGACGAAGTTGTGGTACCTGATGCATCTTCCACGATGGTAGAAATCCCGGCGGGTGAATTTTTCATGGGGTGCGACCCAAATCATGGAGGCGGATTTTCCTGCTTGAGTGATGAACTTCCACAGCACACGGTTTATCTGGACCGTTTCTATATTGACAAATTTGAGGTGACGAACGCTGAATATGCAGCGTGTGTTAAGGATGGTGCCTGCGATCCTCCCAGTAATAGCTCTTCAAACATGCGCACCTCTTATTATGACAATCCTGATTTTGCCCAATATCCTGTGGTGTATGTTGACTGGAATGATGCGCAAAATTATTGCGCATGGGCAGGTAAACGACTGCCAACCGAGGCGGAATGGGAGAAAGCTGCAAGCAATAAAGATTCAGGTGCGTTTCCCTGGGGAGATGAGAGCCCGACCTGTGAGAAGGTAAATTTTTATGATGCTGCAGCAGCCAATCATTGTGTGGGTGACACAAGTGCAGTGGGCAGTTACCCTGATAATGTCAGTCAATATGGAGTCATGGACATGGCAGGGAATGTGTGGGAATGGGTGAGTGACTGGTATTCAGAAACATATTACGGCGAATCCCCCAAAGAAAATCCAACAGGACCTTCTGGAAGTAATAACAAAGTCGTGCGTGGTGGAGGCTGGGCGTCAAACGCTTCCTTCCTTCGAAATTTTTATCGTACTTATGACCTCAGTTTTAACAGTAGTGAGGATTTAGGTTTTCGTTGTGCATCAGATTCTGAAATTAAATAAAAAATGAGTATATTTTCAAATTAGCGAGGAATCCAATTGGTTAATTGTTTCTCATTTGCCAGAGCGCTATCAATGCTGCTTGACTTATGAATTTGTGAGTTGTAACATATTTTTATCACGCAATTAATAAACTGAAGAAGACTGAATCTATCGCAGAATCGTCCTTCGTCTTTCCCTAAGGCAAGTAATTTTTTCTTGTAAAGGAGGGAAAATTCTAGGGAAAACATCTGCGTTTCTTGTATTTAAATTTCCAATCGACCACCAATGGAGGGAACTTATGAAATGGAATAGATCTCTTTGGAGAGTGATTACGAGCGTGACTTTGTTGGCCCTGGTCTTTTCGCTGCTTGGAGTCCATTCTACTCCAGTAACGGCAGCCGAGACCCGTAACATTGTCATTTTAGGGACGAGTGATATCCATGGCAACGTAGATAACTATGACTATTTCACGGATAGTGTACCAACAGGTTCATCTCAACGTGGGCTGACAAAGGTAATGACATATTTGAAGAGTGTGCTTGCCACTAACCCCAATACTATTATCATCGATAACGGTGACACGATTCAGGGAACTCCCCTGGCATACTACTTCAACATGATTGACACTTCTAAGATAAACCCGCTGGCTGCGGCGATGAACCAAATTGGATTTGTTGCTTCGACTGTGGGCAATCATGAATTCAACTATGGGCCAGCGGTGTTTAACAAATACCAAAGTGAAGCCACTTACCCCTTGCTTTCAGCGAATGTGACCGGGTGTGAGGATTACACTTTTGTTCCTTATGTCATTAAGGATGTTGCAGGAGTGCAGGTCGGAATTCTAGGCTTAACACCACCGGCTGTGGTGCATTGGGAACGGCCTGAGAATATTGTTGGCTGTGTATTCGGTGACGCAGTTGCGGCAGCTCAGATGTATGTACCAGAAATGCGTGCCGCAGGTGCCGATGTGATTGTGGTTGCGGCGCACAGCGGCCTGGATGAGACCTATGGTTATGGTCGGGAAGAGAATTTTGTAAAGTACTTGGCAAATGAGGTCTCTGGTATTGATGTGATCCTTGCAGGGCATGCTCACGCAAATGTTGCCAACCAGATCATTAACGGCGTTCTGGTTACTGAACCGAATTATCACACCCGAAACATTTCTGATATCCGCATATCATTGAGCGGGTCTGGTTCAGATTGGACCATCACTTCAAAAGCTAGCACCACCCCAGCTTTGGGAAGCTACGCTGAAGATGCGTCGCTCAAAGCCCTCATGCAGCCATACCACGATACAACCGTTGCTTACATTAATACCCCAATCGGAACAGCCACAGAAGCCTTCCCTGGCGGGTTTGCAGCCAGGGTGGCAGACGGCCTAATGGCTGACTTAATTAACATGGTGCAGATGGAAGCTGCCGCAGATGCAGGGTTCCCGGTGGATGCCTCGTGTGCAGCTTTGTTCACCAATGATGCAAAATTAAATGCGGGTCCGATCAAACTTAAAGATGCATATGCGGTCTATATCTATGACAATACGCTTTATGTAATTGAAGCTACAGGTCAAATGATCAAAGATGAGTTGGAGTGGACAGCTAATTACTTTAATCAATACTACTATGAACCATCTGGTGTAACGGTAAATTCAGCTGTACGTGACTATAACTATGATATGTGGTCAGGCATCGAGTACAAGCTGGATGTAACGAAACCTGTTGGTCAGCGCGTAGTAGAGTTAAAACTCAACGGCGAAGATCTTGGCATGGATCAAGTTGTCAGGGTGGCACTCAATAACTACAGGGCGACGGGTAAGTTCCCAACGGCAACCATTCTATATCAATCTACCACAGAAGTGCGCGAATTGATCACCAACTGGATCATGGCGAAGGGAACGATTTCACCTTCTGACGTCTTTGTTAAAAACTGGACACTGATACCGGCTGCCAATATCTGGATGAGCTCCACATCCACACTTGCTGTGAATCGTGAGGATTATGCTGACCTGTTATGGTCCGCTTTCGATGGTAATCGTGCAGATTACTTGAAGATACCGAGTGATAAAGGCAAACCACAAACAACTCTTCCGCGAGAGGGTGTGTTTTACTTACTAGTCAACAGAGCGATGGGTGACGCGCGCGACATTGGCATGGATATGAATGTGTTGAAACCTTATACAGATGCCAAGACCATTTCCAGCTGGGCTAAAGGTTCTGTAGCGTATTCACTTATTGCAGGTATCTTTACCCCAACTGGTACGACACTTCTACCGAAACAACTGGCGACCAACGCTGAAGTTCTCAGCTGGATTCGTGAGGCTCGTTATCCTCTGTTCACTTTCATTTCAACAAATGATTTTCACGGTCAGCTGGAGACGGGTAAAACGGTCAGCAGTAAGCTGGTAGGTGGGGCAGCGTACAACATGACCTACATAAACAACTATAAAGCGCTTAATCCGCTTGGCACTGTGTTACTTGATGTTGGTGATATGATGCAAGGAACACCCATTTCGAACCTGTTGTACGGAGAGTCAGTTATTGACGTCTATAATCACATGGGTTACAAGGCTTCTGTGGTGGGTAACCATGAATTTGACTGGGGACTCGATGTGTTACAGGATCGCATGGATCAAGCGAAATTCCCAATCCTTCTTGCCAATGTGTTTTATGAGGGAAGTGACGAGAGGCCTGATTGGGCAGTTCCTACGACTATGTTGTATGTCAAAGGCGAACACATCGGCGTCATAGGAGTTACCAGCAAAGACACACCAAGCATCGTGATGGCAGGTGTCACTGAAGGGCTCGAGTTTAGGGATGTCGGTCCAATTGTGGAAGAACTGGCTGAAGATTTGCGCGATCAGGGAGCTACGATGGTGATCGTTCTTGCGCACATGCCAGATGTGTATGGAAGCGTGGTAAGTGGAGAAATGACACAGGTTGCGGTTCCAGGCGTGGATTTGATCCTCTCCGGACATTCGCATAGTGGATATACCGGTAAGGTCAATGGTATTCCAATCATCCAACAGTATTCCTCTGGAACTGCAATCGGGGTTTCTAACCTGCGTTCTGATCGCCTGACTGATAGCGTGATCAATTCATCACTCCAGGTAGTGACCACATACAATCAGGGTGTGACTCCCGATCCAACCATTGCATCTCTGGTAGCAAATTACCAGGCTGAAATTGCACCGATTGTGAACGCCGTCAAGGCCTCAACGACCGGTCCGATCTCAAGGGGGCCTGACCGGTATACGATGGAAGTTCCGATGGGAGACCTGATTGCTGATGCCCAGGCATGGAAGGGTGGAACCCAGATTGCATTTATGAACCCGGGTGGTATTCGGGCAGATATTGCTTACGCAACCTACCCGCATGACATTACCTATGGTGACTTCTTAACTGTCCAACCCTTCGATAATAAATTAGTTACAATGACGCTGACCGGAAACCAAATTTACGCTTTGCTGGAACAACAATTCGCTCCTCCGCAAAGTTCAATGAAGTTACTCCAGGAATCAGGATTACATTATCACTACAATCTCTCACTTCCTGTTGGATCACGCATCACAGAACTGTATTTGACAGACGGTACTCCCATTTTGCATGACGATACACTCTACACAGTCACATGCAACGAATTCATTGCCACTGGCGGTGACAATTTCTCGGTGTTCCTCAGTGGAACGAATGTTACCCGCATAGGTGTTAGTGACCTGGATGCGCTGATCGAATACGTCCAATTCCTGTATGGAATACCTCCCGATAATACACCCATTGACCCAACGGTGTACCCGAAAGATGAGGACCGAATTGTGAACGACACACCATAACAAAGGGTAACTGGGAGGGGGCACGAGAGCCCCCTCCCAGCCGAATTTGGAGGAAATATGCCTGAAGATCGAAAAACCGTTTATGTAAACGACCAGCCAATCGAGATCTTTAAATGGGCAGAAGTACAACACTGTGTGAATGCTTATGACAGCTCTCTTTATGTAAAAATTCACCGTGGCGAAGCTGAAATCGTTGATTCCAAAGGAAATCGTATTGGCTGGGGAGGGTATGCTGGCGACGGGCAGCATATTTATGTTCGATTCCTTACACCTGAACCTGATCAATCAAGTTTACAAAAAAATCCACAATGGGTTGATGATCTAATCAAGATTTTTAAAAATGAACCATTGAGAGACCCGCCACGAACGATCTGGCGCTACAGGTACAACAGACAAACTGTGTATTATGTGCCAAAGGTACACGGTGAAATGTATAGTATTCTTTACGACGATAACGGTAACGAAATTTGTGAACCTGATGGAGGAGTTGGTAATCTGGGCGATGGACGTTGTCAGGATTTCTTTGTTAATCGAACAGATGAAATGTTAATCTGGCGAGATAATCGAAATCAAGTGGCTTAATGTTTCTTAGATTGGTTTATATTGGTCTGAAAATCTGACGTATTAACGTTGGATGTGGTGGGAATTTTTTATTTGTAAATGAATATTCTTTTGCTAGCAGGTTGAGGCTCTCAAGTGTAAGAAAATTCCTTTTACAAAAAATTGATAAGATAACTCAATACATTTTTTGACCTTGCGTGTGAGGATAACCTGCATGAACAGGTTATTCAAATATGATTCGGGTCCTTCTCATCTTCTCTGATAGATTACGATAAAAATGCACCTGATATCTTCTATAGTGTAAAATTCTTTATCGTTATCATCAGGAGTGATAATGAAGAGCATCGTATTTTCAATTGTAATCAGTATGCTTATTGCGGGGTGTGCAGGTGTGTCCATTCCAACTCAAGCCATAATGACACCAACAATCACACCAAAGCCTACAGTAACCCTGTTACCAACCCAGACAAGTGATCCAGCGATCATATTATTGGATGATTTTTCTAACAACACCAGTGGATGGTGGGTCGATCATACTGCGTATGGAACCCTTTATTATGCGAATGGTAAGTACCGAATCAGCGGAAAGAAGGGCGATTTCATAACCTGGTCGATTTTTAAGGGGAAACCGATTGTTGACGCCGTTTATTCGGTAGAGTATGAATTTGTTTCGGAGGATGAAGAGAACACCGGGCTTGATATTTACTGGCGACTCAGGGATAATGAAACCTATTATTTTCTGCAGATTTGGGGGAATGGCACTTACGCTGTGGGTAAAACGATTGATAATATTACCAGCGAAGTAGTGGGCATTCGGAAAGGGAAGAATCTAAACCCAGCGCCTGAACCAAACAAGGTTACCATTGTATTTTACGGTGATAATGCTGAAATTTACTTTAATAACCTATACGAAAATTCGTTCTCTGATTCTTCAATAAAGTATGGAGATATTGGTTTAGGAGTATTTCCAAGCCTTGAGAGTGACGTTGAGGTTCTATTTGACAATGTGGCGGTTTATCAATATAACATCAATAATCCCTACACTCCCATTAAGCCTGAACCAACTGCAACACCGATATATAAACCAATCACCTGGGATAACCTGGTGCAATTTCTAATCGACGATCATACCAATTGGCAGGAGTATGACCTGGAAACATATAATTGCATGGATTACGCTATTGATTTGGTTGCAAATGCGCGCCAGCAGAATCTCAAAGCCTGGATCGTTGGTGTGTATTTTATTGATCAGGAAAATGGGCATGCATTTGTGGCATTCGAGACATCTGACCGAGGTATTGTTTACGTTGAACCCCAGGGTGATAATACCTATTCTAACGTAGCTGTGGGAAATATGTTGTGCGATGACTGGGGACAATACGAGTGTTATGGAATTGTGAAAGAAATCGAGTATGTCGAATGCGACCATGACCGTTTTTGTTCCGAATTTATCCCATAACATTCTCATAAACCCGGGGGAATGAAGACTTGAGAATCATCGTGATAAAATGATTTCATGAACGAAAGAGTATTGATTGTTGAAGATGAGTTATCTCTCCAGGAAACATTGGCATACAACCTTAAACTGGATGGATATATCGTTGAAGTTACAGGCAACGGGTTTGAAAGCGTGAAAATTGCCAGAGAGTTCCAGCCGGATTTAATCCTGCTGGATGTGATGTTGCCTGGGATGAATGGTTTCGATGTATGCAAGATTCTACGCCGTGAAATGGATATTCCCATCTTGATCCTGACAGCTCGCACTGATGAAATTGACAGGGTGGTAGGTTTTGAGATTGGAGCAGATGATTACATAATCAAACCCTTTAGCATGCGTGAATTATTGGCCAGGATAAAGACTCGATTGCGCTTGTATCGCCAACTGCATGAAAAGAAAGATACAGCAATCTCAGGTTCAGAGGGTTCGGGGATAATTATTCTTGATAACCTAACGATCAATACAATCCGACATGAAGTCTGTTTAAATCATCAGCCCTTGTCTTTAAAGCCCAAAGAGTACGATCTTTTGTGTTATTTGGCCACAAATCGGGGCAGAGCCCTTTCAAGAGATTTGATTCTTGAACAAGTGTGGGGGTGGAGCTACATTGGTAATGACCGCACAGTGGATGTTCATATTCGGTGGCTGCGGAAAAAGATTGAAATTGATCCCTCGCATCCGAAACGTATCTTGACTGTGCCTGGGATAGGATACAGGTTTGAGGGGTAAATGAAGAATCGTTCGATTCTCTGGCGGTTCACGATTCCAATTATTCTTTTTTTTGGAGTCATCATCATTACCCTGTCTGTGTTTTTAACAAATTCAACGAAGAAGAATTATGAAGAAGACCTCTATCAGACTCTAATATCGCAGGCAAGATTACTGGAGAGCGAACTTACAAACGAAATATTGCTTCCAGGGTCGAAAACTTCACTGGATTCACTCGTCACGCGATACTCAAGCAATTTGCAATGCCGTGTAACCATAATTCAATCGGATGGTACCGTCATTGCTGATTCGGAATCCGATCCAATGAGGATGGATAATCATTTAAACCGTCCGGAGGTGCAGCAAGCGATCAAGAACGGGGTTGGATCAGAAGTGCGATACAGCAAAACGACCACTGTTGACATGTTATATGTGGCGATCAAACACGAATTCGAATCTGGAGAAAGCATTGTCATCCGTATGGCGGTTGCAATGGATGATATCAATACCCGGGTTATTCAAATGAACCGTGTCATCTGGTATGGGGGACTGGTTGCAATTAGTGTATCCTTTCTGATCACTTACCTGATTACCCGAAGGACCATCAGACCGCTCGTGCTTTTAACACAGGCTGCACAGTCAATTGCCGCTGGGAATTTTGACGATATTCCCCGCTCAAATTATCGAAATGAGATCGGTGTCTTAACCCGCGCTTTCAGTCATATGAGCCTTCAAATACAAAATCAATTGGCAGCGATTGAGGCTGAAAAGAAAAAATTTAGCAAGATTGTTGAACAAATGGCCGATGGCATTATTATTGTTGATGATGAGGGAAAGGTCTTATTAATCAATCCAGCAGCAAGAATTCTTCTATCGGATATCAAAGAGGTTGAAATTGGGAAATCACTGGCGCAGACAATACGATATTACCAGATCGTTGAGTTATGGAATAAAACGATAGAAACCAAGAATTCGCAAAGCGCTTATTTTGAACTACAAAAAAACCAGAAATATGTCCATGTGATTAGTTCCATTCTCGAAGGGGCCGAGACATTTGGCGTGTTAATGCTTTTTCAAGATATGACCCATCAAAGAAATTTGGAACGAATGCGTCAGGAATTTGTCAGTAATGTCTCCCATGAATTACGTACGCCGCTGGCATCCATGCGTGCATTGAACGAGACGGTAGAACGCAGTATTGAAATCGATCCGACTTCAGCGAAGCACTTCCTTTCAAGGATGGAGGTTGAAATCGAAAAGTTAGATCAAATGGTTATGGAATTACTTGATCTCGCCCGTATTGAATCCGGACGCGTTCAATTGCAAAAATTACCATGCGATCTTTCTCAATTGTTGACTCAATCTGTAAATCGCATGAAGATGCAAGCCGAACGAGCTGGAATTGAAATCAGTGCTCATTGTTCTGAATCACTCCCTGTTATCAAGATAGATGTTGAGCGTATCGAACAGGTACTCATTAATTTGATCCATAACGCCATTAAATTCACTCCTCCTGATGGAAAGATCACCATAACAGCAGAGATGGAGATGAATTCAATCATCATTCGCGTACAAGACACAGGGGTGGGGATCGCCGAAGAGGATTTACCGCGAATTTTTGAGCGCTTCTTCAAAACAGATCGTGCCAGGAGTTCTGGAGGAACTGGTCTGGGTTTATCGATTGCCAAGCACATTGTCGAAGCTCATGGTGGAAAAATTTGGGTGGATAGCAAGCCTGGCGCAGGATCGACATTCAGTTTTTCACTTCCAATTTAGTTCAAAAAATTAACCAATCGTTAACAAATCCTTCGTTTTGTTTTAAACGCTGTTTGTTATTCTCCTGATAAGAAAACTAACAGGAGAAAAAATGAAAAAACAGATCATCTTTGTTATTAATGCTTTACTCGTCCTTGCAATAGGGCTCACTGCGTGCACATCAACTGTTGCGCCAACCCCCACTACGCAAGCTCCCAACGTAGAACCAACCGAGATCCTTCCTACTGCTGTTGAGGATCCATTGGCGATGTACATGCCTGATGCGGTCACAGGTGCAATCACGATCGCAGGGTCTTCCACCGTATTCCCGTTATCTGAAAGGATGAAACAGCGTTTTGAAGAAGAAGGTTTCGCGGGCGAAATTACGATCGATAGTATTGGATCAGGTGCTGGATTTGAGCGTTTCTGTGTAAATGGGGAGACAGATATCGCCAATGCTTCGCGCAAGATCAAAGACAGTGAGGTTGAATCGTGTGCCAAAATCGGTCGAACCCCAATTGAATTCCGAGTAGGAACAGATGCGATTGCGGTTGTTGTCAGTAAAGAGAATACCTTCCTGACTGACGTGACCAAAGAAGAACTTGCAGCCATTTTTTCCACTGCGAAGAAATGGTCTGACATCCGCACCGAATGGCCCGCTGAAGATATCCTGCGCTTCATTCCAGGAACTGACAGTGGAACCTTTGATTACTTTGTGGAAGTCGTGATGGCTCCTGCTTATCCTGGAGCTGATGGCAAGGCCAGTGTCGAAAATGGTGAGGCTGCAATATTAGCGGCTGAACACTTGCAGATGTCAGAGGATGATAACGTGCTGGTGCAGGGTGTAGAAGGTTCACCCTATGCAATCGGATTCTTTGGATTCGCATACTATTACGAGAACGAAGACAAACTCAATGTACTGGCTGTAAATGGTGTTACACCGACGGAAGCAACTGCTGAAGATAACAGTTATCCACTTTCACGCCCGTTGTTTATGTACTCTGATGCGAAAATTTTGCAAGAGAAACCTCAAGTAGCAGCTTTCATTCGATTTTATCTAGAAAATGTAAATAACGAGATCACGGATATCGGATATTTTCCCGCGACCCAAGAGTCGATCCAAACAGCGCTTGATTCATGGATGAGCGCAGTGGGTAAATAGGGAGGCATAAAAACCCCAGAGGCCTTTCTGGGTACGTGCCAGAAAGGCCTTTACAGATGAATGAAAGAACTGATGGTGATTTTATGACACAGGGATATCCAATACGGAACAACGGCCTACAAAAGAAGATAAAAGCAGGTGAAACAATCATCCAGGTGTTGTTATTCCTGGCAGGGTTCGTCTCGATTTTTACCACAATAGGAATTGTCTTTGTTCTTGGAAAAGACGCCTGGCTTTTTTTCAGACTTCCTGAGGTGACCTTATGGGATTTCTTAACTGGAACTACCTGGCAGCCGCATATTAATGAGTTTGGAATTCTCCCGCTTTTCATGTCCACTTTGCTCACCACCAGCATCGCTATGACGGTCGCGATTCCTCTAGGATTGGCTGTGGCAATTTATCTTTCTGAATATGCGAGTACGAAAGTTCGAAAAATTTTAAAGCCCACCCTGGAACTGCTGGCTGGCATTCCCACCATTGTTTACGGATATTTTGCGTTGACAATGGTTACACCTTTGCTGCGGTCGATTTTCGGTGAAAATGTTGTGGAGATTTATAATACCGGGTCTGCTGGCCTGGTAATGGGAATATTGATATTGCCATTGATCGCATCCATTTGCGAAGATTCTTTAAGTGCTGTACCAAGAACTCTAAGAGATGCTGCGTATGGACTGGGGGCAACGAAGCTTGAGGTTGCAATAAGAATCGTTCTTCCAGCTGCATTATCTGGGATCAGCGCTGCGATCATTCTGGGCATTTCCAGAGCGATCGGTGAAACGATGATCGTGGCTGTTGCGGCTGGTGCAGGGCCTAACCTGACGTTAAATCCCTTCAAGGGAGCAGAAACAATGACTGGACATATCGTGAGAATTTCTGGCGGTGATTTGAGTTACGATTCGATCGATTACGACAGCATTTTTGCTATCGGTTTGTTTCTCTTTTTGATTACATTTGTTCTGAACATCATTAGTCAACGCATTGTTCGAAAATATCGTGAGGTTTATGAATGATAGTGAAAAGGGCAAGGGAAACAAACGATTTTTCAGAAAATCTATCTCTACGGCAAAGGTCAGGGAAATACTGGCACCTTATGTTTCTAGCTGCAACCATTATTGGAATTTTGGCTTTGTCTGCTTTGATCATTAACATTGTCAACAGCGTTTTTGGATACGTGATTATGGATTCAAAAATCAATCCGTCAACCCTGGCTGTAAATGGAATTGAACTAGAAGACCAATCCACTGACCAATGGATACAATTGTTACAGGAAAAATTATCTTCAGGGGCGCTAAAAAAACTAGAAGACGAAAAACCACTGTCAGAACGATCACGGAAAGATCTCTTCTCATTGATTGAAACCAGAGTCTTAAAATATAAAGTCCTTGAAACCTGGTCTCTATATGACTCACTTTTTCGAAAATCTGAGATCGTAAACGAATATTTAAGGGTAAAGAAGGAATATCCTGGAGCCCAACTTCAATTTAGATCATGGATTCGTGGTGATTTGATCATGCGATCCCAATCCAGTGAGGCGAGTACAGCCGGTATTCGGACCGCAGTGCTGGGTTCTTTGTGGACGATCTTGTTTACGATACTATTTGCATTTCCTCTGGGGGTGGGTGCCGCCATTTATCTGGAAGAATATGCGAAAGATAACTGGTTAAACCGCTTAATCCAAACCAATATCAACAATCTTGCGGGTGTGCCATCTATCATTTATGGCATATTGGGGCTTGCCATATTCGTGAGGGCATTAGAACCACTGACAAGTGGAGCACTCTTTGGATTTGTTGATCCGACAACTGCAAATGGACGGACAATCCTTTCAGCCGGATTGACACTGGGCTTATTGGTTTTACCGCTTGTTATCATCAATGCTCAAGAGGCAATTCGTGCGGTACCTCAATCGCTGCGTAAGGCAAGTTATGGACTGGGCGCAACAAAATGGCAAACCATCTGGGCACATGTACTTCCAAACGCCCTTCCTGGAATTCTAACAGGTACGATTCTGGCGATTTCAAGAGCAATCGGTGAAACTGCTCCTTTAGTTGTCGTCGGCGCATCAACAGCAATTACATTCGATCCGACATCGCCTTTTTCAAAATTTACGACATTGCCGATTCAAATTTATCAATGGACTTCACGTCCACAATCTGAATGGCGTCATCTTGCTGCTGCTACAATTATCTTTTTGCTGGTATTATTGTTATGTTTGAATGCAGCAGCAATCATATTACGAAACCGGTTTGAAAAGAAGTACTAGGCCGCTGCATGGAGTATAAATGAATCAATTATCACCTGTTCTCGAAACTCACAATCTGAACATCTATTACGGTGATTTTCGCGCCGTGACCGATGTAAATATCCAGATTCCACGCCATAAGATCACCGCAATCATTGGCCCATCTGGGTGTGGTAAATCAACTCTTCTACGCGCTTTCAACCGAATGAATGAATTGGTGCCTAACACACATATTGAAGGAGAGATTATCTTTGAAGGACACAACCTTTATGGGCGTAATATTGATCCAGTAGAAGTGCGTTATCGGATTGGTATGGTCTTTCAAAAACCCAATCCATTCCCTAAATCTATATATGAAAATGTTGCCTGGGCAGCGCGAATTCATGGTTACCGTGGGAATTTAGATGAATTGGTTGAATCTTCGTTAACTAAGGCAGCTTTATGGGATGAGGTAAAAGATATCTTAAAACAATCGGCTTTGTCTCTGTCAGGCGGCCAGCAACAACGTTTGTGTATTGCGCGGGCGATTGCAGTTCAACCAGAGGTCATCCTTATGGATGAACCTGCATCTGCATTGGATCCGATTGCGACATTGAAGATTGAAGAATTAATGCAATCGCTCAAGAAGGACTATACTATAGTTATCGTTACCCACAATATGCAGCAAGCAGCGCGGGCTTCTGATTATACTGCGATGATGATGCTGGCTGAAAATACAAGATCTGGAACGGTGATCGAATTCGAAGAAACAAACACGTTGTTCACAAGGCCAAAAGATAAAAGAACTGAAGATTACGTAACCGGTAGATTTGGATAAAAGGGTTGAAAAGAGGAGAGGATGCGTAAATCATTTGAGAGCGAAATCCAACAATTAAAGGATGAGCTGGTGGTATTGGGTAATCTGGTTGAACAGCAGCTCCTGGGGTCCGTTGAAGCTTTCAGAACGAGAGACATTGCTGCTTCAAAAAAGATTATTGAAATTGATGATGATGTAAACGCAAAACGATTTCATATTGAAGAACAGGTGCTTATCACCATTGCAACACAACAACCAATGGCGCGTGATCTTCGCCTGCTTGCCTCCATCCTTGAAATTGCGGGCGAGCTGGAACGCATGGGCGACTACGCAAAAGGTATTGCGAAAATCAATATTCGAATGGGTGATGAAGAACTTCTCACACCTTTAGTGAACATTCCTATAATGGCAAAAAAGTGTGTTTCGATGTTAGACCGAGCTGTGGTTGCATTTATCAACGAAGATGTTGATGAAGCCAATGTTATTCCAATATTGGATGACGAGATTGATAACCTTTATAATTTGGTATATACTAATTTGATGGGTATGATTGGTAACGACGAAAAAACGATTCAGCGTGCAAATTGGATCCTCTGGGTAGCGCATAACCTGGAGCGCGTCGCAGACCGGGTGACCAATATCTGCGAGCGAACGATTTTTACCGTCACCGGAGAATTGAAAGAGATCCGATCTTCAGATCAATAACCGGGACCGAGTGGAATGGGGAGGGTTCTACCCAGTCATTATTTACTTCTCACCCCCGAGTTCGATGTTTTGCAAGCAAACAAAGAATATCAGGGGTGAGTTTTTTTAATCAACAACAATAATCATTACTAAGATGCACTGGATTTTGCAGCTGAAATGTAAATAGGGGTTTTGATTTACGTAGAACTTGCAGGCAAATCACCAGCGGTCCATGTTTTCCATTTGCCTGGATAAATGAGCATAATGACCAGTGCAAGGCACACAATCGGTGCTAAGGCGAACAATGAGAAGCGTCCAAGCTGCTGAGCGGTAACGATTGCCAGTGGTATGCCGACAATTAATTCCAACATACCAGAGACCAACCCTAATACACGCTGCCATTCTTTGGGTTTAATCAGAATACCAGCGGTGACCACAGCCCACCCAGCCATGGCAACCCAGTGCAGCTTTTGCACAAGAATGAATATGTCTGCCCCAACGGTTATAATGCGGCTGGTACTTGAAACCCCATTCATCCAGCATACGATATACGCCACACCTGTAAGCAAAGCCAGCAATGTGCGGCTCCATGATCTTCGAGCAACTGTGATCATGATCAAGAAGTAAATCACCAGATACGGGATGAATAAAGTAAAGTACACTGGTGGTAGATCCGCTGCCATGAAGGGTATGTTTATGAAAAAGCTACCCAGAAGCGCTGCAATAATCCCCATCACTGACAGTGAAAATGCCCACCTGCGATTCGTGAAAAAACCGTAGGAACTTACTAAAAACAAGGCTGCTCCGAGCAGGCCGAGGTTGGCCAGGAGTGGGTGGATGGTTTTGAGTAGAATTTCACATCCTGGTTCAGCGCTTTCAGCGTGCATGCCCACCTGGTACCATTGAAAAAACAGAACAAAATGCCCAATGATCCCAATGACTGCTGCTATTGCAGCTAGAATTCCTCCCAATTTATTTTTCATGTTTGTCTCCTTTATACTGATTAACGTGGAATTGGTTGATTTTTGGTTAATGACACTCTTTGCACCCTTTGTAATAAGGTGCATTGTTATGCGCAGCTACATAGATCACAGTTCCTTCCGCGACTTGAAAGTTGCACCCCTCTAAAAAATCAGGTTTTTCTTCCCATCTGGTTATCTGCACGTCACAAGCAATATAAACGGTTCCTTCTAATGAGTTATTGCACAATGGTCCGTGAACCACCTGATCAAATAGGATAGTTTTCCGGTTTATTTCAAGTTCGATATTTTGGTATGTTGGTTCTATATTCGGTGCAAGGAGGGCTGCATTATCCACATAGGTGATACTGTCATCCGGACAGACATTTGTGGTACACGCAGACAAAATAAAGAGAAATAGTAAGGTGAAAAAATTTAACAGCAATCTCATCGTTAACTCCATATACAAAGATGGATGTAGATACATCTAGTATGGTGAAAAACGATAGAATTACTTTGCTTTTGGTTAATTAATCCGAAGGATTTCGAGATTCGGATAGAATTAAGTGGACAGGAACAGGGATAAAAAATGAAGGCTAACGATCAAGAAACCATTATTAAGTCCAATCCGCTCTTTAATTCAATAGATGAACGAATATTAAAAAAAATCTCTGCTACAGCAACCCGGAAAGATTTGGAAAAAGGAGAGTTCCTGGTTCATCAAGGAGAAATTTGGCCTTACCTATTTTTGGTTGTCAGAGGTACGATCGTTGCAGAGAAAGACTCCTCAGATGGAAAGACTCTTGTGGCAGCTACATTTGGGACAGGAGATATATTCTGGGGGTTAGCTTTCTTCCTGGATGGATCACCTATGCCTGCAGCTTATAAAGTATTTGAGGATGGACAGATCATCCTCTGGTCACGGAATGATTTGGAACCAATATTGAGAGAAAATGGCACTCTATCATGGGAATTAGGCAAGCTGGCTGTAAAGCGGATGCTTACTGCCAGTGAAATCATTGAATCAATGACTTTTCAGCCTATTGCAGTGAGATTGGCAAGGCTATTGATGGGGATTAAAACGAAAAATCAAAATAGTATTGAACGCAGCCTCACACTTGATGAAATGGCAGCGCGCATTGGCAGCACACGCGAAATGGTATGCAGGCTGTTATACAAGTTTTCTGATGAAGGGCTGATCAAGATTACACGTACTGAATTCACAATTATCGATGCTGAAACATTAAACTTGAAAGCACAGCGATAATTCTAGGAATGACGGTCGATTGATGAAGTCAGGTGTGCGCCAAACAGAATGATCCACCCGCTAAAATAGATCCAGGCCAAAAGGGCGATCATTTTTCCAAGAGATCCATATACAATCTCATACCTTGCCATCCCACTGGCCAGATATGCACTAAAGAGATTGGTAATCGTTTGCCAGGCGATAGTGGTTACCACGGCTCCAGTCAAAGCAGATAATTTTTTCACTTTGATCTGTGGAACCATATAATATAGACCGAAGAAAATCAAAATTCGGATCAGGATGGGGAAAATTTTGGTAAAAAAGTAAGACGATAAGAAAGAACTGATCAACGAATAATCGATGACGATGCCCAGATTAAACAAAACCTGGCGTATGGTAAGTGAAAATGATGAGAGAATCAACAAAACGGCCATGGCAGCAATGATTGCAAGCGAAAGCAATCTCATGCGTATGAAGCTGTGTGGTGCAGCAGCGGGCCAGGCGGCATTAATATTGCGGATGATTGTTGTGAAGACAGCGGTAGCAGACCAAAGCAGTCCGAGCAATGCAAGTGAAGAAACAGCACCGCGCAGCTCGAATACCTGTTGAATGTTTGACAGGATGAATTCTTGTGAAACCGGTATAACCGTTGGCAGAAATTTCAATAAAAGATTTTCCACCATGGTTCTGTCAATAAAAAATGAACCTACAGCAACAATGCTCAAGAGCAGGGGAAAAATTGAGAATAATGTGTAATATGCAATGCTCGAGGCTGCCTCTGCTCCTTTTGCAAGGTTAAAAGTTAAAATCGCTCCACGAAGCACCCGGTAAACAGTCGTAAAAAATTCTTTCAACTGCTGGGTAAGATAAGTCAATAACGGATTTCTTTTGCCCATTGTCAGATCTTGATTTACCCTGTCGGTTAAGACACCTTTGATAGTTCTTCAAATGGATTATACGCCGCTTCAAGTTGGGTTCTAAACTGGCGGGTATACAACTGGTAATACTTACCTCTCAGCTTTAACAGTTCGTTATGTGTGCCAATTTCGGCTATTTGACCGTTCTCGATGACTAGAATCCGGTCAGCCTTTTTGATCGTAGAAAGGCGGTGAGCGATAATGAAGCTGGTTGTGGATTCGAGCAAGGTTTGCATGCCCTTTTGAATCAACGCCTCTGTCAATGTGTCTACTGAACTGGTTGCTTCATCCATCACAAAAATTTCAGGATTGGCTAGAACAGCACGTGCTAGACTCAATAGCTGTTTTTGCCCTACGCTGAGTAAGTTTCCACCTTCACCAACTTCGGTATCAAATCCCTTTTCAAAACGCATGATGAAGTCATAGGCGCCGATCACTTTAGTGGCTTCAATAATTTCATCCATTGTTGCATCCAGGCGGCCGTAGCGCAGATTTTCTGTGATCGATCCAGAGAAGAGATGAGGCGTTTGTAATACTACACCAATTCGAGATTGAATGGCTTGAAGCGAAAGGCTAGTATAGTCTCGTCCGCCAATGTAAATCTTGCCAGATACAGGCTCATAAAAACGGCAAAGGAGATTGACGATGGTTGATTTTCCTCCACCTGTCGGTCCAACCAGAGCGATCGTTTCACCTCGTTTCACATGCAAACAGAAATCATCTAAGACCGGTTTATCCTCCTTCTCATAAGCGAAGGTCACATGATCGAAGATAATATCACCCTTGATCGTGCCCGGGTCGATGGCTCTTGGCCGATCAGTAATTTGAGGTTGTGAATCGATCAGTGAGAACATTCTCTCGGCTGAAGCGATCGCCTGTTGCATATCAGCAAAAACGCGTGCGAGGTCTTGGACCGGCCACATCATGAAGGTAATGTATGAAACAAAAGCCTGTATTCCACCAATCGTCATCATCCCTATCTGGGCTTGAAATCCTCCGTAAAGGACCACCATTCCCACTGCAAAGGCAGAAACGATTTGAACCGTGGGAAGGAAGAGACCACTTAACCAGGCAGCTCTGAAGGCGGAATGGTACATCTTGTCTGTTAATCTGCTGAATTCCTGCAGGTTTTCTTTTTCTCTACCAAGGGCTTTAATCACCCTCACACCGGTAATGTTTTCATTGTATGCGCCAACGATCTTTGAATTCGTCTTCCGAACTTCTCGATATGAGGTGATGATGCGTTTTCGAAATTGAATAGCGATATACAACAGGATAGGTAATAGGAGAATAACGATAAGCGCCATTTTCCAATTGATGATGAACATAAAGATCATCGATGTGGTAATGCTCATGACCGCCCATGTGGAATCCACCAGCCCCCAGGTTACCAGGTCGGCCACCCTTTCAGAATCCGATGTAACCCTTGCCATGATCCATCCAACGGGCGTCTTGCTGTAATAATTTAAAGATAAAGCCTGCAAGTGATTGAACATCTTCTTGCGCAGATCATAGCGAATGCGTTCACCCAAAACTCCCGCCAGGTAGATGAAAAGAAACATGCATGCTGATTGCAAAAGGATCAAACCGGCATACAGGATCATGATCCTTGTCAGCACTTCAACATTGCCAGCGATGATACCATCGTCTACAATTCGCTTGGAGAGCCAGGTGGAAATTGAGTCTAATATGGCAACACCGGCTATGGTTACCAGAAAACCAATCAACCATTTGATATGAGGAGTGGTGAGCGAAAGGATGCGACGGAAGATTTTCCCGTCAAATTTCGTTTGAAAGGCCTCTTCTTCAAAGTAATTATCCGCCACTTGCCAGCTCCTTTTCAAGTTCATCTTCAATTCTGGTTTGAATGTTGAAGATTTGTTGATAAATTCCCGTTTCATTTAACAGGCTTTGATGTGTACCGCTCTGGATAATCTTTCCTTTATCCATGACAAGGATTAGATCAGCATCTGTAATGCTCTGGATTCGATGGGCAATGATAAATGTGGTCCGGTCTTTCATCAGATTTTGCAGAGCTTCGCGAATTTCAGCTTCTGTTTCAGTATCGACCGAGGAAGTTGAGTCATCAAGGATTAAGATACGCGGATTCTTAAGCAGAGTTCTGGCAATGGTAACCCTTTGTTTCTGTCCGCCTGAAAGGGTAACGCCTCTTTCTCCAACCAGCGTTTGATAACCTTCAGGAAAAGTAAGAATGACATCGTGAATCGCGGCTGCGCGGGCGGCTGATTCCACTTCAGCGTCGCTAACATCTCGACCAACACCGTAAGTGATGTTTTCACGAATGGAGCGTGAGAAGAGAAATGGCTCCTGCTCGACGATGCCAATTTGCTGACGAAGGTACTTACGTGGATAGCGGTTCAATTCCACCCCATCCAGCAAAATATTACCACCAGTGTATTCGTAGAATCTGGGTAACAAATTGACGAGGGTTGATTTTCCAGATCCGGTGGAGCCAAGAAGTGCGACGACCTGTCCAGGTTTTACAGTGAAGGTAATATCTTCAAGGGTATGATCGCCAGGTTCGTACTCAAATTTAACATTATTAAACTCAAATCTTCCCTGCAGGCAGCCTTTCGGAAGGTAATCACCTTGATCAAGGGGTTCGCGGTTTTCTTTTAGGATGTCCATCACACGCCCATAAGAGACCAGGCCATTTGAGGTTTGAACGATGATTCTTCCCAGATTACGCAGGGGGTAGATGATATAAATAACCAGACCAGCATAGGCCAGATATGTGCCAACACTGATTTCGCCATTGATCGCCATCATTGCACCAATAATGTATCCAGCCAGCATTTGTCCGCCGCAAAGGATGTCTGAAAAAGGCCAGAAGAGCGAATCCATGAGCGTCAATCTCTTGCCGCGCACAAATTTTTCCCAGTTGTCTTTTTCGAATTTTTCGATCTCATAAAATTGCCGAGAGAACGCTTTAACAACTCTGACGCCAGCCAGGTTTTCCTGTAGGGTGGTAGAAAGCGCAGCCTCTTGTTCCTGGTAAGATTCATAGGCTGTTGAAACCTTCTTAAACAAGAGCATTGAAACAACCAGAATGAGCGGGATCACGATAATCGAGTAAAGTGCGAGGCGTACGTTTAGATTAATTAAGGTAATAAAGTTGATGGTGAAGAGTAGAATAATCCTGCCGATACTGATCGCCTGGTCTGAGTAAAAGCGCCGCAGAGCATCCACATCTGAGGTACTGCGCTCAATTAGATCGCCGGTTTTGTTTTTGGAGTGATATGTGAAAGACAAGTGCTGGATGTGGTCATAGAGATAATTACGCAGACGGCGAGTAATGCCTTCTGCAGTTTGTGAGGCAAGTACAGCGCTGAGAAAAGTAAATCCACCTTCCACGGCAGCTAATCCGACAAAACCAAGCGCAATCCAAATTAAGCCTACTGATTTATCCTGTGCAATGAAATAGGTATCTACAAAATATCGCAAGAGCATATATGTTAAAGTCTTAGCGGTGGCTGATACCCCCAGGCTGGTGACCGCACCCAAATAACGGAGGCGAAATCCTTTTAACATACGAAAAATGCCCAGGAGACGGTTTTTAGAAATGGTCGATTGTAGATCGAGCTCAGCAATAGCCTGTGGCTGTGACAATGTTCACCTCTGATGAAGAGAATCAGTAGATTATATATCGAAACTTTGCTGGAAAAGTTTCACAACAAATTTAAAGCGCTGGATCTGGCTGGCACGTTGGGCAAATAAAAGAACTGGTACTACCGGTACGGATTTTTTCAATGGGGGTGCCGCAGTTTGGACATGCATTGCCTTCTTTGTAACCGATGAGGATATCTTCCATTGAAAAGCGGCCTTTTTGGCCGTAAAGGTCAGTTTCATAAAAAGCGCCGCCTTTTTGCAGGCTTGGGCGTAATCCGGCTTGAATGGAGTTGAAAAGTTCAGTTCTTTCTGAGTCGGATAGTGAAACGAGCAAACGGTTTGGATGTAGCCTGGCAAGAAAAAGGATATCGTGTATGTATGCGTTTCCGATCCCAGCGACCTTGGATTGATCTAAAAGAAAAGCTTTTACTCTGGTTTTTCCTTTCTGGCAGCTGAGCAGCGTAAGGAAATCTTCCAGGGTCAAATCCAAGACATTCGGTCCCAATCTTGCGATCATCGGAATTGAAGAGAGTTCATCCTGTTTTGCATGGAAAGCATACCCAAACCACCAGAAATTAACTGCGAGACAGGTTTTGTCAGTGAAATCAAAAATCAGTCGATATTTTTGTGGAAGTGAATCACGCGTTACTAAAAGAATTTCACCGCCCATACCAAGATTGAGCAGCAGCCAACCCCGCGAGGTGTAAACCTTAATCCACTTTCCATGGTAGGTAACACGTTGAATCATTGCAGTAACAAGGGCAGCGCTGAATTCATCAACAGACAAATTCAGACACTTGGGTTGGGTGACTTCAATGGATTTGATCACCTTGTTTTTCAAGGCAGTATTCATTTCAATAGAACGAGAGGCAATTTCGGGAGCTTCTGGCATCTTTCCCCTTTCAATTATTCGCACAAATATTCTATCATATATTCGAACCCTTGACCCGGAAATCAACGGTTGAATTTACAACAGCAAGAGTATTTTTATTATTTCAAAATATGTCATATAATAAAGTCACTATACTCGTTCCGGAAGGAGGACATAATGGCTGGTGTAATATTTGAAAATGTTGTTAAGAGATTCGGTGATTTCACTGCAATTTCTGACTTGAATCTCGAGATCAAGGATAAAGAGTTCCTGGTACTTGTGGGGCCTTCAGGGTGTGGAAAAACGACGGCTCTTCGCTGTCTGGCTGGATTGGAAGAGGTGACTGAAGGGAAGATCTACATTGGTGACCGGTTGGTCAATGATGTCCCCCCGAAGGACCGTGATATTGCGATGGTTTTCCAATCATATGCGCTTTATCCGCACATGTCGGTTTATGACAATATGGCTTTTGGTCTAAAGATGCGAAAAATACCAAAAGATGAAATTCAGCGCCGGGTTGAGAAATCTGCCAAGATCCTTGGAATTGAGAATCTTCTAAAGCGCAAACCGCGCGAGCTCTCTGGTGGACAGCGACAGCGTGTTGCATTGGGACGGGCTATTGTGCGTGAACCGAAAGTGTTTTTACTGGATGAGCCTCTTTCAAACCTTGACGCCAAGCTGCGAGTACAAACCCGTGCTGAAATCAGTAAGATTCATCATCAACTGGGAACTACCTTTGTCTATGTCACTCATGACCAGACGGAGGCGATGACCATGGCAAACCGCATCGCTGTCATGAATAAAGGTGTTTTGCAGCAATTGGATACACCCCAGGTACTGTATGACCGTCCTGCAAACCTGTTTGTTGCCGGTTTTATTGGCACACCCGCGATGAATTTCTTTAACATGCGATTAGTCAAAGAAGGCGATACCATTTTTGTTGATAACGGTGAATACAAGATTAAAGTGCCTAAAGATCGATATGAAAAATTAAATCGATTAGTAGGAAAAGAGATTATTTTTGGCATTCGCCCGGATGATATTCATAACCCTGATTTCTCGCCGCATGAAATCTCTGGTGAGCGGGTGAAGGCTAAGGTGGATGTTGTTGAATTAATGGGCAACGAAATTCTGGTATATCTTGCAACCAACAATGGCAATAGTTTTGTCGGAAGAGTTGATCCACGTTCGAAATACCAGATTGGAGAGACGGTCGAGTTAATCTTTAATATGGATAACAGCCATATTTTTGATCCTTCCGAGAACCCTGAAAATCCGGTTGCCGTAAGGTAATTCACTCGAAAATCAATGATTCTGTAGCGCAAGATGATTCTTGCGCTACAGTTGTAGTAACTGCCAGGTTAAAAGGAGTCGATATGTATAAGATTGTCTTATTACGGCACGGTGAAAGTGCGTGGAACAAAGAAAACCGGTTTACCGGTTGGACAGATGTTGATCTGACTGAAAAGGGTGAAGAGGAAGCGCGTACTGCCGGGAAGTTGATGAAAGAAGCGGGTTTTGAATTTGATATTGCCTATACATCGGTGTTAACCCGCGCGGTACGCACCTTGTGGATTGCGCTGCAGGAAATGGAACAGGTGTGGATTCCCGTGGTCAATTCGTGGCGATTGAATGAACGGCATTATGGTGCGCTGCAGGGATTGAATAAAGCCGAGACTGCCAAGAAATATGGTGATGAACAGGTTCATATCTGGCGCAGGAGTTATGATACCCGACCTCCGGCCCTTACCAAAGATGATGAACGTTATCCGGGTCACGACCGAAGGTATAAAGAATTGACCAGCAGCGAATTGCCCCTCACCGAATGTTTGAAGGATACAGTTGCAAGGTTCTTACCTTACTGGTTTGATACGATTGTGCCTTCGATTAAGTCTGGAAAGAATGTACTGATCGTGGCTCACGGCAATAGTCTGCGTGCGCTGGTAAAATATCTGGATAATGTGTCGGATGATGATATTGTTGAATTAAACATTCCCACCGGGGTTCCTCTGGTTTATGAACTGGATGATGATCTAAAGCCCATGAAGAGTTACTATCTGGGAGATCCTGAAGAAGCGAAACGCAAAGCAGAAGCAGTCGCCAACCAGGCAAAACAAAAGTAAAAAAACAGCCGGTGACAAGCCGGCTGTTTTTTTATCGATTATGCAGGTTGAAATTTCGTCATCATTTCTTTTGTTGGGAGAATCGAACGGTGAATAAACCGCAGAGGATTGCACCTACGAGGGTAAGAATTCCCACAAAAGTAAAAGCATCTGACCAGAGCTTTTCGGGGAAAAGTCTGATAAGCGTATCATCAATATAGAAGAGCCACGAGTCACCGGTGAAAAAAATTGCGTGAAAACCAGTAAATAGTGCATTGAAATCGATCATTACAGCTGCAAGAATGAGAAGAATCACGGCAACGGTTATCCACCCACCTCTAGATATGCCCCTTAAAAACTCATTTTTATGGCCAGTCCTCCAGGCGATCATTCCGGACAGGATAAGAAAGGCAATGATTGCATACCAAACCCGTAAACCCGTCTGAACTAAAATCTTTACATCAAGCATGTGGCTCAACTCACGTTCGTTGTAAAGAACACTCCCGTCATCTAGCCTCAAGTTCGCTAGAAAATCAATGTTTTCTTGATTAAAGAGATAATTCAGGGATAACTTTCCCCATTTTAATCTATCGTCAGTCGTGAACCCAAATTCATCCGGTGGAAAATTGTGAAGCCTGTATTCATAATCCAGATAAAACGGATTCATGATGATTCTTACCGATGTCATTAGAAGAAAAAAAGGCATCACGATCGTAACCAATAATGACACAATGGAAAATAATCTTTTCATTGTAGTTCCTCTATTCCACCCGAAAGGATGAAGTTTATTATTAATGAATTGGTAAGCTCTTCAACTGGAGCAAGATCATCAGTGAAAACAATTGAAGCCTGCGGAATTTCCTGAAGGCCTTCATAAGTATCTGCCATTACTTCAAGCAGGAAGGAAGGGGTTGATGGATCATCATGAAGCTGTATGTAGTTATCAAGAAAGTTTTGCAGGTGGGTTTCCTGCTTGGTGGCAAAAAGCATTGAGTTGAATGACCCAGAGAGATCGGTAATATAAATACTTGGAAAAACTGTCTGAATTGTCGTTGCAAGCGCATTGATTAAGCGTCGGTCGGTAGGTCCTCGTCCAACATTAATTACCATCACGCCGTCATCCGAGAGGTGATCATAGACTACCTGGAAGAACTCTCGAGTAGTTAAATGCCAGGGAATATACGGTGGGCGATAAGCATCCACGCTGATGATGTCGTATTGCTTCGCGCTGTTTGTTAATGCCCATCGGCCATCTTGGACAATAACGTTCAGAGCGGGGTTATTCATATCAAAAAATTCTTTGCCAACCTCAACAATTTCGGGATCTATTTCAATGCCGTCAATGTGAACGTTTGGAAAAACAGCAAAGGCCGCCCGAGCGGTTGTACCGGCCGCGAGTCCAACAATCGAAATTTCATCGATCGAATCAAGATCGACCGGTGCAGGATTGAAGAACGGAGCTGAAAGAACCTGTTCCCAGGTGCCATTAAAGTTGATGATTGTGGGATGGTAGATGGAGTGAATGCCCTGGCCTTCATTTAGCCGTAGGAACCTAAATTCTTGATCTTCAAGGACTTGAATATAGTTATAAGCAGATTCACTCTCGAATATTAATCCGGTTGTGGATTTATCCATCCCAGGAGTGCCAAAAATGAATAATACCGCAATGACCAGAGGCATCCAAATGTATTTTAAAAGCAATTTCCAACGGCCGACCAGGAATAATCCGGTGAGCGCAAAAACCATCAGAAAGAGGCTGAGGATGAGAAACGTGCGATAAGTGCCTACTGATGGAATAAGCACTAAAACAGGAAGAAAGGTGCCAATGAAAGAACCAATGGTAGAAATTGCGTAAATTTTGCCTGAAACTCTGCCCGCGTTTTCGCGATTTTCAATCAACAACCGTATGGCAAAGGGAGAAATCGTTCCCATCAGGGTAACCGGGATGATGAAAAGAACCATCACAGAGGTGAAAGAACCAATCAAGACGCCCAGTTCAAGGCTGTCAAAGGCGTTCGAAGCGAGTTTTAAAATAGGGCGTGACACCAGAGGGATTAAACCTACTGATATAGAAGCCCAAGCAAGGATCTTAAACAGAGTTGAATAACTGGGGGAGCGGTCAGCCCACGTACCGCCAATGAAATATCCAGCGGTGAGGTAGATGAGAATCAAGCCAACGATGCTCGCCCAAACGAGATTGCTGGTTCCGAAATAATTACCCAGCAGGCGAGAAGCTGCAAACTCAACAGCGAGGGAAGTTAATCCGGAAGCAAAAACAACAGCATAGATGTATTTCCGCATTCGTTCATTATACTGTATTCGCATATCCCTATGACCCGGGTTGTATAATAATTCATGATGCGGAGGAAAAATGCGCCTTTTAAGTGTCTCTGAAATGAAAGCCCTTGAACAGGCTGGCAATGCTGCTGGTTATTCTTATTCCGAAATGATGACCAATGCCGGCACTGGCATTGCTCACCGGGTTCACTCGAGATTTTGTGGCATCAAAGATAGGGTGATCCTGGGGTTGGTGGGTAAGGGGAACAACGGTGGTGATACACTGGTAGCCCTCACTGTTCTCGAAAAGATGGGGTGGCGGACCTATGCTCTTTTGCTTTCACAGCGAGATAGTAGAGACCCGTTGCTGGAAGAATATCTGGCAGCAGGAGGAAAAGCCATAACAGCAGAAACGCTTGATCTTTCTCTTTTTTCAAATCTGAGCAGCGTATTAATCCTGGATGGTTTGTATGGCACTGGATTTCGGGTTCCAATGAATCAAATAGATAAACAAATCCTGGCCGTGATAAAGGAAAAACTGTCGTCATTCATTGTTATTGCTGTGGATTGCCCTTCGGGTATGGATTGCCAGAGTGGTGAGGTGGATCCCTCTGCGTTGAAAGCCGATGTGACCTATTGTCTTGAAGCGGTCAAAAGAGGAATGATAACCATCTCTGCATTACCCTACTGCGGTGAAATTGAAACAGTTGATCTCAATCTTTCAGAATATGGCTCGAAAAATGATTTTGAGCGTGATACTGTTGCTGGATTTGAAGATGTAAACCGATTGCTTCCAATTCGAAATGATTCATCGCATAAGGGCACTTTTGGGAAGGTAATTGTGGCGGGTGGGGCTGTCAATTACCCCGGTGCTCCAATTCTTGCAGGAATGGGTGCTTATGCAGTGGGGGCTGGTCTGGTACAGACGGCTGTACCTGAACCGGTATTTGCGGCCGCAGCAGCATCGCATCTCGAATTGACCTGGTTAATTCTCGATGATCAAGATGGAGTCATCTCTGAGAATGCAACCAGCACACTTGTAATGTATGCTTCTAAAGCGAATAGCATTGTATTAGGTCCCGGACTAGGAAGAGAAGAAACCACCTTTCGGTTTGTTCAAAATTTGTTATTTGAAAATGCCGATTCTAGAAGAACTTCGCCTGTTGGATTTGTCGGTGTAAGCGGTACTAAAGTAAGAAGAGAGCCAAATATACTTCCGCCGATGGTGATCGATGCAGATGCTCTGTTCTTAATGTCAAGAATAAAAGACTGGGCAAAAAGACTGGAGTATTCATGTATTTTAACTCCGCACCCAGGTGAAATGTCCTTTTTAACTGGGTTACCAGTTGAAGAGATCCAATCCAATCGTGTTGAAATTGCGCGGCGATATGCCCAGCAATGGCAACAGACCGTGGTTTTAAAAGGAGCGTTGACCGTCATCGCTACCAGGGATGGCGAAACAGTTACGATACCGGTAGCGACTTCAGCACTGGCAAAAGCTGGCACCGGAGATGTTTTAGCGGGAATGATCGGTGGATTTCTTGCTCAGGGAGTTGATTCAAAGAGTGCTGCCATCGCGGGTGCATGGATGCACGCCCAGGCCGGGTTGGTAGCAGGAAAAATTGTGGGCGCAAATGAGTGCGTCGTTGCCAGAGATTTATTGCGGGCTATTCCTGTAGTTTATCAGAAGTTAAGAGAAAGATAAAAAAAGAACCTCTCTATGAAGAGGTTCTTTCTGCTCAAGCGAGATTATTCTGCAGTTTTCTTGGGTTTTGGCTCGGCTTTTTCGCCCTCAAGTAATACAGAGCCCTTTTTTAGTGTGTCTGCAGCCATGGTTTGAGCTGCTTTTAATAAAGACTGTGCTTTTGCGGCTGCCTCATTGGCAGCGATTTCAGCCTTTTTATAAGCTTCTTCTGCAGTTTCTGTGGTTTTATCCTTTAACTCAATCGCTTTTTCCTTGATAACCGCGCGGGTCTCTTCGCCAGAGCCAGGAGCATACAAGAGGCTGACAACTGCGCCGGCAATTCCACCTACTAAGAATCCGACCAGAAACGCTCCAAAATTATCACGATCTGACATATCTGCTCTCCTTTTATATTCAAAAGTTTATTTCTTAAACAACCCGATGAGATCCAGCAACTTCCTTGCGCCTGCCAAGGAACTATTGATCTTGATCACCGGAGCGGCTAGATTATCACTGATGAAGGTTGTTGTGCCCTTGAGTGTGTTTACCGTTTCACTGGTGGATTTTAAGATCGGCTTGATCTCATTTTGCAGCAGATTGATCAAGGATGCCAGTTGCACAACCAAAATGATCAAAGCTGCACCAATAACGATCGATTCCAGTGCCATTAAAATAATAAAGATATCTCGTACCTTACCTGTGACATCAGTACCGGCTCTGGAGAGGAATACGATCCCGGTTATCACGAGTCCAATAATCAAGACACTCAGAACAATAACCAGCCAAAGTTTGCTTGATTTCTCCGATGATGAATTTACAGTATCCATCGGTTCAGATTCAGAAGATATCGTATCAGGTTCGTATTCGTTCATAGTGAAATAATTATAGCATATCCATTCACTAACTTATTATCAGCCAGAAGTGATTATATGTTTATCGAACTTTTCGTCTTTGTTCGAAATCTTACAGGGCAGGTAAGAAGTTTGATTCTTTTATCTCTTCGTGTTAAACTTAACGATTGTCATGTTCACAACTCTATTCCATCGTCTCACGATAGCGTTTGTTTCTCTGGTTTCAATGTTATTCATTACGCCAGGGTTGTATATTACATACCCAGAGGCTGGGTCAACAATAAACGGCATCGTGGAAATTCGTGGAAGCATTCCCGAGACAGATTTTGAATCGGCGACAATATCGTATGCGTATGATGGGTCTGAAGTTGAAAACTGGTTTCAAATTGCAAAAATAGATGCACCAATGCAGGATGTTGTTCTCGCAAAATGGGATACAACAACCATTACTGATGGAACCTATCAGCTTAAATTATCTGTTACAACAACCTCTGGCTCAGTTAATGAGGTAATCATTGGGCAGATTAGCGTCAAAAACTACACTCATCCAGCTGCAACAACTTTGCCTAATGTTGATTCTGAAAGAACCCGCATACCATTATCTTCGCCAGAAACGGTAGAGCTCAAACAACCAACACCGTTACCGGTTAATCCTGCAGCGGCAGACAGCGAACAGTTAAAAACAAGCATGGTTTTTGGCATTGTAATAGCAGTAATGGCGCTGATTTTACTTTTTTTGTATTCAACCATAAGAAAATCTCGGACGAGAAGATAAGAGGACCAATTGACACTCGTAGACCGATTGATCAATCGAGAGTCTGCTGGAGTGAATGAACTTCAGACTACATTCATGGTTGTTGGATTAGGAAATCCAGGTCGTGAATATCGTGAAACGCGTCATAACATCGGATTTATGGTGATTGATGCTTTTGCTGCAAAGCATGAGATCAAACTTACCAAGGTTCAGAACAAGGCCATTATTGGAATCAGTAAGATCGGAGAAAATCGAGTTATTTTGGCAAAGCCACAAACTTATATGAACCTTTCGGGGCAGGCTGTATCAGCTCTGATGCGATTCTATAAGGTTCCTCTCACCAATCTGATCGTTGCACACGACGATGTCGACCTCCCTTTTGGGGTGATTCGTATGCGACCTGGAGGCGGTTCCGCTGGACAAAAAGGGGTTAACTCGATTATTGAGCGCATTGGTTCACAGGATTTTCCACGAATACGGATGGGCGTCGGACGTCCACCTGGCCAGATGGATGCAGCTGCATACGTGTTGCAAAACTTTCACAAGAGCGAACAGGAAACACTGGCTGACTTCCTTAAACGGGCCGCAGATGCGATTGATTGTTTTTTGGAATACGGATTAGACACCGCGATGAACCGGTTCAACCCGAATCAAATTAATAAAGACCAAAATGCTTGATACCATTCGTAAACAGCTCGCTTACCAGAATTGCCTTGATTCCATCAAACTAGGGACGTTGAAGGCCAGTCTGGGATTGCAGCGATCTGCACGCTTGCCTGTCGCCGCAGCCCTGGTTACAGATCTTGAAGTACCGATTTTGATATTAACAGACCGTACTGATAAGGCTCTGTTAATGTTCGATGAGTTGAACTTCTGGTTGCCTGATCTGCCGAAATACTATTTTCCCGAACCCACACCAATGTTCTACGAGCTGGCTGCATGGGGCAGCCTCACACGCCGCGACCGTTTGTCAGCGCTGGGAGCTCTGGCGCAATACCATCTGCCCAGAAGACAACGCCCAGAACAACCGCTGGTGATTGTGGCACCTTTGCGAGCAGTGATGACCCGCACCATGCCGCGTAGAGATTTTATTCTGGCCAGCAAAACAATTAGGGTTGGACAAAAAATTGACCCGCAAGTTCTTCAGAGAGAATGGGTTCGTCTGGGGTATGAAAATGTCGATGTCGTCGTCGATTTTGGACAATTTTCCCGTCGTGGCGGGATCCTTGATGTTTGGACTCCGGTGGAACGTTTCCCCTCCAGGTTGGAATTTTTTGGTGATGAGATCGATACTCTCCGACAATTTGATCCAACCACTCAACGTACAGTCCGAAATCTTGATCAATTGTTGATTCCACCTGCCCGTGAATATCTGGTTCGGCAGGGAACGGCATTAGACGCTGCTGATGAAGTGTTTGATGAGTTTCAAATTCCAGTCCTTCACCCATCTCCTTCAACAATTCTGGATTATCTACCGAAAGACGCATTAATTCTGGTTGATAACATGTCAAATATTCAAAGTTTTGGAGAGGAAATCGAGACACAGTCATTAAAAAACCGTGCAGACAGCATTCAAGAAGGAACTCTTTCTGCAGATTTTCCTGTACCGTACCTCTCCTGGTCAGAGATTGTGGATACGATCCAGACGCGGCGCTGGGTGGAGTTGGGAAATTCTATAAACGGTGATCATGTCAGCTTAGGATCTATTTTTCAGCCGGGACGGCGTTTTGCGGGCCATCTCAAACCATTCATGGAGCAATTGGTAAAGTATTGCGAAGATGGTGAATCAGCTGAAATTGTAACCAGGCAATTGTCACGGCTCAAAGAAATCTGGCATGATTATTCCGGTGAATGTGATGCAAGCAGGATCCAATTTAAAGAAGCCACCCTGGGTGAAGGGTGGGATCTCATACAAGATGACGGCAAAGTATTTCATTTCATCACGGATGGTGAGATTTTCGGATGGGAAAGACCGGTTCCGCGTGCAAGAGTCAAGGTTAAATACACTGCACCAGAAGCTGATTTTGCAGACCTTAAGGTAGGCGACTGGATTGTTCATGTGGATTATGGGATTGGAAAATTTGCTGGACTGGTGAGGCGGACGCTCGAAGGCACAGAGAGAGAATTTTTGCTGGTTGATTATGAAGGCGGCGACCAATTATATGTACCTATACACCAGGCGGACCGTCTCAATCGGTATATTGGAACGGATGGAGACCAACCGCACATTTCACGGTTGGGAAGTAACGAGTGGGCGCAAACCAAACAAAGTGTACGTGAAGCAGTCATTCGTGTAGCTCAAGATTTACTGGAACTATATGCAAAACGACAGGAAGCTGAGGGATACGCCTTTAAACCTGATACTCCCTGGCAGCAGGAACTGGAAGCCAGCTTCCCATACGTCGAGACAGATGATCAAATCAAAGCGATCATGGATGTAAAAAAAGACATGGAAACTGCCAGGCCGATGGATCGATTGTTGTGCGGTGACGTTGGCTACGGAAAGACAGAAGTGGCACTCAGGGCAGCATTCAAATGTGTGATGGATGGGAAGCAGGTAGCTATCCTTGTTCCGACCACCGTTTTGGCTCAACAGCATTTCGAGACTTTCCGACAACGCCTGGCTCCGTATCCGGTATCGGTGGAAATGTTATCTCGTTTTCGTAGTCCGAAAGAACAGGATGAGATTATTCTCAAATTGCTTCTCGGAGAAATTGATATTGTGATTGGAACCCATCGATTATTGACTTCGGATGTTGAGTTCAAAGATCTTGGGTTGGTCATTATTGATGAAGAGCAGCGCTTCGGAGTGACACATAAAGAGCATTTTAAAAAATTACGTACCGAAGTGGATGTCTTAACGCTTACTGCAACACCCATTCCACGCACGTTGTATATGGCGTTGACAGGGGCAAGAGATATCTCGGTGATTAACACACCTCCCGCTGAAAGGCTGCCGATCATCACACACATTGGGCCATACTCTCCAAAAATTGTTCGACAGGCGATCTTGCGTGAACTTGATCGGGGAGGGCAAACGTTCTTTGTTCACAATCGAGTACAAACAATCTACGCAATGAAACAACACCTGACGAACCTGGTGCCAGAAGCCCGAATTGGGATTGCTCATGGGCAGATGAAGGAAGATGAACTTTCTCGCGTAATGACACAATTTACCACCGGTGAGTTAGATGTATTGTTATGCACTTCAATCATTGAATCTGGTCTGGATATCCCGAACGCGAATACCCTCATCGTGGATCGAGGGGATACATTTGGATTGGCGCAGCTCTACCAATTACGCGGCAGGGTGGGGCGTGCCGGGCAGAGAGCCTATGCCTATTTTTTCAAACACAGAAAAAAGCCCCCCACACCTGAAGGTCAAGAGAGACTTGAGACCATAGCAGAAAACGTTCAATTAGGTGCAGGATATTCGATTGCGATGCGAGATCTGGAGATGCGCGGGGCAGGTGAAATGCTCGGTACGAGGCAATCTGGATATATCGCATCAGTCGGTTTTCACCTGTATACCCGGATGCTCGCACAGGCTGTACAACAACTGCGTAATATCAAATCTGATCAAAAAGGCCTTGAAAAGGCTTTTGGTAAAAGCGCGGGTTACCTGCCAGTGAGTGTTGACCTGCCACTATCAGTGGGAATTCCCATTGAATACATTCCAGATCAAACTCTTCGACTGCAGCTATACAGGCGCATGGCACACCTTGAAGAGATTTCAGAACTCGATCAATTAATTGAAGAGTTTACTGATCGTTTTGGCCAGCCGGTTGAACAGGTGAAAGACCTGTTCTACCAGTTACGGGTGAAATTACTGGCAGCAAAAGCCGGTCTGGTATCCATCGCTGTAGAGGCAAATCAAATTGTGTTACGCTTTCCGCAAGTTCCTAATGGAGCTCCAGCAAGAGATTTGCCTCCCATTGGATTTCAATGTCGGCCGGGTAAGAATGCGTACTGGATGCAATTTGATGAAAACGATCCCTCCTGGCGGGATAATTTGCTAACCATATTGAATGCTATAATCGCGTTATGACGACAATATTAATCATTGAGGATGAACCCGTTCTCTCTCGTATCCTGCAATCCTACCTGGAGCGGGAGGGGTATCGAGTGCTTACTGCTGCACGCGGAGATACCGGGTATGATCTAAGTTTGACTGAAAAAGTCGATTTGATTCTGCTTGATCTCAATCTGCCAGGAATGGATGGTATGGAAGTTGCGAGAGGGGTGTTGAAAGAAAAGGATATACCGATCATCATGATCACTGCACGAGTTGAAGAAGTTGATAAATTGAGTGGCCTTGAAATTGGTGCAGATGATTACATCACGAAACCTTTCTCACCTAAAGAAGTTGTTGCCAGGGTAAAGACGGTACTCAGGCGGTACTCGAAGGGAACCGGTCAGGAGAAGAAATTAATCGTCAACGATTTGGAAATTGATGTTGATGCTCACCAGGTAAAAAAAGGAAAACAGATCATCGAATTAACCCCTTCTGAGTTTGAAATCCTAAAGCTTATGGCTGAAAACCCGGGCAGAGTATACACACGGTTGCAGCTTCTCGATGCGCTGCAGGGGCAGGCTTACGAGGGATATGAGCGCACCATTGATGCTCATATTAAGAACCTGCGTGCCAAGATCGAGCGTGATACCAAGAAACCACGCCTTATTAAAACGGTATTTGGAATTGGGTATAAGCTCTCTGCAGAAGATGATTGATTATGAATATCTCACTCAAGAGTAAATTGATCCTGGCGTTTTCGCTGGTAGCCATTGTTTCAATCTCCAGTATTGTGATCTATGCTAACCTGGATAGCGAACGACAATTGAACAACTATCTCAACCAGGGGGGTATGTATGGTTTAGGAAACCTGGTTCAACGGTTGGAAAATTATTATGAGGCTCAAAATTCCTGGGATGGTGTCAGTATCGCAGTTAGCACCGGGCAGGGGGGGAACCGGGGGAATCCACTGAGAAAAAATAACCGCATTGCGCTTGTGTCTGCCAATCTGGAAGTGATCAAAAGCGAGATTGATGCATTCCCTGCAGGCAAAACAGTTCAAGAGCATGATTTGAAGAATTCTCTAGAACTAAATGATTCGGCTGGGAATGTAATTGGTTATCTAATCGTAGAGAATCCCTCCAGCGTAACAATGAATGATCTAAGTCCCTTTATCTCTCGTTTAAGAGAAGTCATTGTTGTTTCGGGCATTGCTGCTGCCATTGCTGCTGTGATCTTGGCGATATTGATCTCCAATCAACTGCTTAAACCAGTTCGAGCGCTAACAACAGCGTCAAAAAAATTGTCGGCTGGTGATCTCTCCACACGTGTCACTGTGAAAGGTACTGATGAGTTGGCAGTATTGGGAAAAACTTTTAATCAAATGGCTTCAAATCTTGAAGCGTTGGAAGAACGAAAGAAGGCTCTGACTGCTGATATCGCTCATGAATTGCGCACGCCACTGGCGGTGCAGAAGGCACAGATTGAGGCTATGACCGATGGAGTAGTGCCGCTGGATAAAGAAAATTTACGAATCGTCAAAGAACAGGCAAATTTATTAACTCGCATGGTTGAAGATCTGCGCTTACTGGCGATGGCTGATGCGGGCGAATTGAAGTTGAATCTGCAGAAAATTCAATTTGACGTTATGGTGCAGCGCATTGTGGAACACTATAAAGGGCAGGCAAATCAGGAAGGGACTGCCATTGATGTTATCATCGCAGATGACGTCAAAGGCAAATTTGTCATGGCTGACCCAGACCGTTTGATGCAGATCATGCACAATCTTTTTAGCAATGCACTACGATACGGGAAAAAGGGTGGACAGATAGAGGTTGTCGTCAAGAATAATAACGATGGGATTGAATTCTCGGTTAGAGATGATGGCCAGGGTATCCCAGTCTCAGCGCTTCCTCACCTGTTTGAACGATTTTACAGGCATGAGAAAGCACGCAACCGAGAAAGCGGAGGAAGTGGATTGGGATTGGCTATTTCAAAAAAACTGGCTTTGATCATGGGCGGTGATTTGCGTGCTGCAAACGACCCCCGTGGAGGAGCGGTATTCACTTTATTTTTGCCGAATCTCTCAGATTGAGTTCCCTAAAGACTGGTAAAGAACAAATGTGCTATAATAATCCTGTCTTAAGAATGATAGGAGTGCCTGATGGAATTTAATTTGAAAGCGCCATATCTTCCTACCGGAGACCAGCCTGAAGCAATCGCTGAATTGGTTAAAGGGGTGAGGAATGGGTTTAAGGATCAGGTTTTACTCGGTGCAACTGGAACCGGGAAGACATTTACCATTGCTAATGTTATTCAACAACTTCAGATGCCGGCGTTGATCATGGCTCACAACAAGACTCTTGCAGCGCAATTGTATTCTGAATTTAAAGAATTTTTTCCAGATAACGCCGTTTCCTATTTTGTTTCATATTACGATTATTATCAACCTGAAGCTTATGTTCCAAGGCATGATCTCTATATCGAAAAAGAAACTGAGATCAATGAAGAAATTGAACGTATGCGTCTGGCTGCAACGACAGCTTTGATGTCGCGTAAAGATGTCATCATCGTTGCCTCCGTCTCTTGCATTTATGGCCTCGGCAACCCTGAAGAATATGGGAATATCGTGATGAAACTGGATGTCGGGGGTATTTATCGACGAAATGCATTGTTGCGTCAATTAATCGAGAGCCAATATCAACGCAACGACATGGAGCTCAGACCAGGTGTTTTTCGTGTGAGGGGCGATATAATTGAAATATTCCCGGCATACGAAGAAAAGAAAGCTTTTCGATTGAATTTCTTTGGCGATGAAGTTGAAAAGATCGTTGAATTTAACCCACTGACCGGTGAGGTCTACTCTGAGCCAGTTCACATCGAAATTTACCCCGCCAAACATTACATCGCAAGTGATGAGCGGTTAAAAATGGCCATCAGTGATATTGAAAAAGAGTTAGATGATCAAATCAAATATTTTAAAGCCAATGGAAGGTTGCTGGAAGCACAACGTATCGAACAGCGCGTACGCTATGATCTAGAAATGTTGCGCGAGGTTGGTTATTGCTCTGGCATTGAAAATTACTCACGGCATCTCGATCAACGGCCTGTTGGTTCAGCACCTTGGACGCTGATGGATTATTTACACAGTGAATATTTGTTAGTACTGGATGAATCTCACATGACCATTCCCCAAATCAGGGGCATGTATAATGGCGACCAGTCGCGTAAATCCACGCTTGTTGAATATGGATTCAGGCTTCCCTCTGCATTGGACAACCGCCCCCTAAAGTTCGAAGAATTTGAAAAAACCATGGGGTATACCATCTACACTTCAGCCACACCGGCAGAATTTGAGATGAAGCGTGCGAACCAGGTGGTCGAACAGATCATTCGGCCAACCGGTCTCGTTGATCCACAGGTCGAAGTGCGACCAACCAGGGGGCAGGTAGACGACCTCTACGGAGAAATTAAGAAACGTGTGGAAAATGGCGAACGCGTATTGGTGACCACATTGACCAAGCGAATGGCTGAAGATCTTTCAGATTACCTTTTGGAGTTGGGTCTCAAAGTAAACTATCTGCATTCTGAAGTGGAAACGTTGGAAAGGGTGGGGATCCTTCGCGACCTGCGTATGGGAGTATTTGATGTCATAGTTGGAATCAACCTGCTGCGAGAAGGTCTTGACCTGCCGGAGGTGTCACTTGTGGCAGTATTGGATGCCGATAAGCAGGGATTTTTACGCTCAGCAACAGCTCTGATCCAAACCATTGGCCGGGCAGCGCGCAATGTTAATGGCAAGGTCATCATGTATGCTGATCAGGTTACGGATGCCATGAAAACCGCGATTGACGAGACCAACCGCAGACGCAAAAAGCAAATGGATTACAACCTGGCTCACGGTATAGAACCCTTTACGGTAGTTAAAGCTGTTCATGATTTGACTGAACAGTTGAGTGTAAGCCCGGCACTGGCGTCAGAAGGTAAAGGCGAGTATCGTGTGGGAGAAAAGGCGGGACGCATGCCGGTAAATGAGATTAAACGGCTTATCCATGAATTAGAAGGGCAGATGCAACAGGCAGCCAAGGATCTTGAATTTGAACAGGCAGCTGTGATTCGTGATCAGATAATTGATCTTAAAAATATTCTTGCTGAAGAATCCAATGTACCCCCCTGGCAGAAAGCCAGGTTAATGGCCGGAGAAATCGAATAATGATGAAGTATTGCGGGCGGGATTTACCCAGTGGGCGCAATCATGAAATATTTGTAATGTCCTGTTGATTCCAGCCACTCGAAACTGAAATCTGAAACAAAGGCATTTCGAGGACCGATGCGTACCTTGTCGATAAAGCTTAGCAGGTTATTCTTTTCACCCTCTGCTGTAATTTCCACCCTTCCATCCTCAAGATTACGCACCCATCCAGTAAGTGACAATTGACTGGCCTGTTCTTTGACGAAGTATCGGAAACCTACGCCCTGCACCCTGCCTTCAACAATGATATGTAAAGCTGCAATCTCACTCATAAGGCACTCGCATTTTCTTTTTTCGAATCAGCTCACGGATAATGATGACTGAAACCGATGCCATGATGACTATTCCGATAATTATCAAGATCGGGGATTTATGATTTGATGCAGGTTGAGATGCCGGGTAAGCCGTTTGTAGCCAGGCTGAAAGCAACTGATCTGAGGTGAGGTCAGTATTGGTGAATATGACTTGTTCACAGGATAAGCCTTTCAAAACAGAATCAAACATGGAAAGAAAAATTCTTGAACCGAAAGTGTCTTTCAAATAACTTACGACAGCTGATGACTGCGCGTAGCCAAGGATGTTTGTTTCCGCTTCAACAGGCAGAGATTCACATAAAGAACCCAGGGGGATAAGCGAACCTTTTTTTACGGCTGAGTTCAATATGCGATCGTTATCAGCATTGGGGTATGATTGTGCAAGGGTTGACATTCCCTCAAGCAGCCATGCTGGTGCATTTTGATATCCGTTCCCTAAGACCTGGTATTGGAGGATGTGCATCAATTCGTGAGGGATTTGCCGTTCCAATTCCATTAAACTGGTCTGATCTGCTCCATCAGAAATCAAGATAACGCCAAGTTCTGGCGAAGCGTGACCGGCGACAAAGGTTTGGCTGGATGTGGTTAATGCTTCTTGTAATGAAGTCATGTCAGGATAAATGAATATGCTGATTGGTAGCTTGGGTGCAACGGGAAGGATTGAAGTAGCATGCTCCAGACCGGAGGTTGCGAGATCGATCACTTGTTGGCCAAAGGTGGCGTCTTCTTCAGTCCAATAAATATTGAAAAGTTTTGATGAAAGCGTTTTCCATTCGTAACGATTATCAAGGTAATCGAACCAAAATGATGGACTGGTGATAACCGAACCCGAATCAGACTCAATCTGGTACCAGTAATAGATACGGGAAAACGGTTTTAACGGATCTTGACGAAGGTCGTAGTCAAGAATTAACTTTCCTTCATCATCAGGGAGTAAAGCGATCTGACGCGACATTTGCCCTTCAGGTTGGAGGACGATAAAGACTTTTTTATTTAATTCCGCGGAAGTAATTTTGGATATGATCTTTAGGTCAGAGCCAAAGTGATAAATAACCTGGTTATCAGAAATGACGATTGGATTCTGCGCAGAAACGTAATGAGTGGGTAGAATAAACAGCAGTAGAAATACTGCGAAAATCTGCAAACGGTAAGAGAACGAAAGCTTCATTCGTTATCGTATCAATCCTCTATGTCATCATCATGTTCTTCGATAAAACCAAGATCATCATCTTCCTCAAAATCATCCTCTTCATCTTCTTCTGGTGAGAAGTCTAGCATTTCCATGCCACCACTGCCTGAGAGTTCAAGGTTTTCTAAGGCTTTCTCGATCCAATCGATTTCTTCATCATCATTCGCCCTCGAAAGAAGGGCCTCAAACTTTTCTTTTACCTCATCACCGCCAATCTGTGAAAGTGCCCAAATCACCGCCAGCCTGGTTTCGGTATCCTCAATTTCTTCATCGAGTAATGCGAGAAGTGACTCACGTGCGGATGCAAGTTCCAATTCTCCAGCCGCACGCACAGCTTCATATTGAACTTCTGGATCCTGTGAAGTAATACTCTCCTGGATCATGGCTGCCCATTGTTCGTCTGCAGAGCGTCCCATTGCGCACAGAGCACTGGTTACCCATGGCATATCTTTGCTATCATAGGCGTTACGAATTAACTCTGAAACTTGTGGATGACTTGAATACCCTAGTGATTCAAGCGCACGCTGTTTGACGCGGGGTAATTCCTTGCTTTGATTTATGTCAATCAAACGATTGACGATTTCATCTTTAAGTTTTTCAGAAATCGCATCCAACTCACCAAGCAATACGAAACGTCCAAGCAGAGACGCGGATGAAGCGCGTACTGCTTCATCAGGATCTTGATCTAGTAACTGAAGCAGCAGAGGAATGATCCTTGGTTCTTCGCATTCCCAGAGCAGGTCTAAGGCTGCGACTCTTACCTTTGCGCTTGGATCAGTGATGACAGATTTTGCCAATTCGTCAAAATTTACCAGTGTATCTTTTTCGATTAAATCATCCAAATCTTCTAAGATGCTGATTTTTCTGGATTCAGGTAAAGTTTCCCAGACCAGAAGCAAATCCTTAATATTTCGGTGAGTCAAGTCAGAGAATCCACGCAATAAGCGAGGTGGAAAAGGTGTATTGATATCTGTTAGTGCTGACAAAACTTGTGAAAAATTGATGGTTTCTTGATTATCGTCCATGGTTTTCCTTATCTCAACACCACGGGGTTAACAATATCATTGATCACTAATACGACCATTAAGGTGAGCAAGAGGGCATAAAAGACTGCATGTATTTTGCCTTCCAATTCTGGGCGGATCTTTTTTCGAAAAATGAGTTCGAACAGAACAAAGATGATCCTTCCGCCATCGAGTGCAGGAATTGGCAGCAAATTTGTGAAACCTAGTGCGATAGAAATAACAGCCAGAAAATAGACTGTGTTCAATCCTGCATATTCAGAATTTGCCTGGGCTTCTTCTTTATCCAGGGTTTGCACCTGAGCGTAAATATCATAGATACCTTTTACGCTCACCATGCGCGCATCACTGGGGGCGATTTGTCCGCTTATCAATCTCACTGGCAGCATGAACAATTGAACTCCCTGGTTGAGGGTTGCGGTGAACGCCAGAGGAATCGATTGGATAACGGTTATGTCTTTTACAGGATTGGTAATTGTGATTCCAAGTGGACCCTGATCGCTGGGATAATCTTCTCGCGGAGTTACAAAAATTTGGGTTTCAACACCATCTCGAAGGAGGATTACTTCAACCTCTTTACCCAGGTTTTCAGCAATAATCTGGGAAAGGTGGCTCATGCTGGTAATTTCTTGGTGATTAACTTGAAGGATGATATCGCCAACAGACATACCACTTGATTCAGCAGGAGTGTTTGGATCAATGGCGGCTACTTCGACCTTCGAATAATCTGGAGCACCGGTTCGTGTGAAGAGGAATGCAAAAATGATCATTCCAATGAGCAGGTTTGTCACCGGTCCTCCAAAGAGGGTTGCCAGCCTAGCTCCTGGCTTAGCTGCTAAGAAACTGCCCGCTTCTTGAGTTTCACCGGCTTCGCCTTTCATACGACAGAATCCCCCAAAGGGTATCCAATTCAAGGTGAAATCAGTGCCCCATGCCCTGAATAATTTAAAAATTTTGGGGGGATACCCAAAACCAAATTCTTCGACTTCGATTTTGTTCAGTCGCGCGAAGATAAAATGACCAAATTCATGAAAAAAGATCAATGCCCCAAAAGCAAGTATGAACTCAAGAATCGATATTACTGTACTGCTAATGTTTCCCATAAAGGATAGCTCCAATTTTGCTTACTTTTCTTATTATATCCGTAAAGAAAACCAATTTTACATCATTGTTTTTATCGCTAGAAAATCATTAAAGCAATCATAAGTGAAGATTGTAAGAATTCAGATGTTCACAAATTTGATTTGAAAACCATTAAATTAATCGTGCTTTCCCACCAGGATGAGCGACAATGACTTCTTTCACACCGGGCATCTTAGAAAGCCGCTGTCGCACTTGTTCACTTGAGCTGGATTCGCATATGACATGTACATTTGGTCCGGCATCAACGGTAAAAGCAGCGGGAATACCGGTATTCCGCCAGTTCTCGATGGCACGCATGATTTCGAGAGTGATTGGCTGCCAATAATAAAGAGGAGGACGGGAAGTCATCATGATCGCATGTAAGAGATTGCTATCCAGTTCGATCACTTCAGCCAGGGCAGCAAAGTCTCGATTGCGAATGGCCTGTTTGCATATATCAATCCTGCGATCTGCGTCGAGAACCCTGGCTTCTTGTAGAGGGCTAGATTTCGCCAGAGTGTGACCTAATGAAGACCCAACTCTTTTTTGATGGGTATCGACGATTGCAATACAATCAGCCAGATCCCAATACCCTGGTTCGGCAATACTGACAGCGAAGGAATCTACATCTGTGTTGCCTCGATACCATTCCACATAACCACCCGGGATTGATCGGCAGGCAGACCCAGATCCCCGTCTGGCCAGGCGCGAGAGGTCTTTTTCGCTCATCTCGATGCCCAACGCGTTTACAGCCGCAAGCGTTAACGCGGCAAAAGCGGAAGCTGATGATGCGATACCTGCATCTGCAGGAAAGTTGTTCTCGCTCATAATGTGAGCGTGCACAGAAACTCCGCGTAAACCACGGATGACGTTCAAATGATGCGATACCCGTTGTAAGGATTCACCAGACTGCCGTGTGCCATTTAGATCAAAGATATCGCGGGGAAGCGATGGATCAAAAGTAAGCATTGTCCTCGTGGAAAGTTCAGCGAGGTTCATGGAGATTGATCCGTTCTGCGGTAGTCGCAGCGAGTCGTCTCGATTTCCCCAATACTTAATGAAGGCAATATTTGGATGGGCTATGGCGGTTGCGGAGGAAATAGTCATTAAAAACTGACCTCTTGTTTTGATTTCTTCTTAGTTTATCACGCAAAATGTCTCGACAGGTTGAAAAAAAGGATGAAGGCCGATCAAATTGGGTGTACCACTGGCCAGAATGGATTGTATTTCGAATATTGTACTGAACAGATGAATTTCATCAGAAATTAAGCCATTTAAAAAATTGTTGAAGATCATGGGGAGAGCCCAGACTCAAAAATGGTACGTATGTATAATTGAAAAGCGAATAGGCTGCATTCAAAGGTGTCGTGCTTTTAGATTCAAGTAGACTATTCGCATTTCGAAAAAAAACTTTTGGAAAGGTAAAGGATTGGCTGGAAATTTGCTATGGATATTCTTATTCGAGAAGAAACTGAGTCTGACTATCGAAGTGTTGAGGAATTAACGAGAGAAGCATTCTGGAATTTAAACGTGCCAGGGTGCGATGAGCATTATTTAGCTCACTCACTACGGAATTCACCCGCATTTATTCCCGAGTTGGATCTGGTTGCTGAAACCGATGGTAAGATCGTGGGAAACATTATGTACGCTCATTCATCCATTAAGCAAAATGATGGATCGATTTTTCCGGTTCTGACGTTTGGACCGTTAAGCGTTTTGCCCGAATTTCAAAAAAAGGGGATTGGCGGTCAATTGATTCGGAAGAGCATTGCGAAAGCAATCGCGATGGGGCATTCTGCCATCCTCATTTATGGTGATCCGGCATATTATGCGAGATTTGGATTTGTCGCTGCAGAGGAATTCAAAATCCGTACCAATCAGGGATTATATGCAGCAGCGCTGCAGGCGTATGAATTACACCCCGGTGCGTTAAGTGGCGTTAGCGGTAAGTTTGATGAAGGTGAAGCCTACCAGATCGATCCTGCGCTCTCAGCGCAATTCGATAAGGGATTTCCGTTCAAGGAAAAACTCGTGACCCCATCTCAATCGAGATTTATGGAACTGGTTCGCATGGTTCACGAATAATCTTCAGGAAGAACCCAATTATTAGAAAAGAAGCAATTAAATGATTAAATTAATTGCTTTTTTTTTACTTTTCACAAATGGTGTTCAGGTCTAATCAATTTTGAGTCATTATCGATATTTGAGGTGATCTGAAATGTCAGATATTATTCGTAGGCATCAAAATAACGCTGAACACGGGCATTGATCTGGCAGGTAACTTCGTAGGTTATGGTGTGCAATTTTTCAGCCCATTCATCACCGCTGATTTCAAGATCACCGCTTTTGCCAATGAGCACGACTTCATCACCGACCTTGACATCGGTAACGGGTCCGAGGTCGATCATGGACTGGTCCATGCAAATTCGCCCGACAACAGGATAAGATTTACCGTTAATCAAAACTCTACCCGTATTCGAAAAGAGGCGGTTGAAGCCATCAGCGTAGCCAACAGGTATTGTGGCGATGGTTGTTTCACGAGGGGCAATCCATGTGCGCCCGTAGCCAATGCTCGTCCCGGCGCTTACTCTCTTGATGAATGACACTTTCGTATAGAAACTGAGGCCGGGTTTTAGTTCAATTGTCCGTGGCGTTTCTTTATCAGGATAAAAGCCATAGATCATGATCCCAGGACGAACCATGTCGAACCATGCATCGGGGTGAGCGAGTACAGCACCGGAATTCGCGCAGTGTACCAGTTTAACCTTACGTCCAATTGTGTGTTGAATTTCGGCGACGGTATCGCTGAATAATGTGATTTGATTTTTCGTAAAACGGGTATCAGCGGAATCACTGACGGGTAGATGTGTAAAAATGCCCTCGAGGTGCAAATTGGGGCAATCCCTTTCGATAAAGGATGCCAAATCAGGTGCGCTGGAAGGAGTGACTCCGATGCGTCCCATGCCGGTATCGATTTTCAAATGAACGGGAAGGACAGTAGACATTGACCGACAGGTCTTTTGTAATTCGATGATATTCTCGCGTTCACACACTGCTAAAGTGATTTTATTGGTGACCGCCGCTGACATTTCTTCAGGAAATGCCGGAGAAAACTTGAGAATAGGCAAGGTAATCCCAGCCTCGCGTAATTCGATTCCCTCGGGTACCGTGGCGATGCCCAGCCAATCTACTCCGATATGTTCAGCCATGCGGGAAATTTCGACTGCTCCATGTCCATAACCGTTTGCTTTAACTGCAATGAGAATCTTGCGTTGATTACCTACAGCCTTGCGAATTCCCTCAATGTTACTGCGAATATTGCCAAGATGCACGCGAACGAATGTCTGGTAAAGCATTTATGCCTTCTTCAGTAAAAAGATTATTCTTCGATCACCATCTTCTGTATATACGGAGATGTACTGGCCGCCAGTAAGGCACCATAACCGGGATAAAAGCCGATCTCAGTACCTGGTTGAATGGGAGTTGACGCATCTTCTACATCCACTATCAGATGGTCACTGCTGCCTCCCAGGATAATCATTCCTGGGTCCTGGGGTTCTAGATTATCCACGACAACATCTTGCCGTCCGATGTTGCAGATCGCCCGCTGCCTGATGCCGCGATCAACAAATTGCGGGGTTCCTCCGAATGCGTCTTGACCGCGTTGTCCGATAGGAATGGATGGTTTTCGTTCCAGTTCGACAACTTCTGCTACAAGGCGGAAAGTATCCTGACGGGTGTTGGGCCACGCTGATCGGTCGATGACATTACGGCCGAGTAAAATTGTTTCACCAATTCGTAACAGATTGATCTCTTGAGGCATTCCACCGCTGTAAAGCAGAGGAAGATTGGCACTGTTCCCGCCGCATAAAATGGGTAAGGGGAGCCTGGTCCAGGTTTGACACTCATTGCGTAAATCAATGAGCATTTGCATTTTGTCAGTCGTTGGAATGACCCCACCGTAACAGGCAAGATTGGTTCCCAAACCGATCAACTGAAGATTGGGTAAAACAATCATTTGCTCGACAATTTTTCTGATTTGGTCTGGCCAGATGCCTTCGCGCAAATCACCAACGTCGACCATGAGGATCACCTGATGTTGTTTATTCATCTTTACTGCGGCTGCTGCGAGCGCACGTGTGGTTTCAATCGAAGAGGTGAGAGAGATATCAGCGAATCTGATGGCTTCTTCTGCCCGGCTAGGAGTGGGGATGCGCAGCAGCATGAGCGGCAGGTGTGTACCGATCTGCCTGATTGCTTTGAGGTTTTCCAGACGGGAATCGGCGAGCATATCTGCCCCTGCGGATTCCAGGGCTTTGACAACTCTCGGGTGAGCACAGGTCACTTTTGTAACGCAGGCAACATTAATCCCTTTTGAATGACAAAACTCGATGATGGAACGTGCGTTGGCTTCAATTCTTTCTGGATAGATTTCAAGGCGGGGAGTAAAACTCATTTCCTGATCTCCGTTTCAACCCAATGTCTAAAGGTTGCTTTCACTTCTGAGGGGTAAGCCTGTGCGAGTGTTCCCAACGCTGAAAAACGGTAATCGCGGTCGAGCAAGATTGACGTATCAGGCTTTGGAAGCAAATACTTACCAGCACCCAGGCAGACCTTGCGTAGAATTGACTCGCCGCCATCAATGCGGGTCAGAGCCCCGCCTGTCCCGACAATCCATTTCACCGCGGTTAAATCCTTGCCTTTTATTACCTGTTTCTTTCCAGTGGGCGTATAGATATCACTGATGACTCCCGCATGTCTTCGAATACTGATCTCCACTGCCTTGGAGCAAAGCCAGCGGGTTAGTTCCTGTTGACGCTCATTGGCGGGAATCGCCTGCAGGTCACTTAAACGGTTTTTCCATTCTTCTTCACCCTCGAGTTCGATGATGTTTCTGGCGTTGATAAACACACCCAGATCACCCTCAACGGTGCGTTTGGCGTGTGGTTCGGGTTCAGTCATTTTCAGCGACCATTCCTGACTGCCGTCGGTAACACTATGCACATCAGTTGTAGCGCCTCCTACATCAAAAACCAGGCAATCACCCAATTCTTCAGCAAATAATTCAGCTCCTCGAAGCACTGCGCCAGGCGTTGGAAGGATCTCCCATTGAGTTAACTCACCGATGTGCGCCATGCCGGGTGCATGGATGATATTCTGATTGAATACTTCATGAATAATTCTGCGCAGAGGTTCAATATTCAATACATCTACTTCAGGAAAGACGTTGTCGGCAAGGAGAACTTCTATCCCAGATCCTGCGAAAGATTGTTGAACTTGTTTTCGGATAGCGGAGTTTCCAGCGTAAACTAATGGAATCTGGAGGTTTAAGCTGGCCAACTTTTTGGCGTTTTCAAGCACAATTTTCTTTTCACCAAATTCCACCCCACCCGCAAGCAGGATGATATTTGGTTGAATGTTGCGAATTTCTTCCAGGTCAAGATCATCCAGTTGACCAGCGGTGACCATTTTTACAATTGCCCCGGCTCCTAAAGCCGCCTCGCGTGCTGCTCGAGCAGTCATGCTGTAAGTTAAGCCATGTACGGTCATGCGCAATCCACCGGCAGCAGAACTGTTCACGAAGGTCTCAGGAGTTCCAGTAATCTTCCCGTACTGCGATTCAAGATGGGCCAAGGCTTGCTGAACGCCAATACGAACGTCGCCCTGGGCAACGCTGGTGGCGGCGAACCCCTGGGCGACGTGTTCAAACCTTCCCTGTCCTAGGATCGTGAAACCATTTACCTTGGTGATCGTTGATCCAACCTCAATAGTCAGGAAACGGATTTCTTTGGACAAGTCATAACCTCTATTGAATTACAAGACTCCACGTGATTGGAGAATCTTTACCATGGCATCTACGACATGAATTCCCTTGGTACCGCGGCCGAAGGTAGCATCTAGACCTGTTTCTTTGGCCATATCGCGATTGACCTGAGTACCACCGGCAATCAGAATGATATTTTCTCTGATTCCTCTTTCTACGCATAGATCGGCAAGCTTCTTCATTTGGGCCTTGTGAATATCATTATGACTGATAATGGTTGAGATCAGGATGGCATGAGAACCAGTTTCAATGGCAGCATCCACCAGCTTGCTGACAGGAACAGAAGTACCCAGATAGTGATATTTCACACCATATTTTTCAATCCCGCCATGTTTGATATCCAGAATCTCACGCAGCCCGACACTATGTTCATCCTCGCCGACAGTAGCCGCAACAACTTTGAGACCGATCTTTTTTACAGCTTCACGCAAAACGTCTTCGTCGAGTATGATTTCCTTTTCAGGCACTTTGAGTGTTGAGAGATCAATATCGAACCCGACCTTCCCTTTAACCTCAATGAAGCATCCTTCAGCCGGATGCATTACCTGAAGGTTGACTACTTCAGGGTCAACCAACCCGAGTTTCTTCGCCATTTCGATACCATAAACCCTGGCATAATCTTCAGGCAGCGGGACAAAGAACTGGGTGAGGATAATTCCATCGCCGGCCCATTCGGCTTCAGGTTTTATCTTGCCACCTTTGCGGTAGGGGTAGGTTTCTTCCAGTCGTTTATTGCAGCTATCTTCAGGATCGAGTTCGTCTATGTATACGATCTTTTCGGGTTTACACAGTGTGCAACCGTCGATCGCATCACAGGGTTTTATCAATCCTGCAGGGATATGATTGTTGCCAAAATGATCACAAACCGGGGCAAAATAATCTGGGTCGCGCGGTACGATGGTATCAACACCTACGCCGCCTTTACCGTCACGAACGATCCCATCACCGTTGCGTTCAGGGTATTTTGCTGAATCAACAAAGAAACCCTGTTCAACTGCTGCAAAATACCCGCCGGTAGCAATGACCTCTTCGAGAAATGCGACAGCACGTTCTTTAAGATCGCGCACCATCTCTGCCATCGGTCCATCTTTCTTTAGTTCTACCAGTTCTTTAATACCATCCAGGGCAGCCCAGGTTTGTTTTACCGTTTGAACACCTCGGATGTTGTTGTAGTGCCATGGCACATTGCGGCCTTCATCGGGGGTGATGGTGCTCTGGATATCTGCACTGGTGAGCATAGAGATTAATGTATCAATGGTATGGGTGCGAATGGCTTCTTCGATATCTGCTTCAATGTAACGTGTATTTTGTTGCGCACGCATCTTGAAATCAGAGAAGAAGTCTCTCAATGCAACAGCGTAAGGCAAGTCGTACCACAATTTTGGTGCAGGGGGGGCATCAGGGGGAACTGTGGACAAACCGATGAGATCCTTCGACATACCCACAGCAACAGAGAAGGCGCAATTGATGCCATGCTGAACCATTAGTTCTGGCATGACCAACCATCCAGCCTTTGCAGTGGCATTGGCGTTGTGCGCGCCGTCAATTTGAAAAATCCGCGCACCATTCATCACTTTTTTAGCTTCGGCGGCATCTACGAAGGAGCGGTACATGTTCACATTTCGATAGAGGACGTTGTACTGCGGGTCTTGATGGGCACCGTTGATGCCTTCTTCAGCGAAAAGCACAGCTACTTCTGGTCCAGCGACGCCAGATACGTAACTGTGAAAATTGATCGGACGGCCTACTTCATCTTCGATCAAATCGCACGCCTTACGACTGGCACGGATCTGTTTACGGGTGATAGGAACACCGCCTACACCTTCTGGAGTTCCTTCCATCAACCCATCGATATGACTCTGGCCGGTCGTACGGATGACCATCAGGTGGTCAGCACCATGCCAGGCTGCCATACGCATACGCCGGATGTCATCTTCAAAACGACCTGAGGCGATCTCGGTGGTGACAACACAGCTCGGTTGCGGATCGATATGATCAAAATATTTTGATGCTGGGAGCCCGATGCTATTCTTTAAAGGCCGCGACATGTTGCGGTAATGAAAAGGTCCCATATCCACGCCCTCGGGAGGGACTTCACGCCATGTCCAACCTTTTCGGCGAGGATGATAATTTTCGAGATTTTCTAGAATATGTTCGATATCGAGTTTCTTGTTAGGATCAAGGTGTTCCTGTTGAGTCATTCGTATACCTCTCGCTCAAATCTTCTTAGAACAAACCATTAAGGATGTCTTTATCCTCAAGAATCGCCGATGCAGCACCGCGAATATCCTTGCCTGTTTTTTGGGCAACCTTTAAGACTACATGACCTGCGCCTTTTCCCAGCAATCCAGCCTCACGAACGCGATCAACAACACCATGCGCCGTGATGCTATCAATTCCCATGCGCAGTAAAACAGAGCGTTCAATGGAAGGCGAGGTATGTGTTCTCGCGAGATCAACGATGGGATCTACCACCTGGTTACATAACTGCCAGAATCGTTCTTTCAATTCCTCATCGCTTAGGGCATGAAGTTCCTTTTGGCGTTCTTCAAATTTTTTTATTCGATCGTCTGACATTTTTTTCGTCTCCAACAGAAAAATGTAAGTCTATTAAGCAGGCAGGTTGGCCCTAACCCAGGCGGGATCTTTTTTAACGTCTGCTGCCAGGAAATTGATGTCATTTTCAGTCCACTGGGCAACCGGTAATTGTTTTGCCGCGTTGGCGAGATATTCCCTGCGCAGCCTGTCGATATCTTGAACGCGTCCGAGAACCTGATCCAGGTGCTCGGGGATGATGATGCTTTTACCGGGAATGCTTTCTCTGGGGTCACCACGACGAACTTCGATACCATTCTCTCGGGCAAACGATAACTGGCTGTTGTGGTGTTTTCCGGCACCGGTGTATTCCGTTTCCTGAACCACAACGATCTGGTCCTTATCCATCTGGCGGGCAAGGGTTACCGCGGCGGTAAGGCTGATATTGCCAGCAGGGCCACGTTCCAGACCTTCTACTTTGGTGAGCAGTTCGGTAATGTAGAAGACTTCGCCCTGTGTCACTAATTGGTATTCATCCATATAGCGCAGGCTGCGAGCCGCGTTGCGGGGTACATCGACACGATCTGGCCAAACAGCAAAAGGTACCCCGAACCCGGTGTGACCAGTAGTGAAAGATTTGCGATTGAAGTCGTGATCGGAAGCCATGTGTAGCCCGCTTAAATCCACAGAGCAGGCAACGATACGAGTGGATTCACAACCTGCGTAAATCAACCCGCGAGCAGTGCCCGTTAAATTACCACCACCTGCATGGGTGATAACCACAGCGTCAGGAGCCTTTCCATATCGAGAGCGAACCTGATCACCAATTTCTGCGCCAAGGCTTTCGACACCTCGAATGGCAAATGGAGTATAGAGACTTGCGTTAAAAAAGCCGGTCTCTTCGAGTGTGCGTAGTTGCATATAGAAGAGTTCAGGGCCGACTGTGAGTTTAATGACTTCTGCGCCATAGGCTTCACAGGCGCGGCCTTTTTCGATGATTTCTGGTTGGCCTACACCTCGGCTGTCGTACACTTCCTGGACGACGATGCACTTGAGACCCCGCTGCGCAGCCTGGGAGGCGACTCCTGCACCATAATTACCGCTTGTGGCTGCAACCACCCCCTTATAACCCAGGCGTAAGGCGGTATAAGCGCTAACAGCAGCGCGTCGGGCTTTGAAACTGCCAGAGGCATTGGCAGCTTCATCCTTTACCAGTATCCGGGCACCTTTGCCGGGGGCACAGGTTTTACGTACCATTTCTGTCAGGTTACGCAGTTCATACAGTGGAGTGTTACCGACTTTGGTTTCATGCTGAATCCGGTAGATATCCTCCATCGTGTAACCAGTTTCGGCCATCATCTTTTCGTAATCAAAGGCAATTGGACTCTCGATGAAATCCTCGTAGTCAATCCCCATGGAAGACTTCATGATTTCATTCTTGCGTGCCATAACAGCAGAATACGACATGTCTTTTTGTGTCATTTTTCTGCCTCGGTGCCAATGGTGAGCAGTTCGGGAACTACCTTGCCAAAACTGTGGGAATAGCTTGGATTCACTGTGGTCAGCTTCCCACTGTGGATTCGCCCAATAATGGTTCGAATGGATACCGTTTGGCCAATTTCAGCGTCTTCAGTGAGGAAACCTGAGACTCGCATGACGTAGGGGACTTTTTTGGTATCTTCTGGGAGCGCTTTTGCACGTTCCTCAGGTTTGAGCACAACCCATTCGATCTCAACCCAGGTACCTTTTGGAACTTTATTCATGAATCAACCTCCAGAGAAATGGATCGTGTGTTATATCCGGCGCGTGTAAGCGCTTTCACCCATCAGAGCTGCGGGTACAGGCAGGTCAATCATGCGTTTGAGCCCCGGAGTGGCAGCAACGACATGCGGGATCATGTTCACCGCCAGTCCTTCGGTTGCGATCCCGCCGGCAATCTCCGGTTTGATCGACATATGAATCTCGGGTTTACCATAGATGTGAATATAGTCACCCGTTTCCTGCTGTTCGAGTTCAGGATGAATCTGTTGCGGGTGAATGAGCTTGATGACTTCTTTGTCACCTCGATAACCAATGCCGGTATGGGCACAGCCGGCAACCATTCCCGGCTGCACTTTGACATGCGGCGTTTCGCGGTAAACCTTGCTGATGATTGGTTCGCGTGTTTGCACGATACGGTCAACACCCAGTCCAAGGGCATCACTGATCATGTGAATCGATTCCGGGAATCCGACATGGCCCACAATCGATCCATCTGCCAATCCAGCCTTAAATTCTTCCAGGGTGGAACCTACACCCTGGGTCTGCATGACGGTAGGCCCATACGGACTCAGATCATTGATACGAGAAGCTTCAATGCGTTCTACCTGGTGGTTCCCGCCACTGAGAAGTACCACAAGCAGATCAAGGACAAATCCTGGATTAACTCCGGTTCCAAGAACTGTAACTCCATGGAGTTTGGCCAGACCGTCCAGCTCAGCAGCAAGTTCAGGATTCTGCGCATAAGCGTCTGCCATTTCCTCGGCAATGGAAATGCAGTTGATACCGGCGGTGACGATTTTCCGTAAATCGGTGATTTGTTTTTTTAACCATGAAGTAGTGGCTATCACCACGATATCCACATCTTCTTTTTTGAGAACTTCCTCTGGTTTGTTGGTAATCTTAACCCCAAGATTTTTTCCAACTTTTAAGACTTCCCCGAGATCTTTTCCCACGTAATCAGGCCGGCAGTCAACCGCAGCTACGATTTGCAAGCCAGATTTTTCGAGCATCAACCTGGCCATGCCGCTGCCCATTGCTCCGAGACCCCATTGTAGGACGCGAATTGGACTCATACCTGCTCCTTAAGAAAGATATGTGTTTCTGGTGAAAACTGAAGATTCCAGGCATCATTTTAGCATAGATGAAGGATCTAAAAAATCCGATTAATTCACTTTTACACGGGAATTCGTGAATCACTCTTGTGTTCTCTGTTTCTTTTCACCATAATATGAATTAGTGGAAAGGATTATTCTTCTTCCGATGGCAAGGAGAGGTCATCATGGATGAAATCTTAAGCCGATGCGGATACCGTTGTGATTTATGCCTGGCTTACCGACCAAACATTGAGATGAATCAAGCCAATCAACAGCTGCTTAGCGATGGTTGGTTTCGTTATTTTGGATTTCGTGTTCCCGTTGAAAAAATTATTTGCGACGGCTGCTGGTCAGAGAAAGGAATACTGCTGGATGATGAATGCCCGGTACGGCCCTGCGTTATCGAACACGGATTAGCGAATTGCGCGGCCTGTCAAAATTTCATTTGTGAAAAACTCGACGAACGTTTGGTAACGTTTGACGAACTGACTGCAAGGATGGAAGGCAAAATCCCAGAAGAAGACCGATCGCGTTTTATTTTCCCTTATGAAAATAAGGCAAGGCTATTGATGATCAGGGGTGAAGAAAAAAAGATTCAATAATTAGGGGATCTGTCGAGATTTAATCTCAAACATAGAATATTTCACTGGAATGCCGCCATTCGAAAAACGCACTTGCGCGAACGGTTCACCGATATCAAGTTGGCCAGTCAGCTTTGGGTCACTGCAAAGAATGCCCGTATTCCAACCAAAAAAATTTTCTCGCAAAACGCTTCCAAAACGCGCGTAGAGATCACGGAGGTCTTTATGGCTGCTGATGCGCAGGCCGTACGGTGGATTGGTAATGATCCACCCGGGTGCATCAGCTGGTTTGAGAGCGGAAACGGGCTGCTGGACAAATTGGATATCATTTTTCTGACCGGCACGTGAAGCATTCGCGATGGATATTTCAATAGCGCCTCTGTCACGATCATACCCATTGATGGATGTATGTAGAGGAACGATGTCATTTTTTGCTTTAGAGAGCATCGCCTGCCATTCTTCTTTCTCAAAGCCTGGCCACTTCATGAAAGCGAAATCGCGTGCGATTCCTGGTGGAATCCTGCGGGCCAGCAAGGCTGCCTCAATTGGGATGGTGCCTGATCCACAGAATGGATCTATTAATGGTGCAGATCCATTCCATCCAGAAGCAATAAGCATGGCAGCAGCCAGCGTTTCGCGCAGTGGGGCTTTCGCAGTGGCCAGTCGGTATCCACGCCGGTGAAGCGGCTCTCCGGATGAATCGATGCTGATCGTGCACATGTCGGCTACCATTCGCACCAAAACCAGTTGACCGTGGGCATCCTGTTTGCAGCCGTTTTGTGTGCCATTGATCGTTGAGAAATGGTCATTAATGGCTCCAAGTATGCGTTCTGCAACTGCATCAGAGTGGTAGAGTTTCGATTTATGGCAGACAGCCCGAATATTTAAGGACTGTCCAGGAGTGATGTATTCGTTCCACTCGAGTCGGGCGGCCTTCTTGCGTAATTCTGAAAAGGCTGTTGCATGAAATTCACCCAACCGCACAATAACACGCCCCGCTGTGCGTAGATATAAATTGCTCTTCAGCACCTGTGTGAAATCTCCCTCAAAAAGCAACCCCCCGGGTTCCTCACCGGAGAAAGTCATAGAAGGAGTTTGCGCGTGTGAGATGCCAGGAAGCGAGATCAATCCCAACTGGCTGGTTTCGCTTTCCAGGATTTTTTCAACCCCCGGCGCACAAGAAACAAAGAAGCGCAACTTTTCATTTTTCATGGCGTCTCTTTTTCTCCGGTGGTTTGGCAGTTACATGGAACATTTTGCTGTGTTTGGCCTGCCGATGTGAGACCATCGCTTGAAGTTGTTTTTCTTCTGCAATGACCAGCTGCTTCTGCCTGGTTTTTCGGTACAGATTTTTTTCGACAAAAATTTTCTCGCCGGTAAATGGATCACTTTCTGTGTAATACATCAGACTGGCATAGGTGGAAGGGGTGGGGGTAAAGATTTGCACCTGTTCAGGGTGAATATGTAGTTTGTCATTGGCAAATTTGCGCAAATTTTTCATGTGCCGGTCATTGCAGCCAGGATATGCCGCAATTAGATAATAAGTCAGATATTGTTCCTTGCCCGCCTGACGAGATAGTTTTTCAAACTGTTCACGGAATTGAATGAGAGAACGTAGTGGTGGCTTGCCCATTAGCTGAAGAATGGACGGTTCAGAATGTTCAGGCGCAACTTTCAACTGACCCGAGGTGTGATGCAAGGCGATTTCTTTCAGGTATTGATCGCCACACTCTTGATCAGCTGTAACCAGATCATAACGGATACCAGAACCGATAAAGACCTTTTTCACGCCTGGAATCTGTCGTATCTTCTGCAGCAATTCGATTTGAGGTGAATGGTCAATTTTCAGAACGGGGCAGATCTTTGGAAAGATGCAACGTTTATCTTCACACGCGCCGTTCGTTTTTTTCTTTAAACACTCAATTCCGTACATATTAGCAGTGGGCCCGCTGAGATCATGGATGATGCCCTTAAAGTCAGGGTAGGTGGTGAACTTGCGTGCTTCATCAAGGATGGAATTAATACTGCGTGATGCGACCGTGCGGCCTTCGTGGACAGCAATGGCGCAAAAATTACATTCGCCATAACATCCGCGATGTGTGGGGATTGAGAAGCGAATGGTCTCTAGAGCTTTTGCAGGTCCCTGTGCTTCATAAAATGGATGCTGATTGCGTTCATAATCTAAAGCGTAAATGGCATCCATCTCTGATTGGGATGGTGTAAGTGAAGGTGGATTTTGGATAACGTAACGATCGCCTTTTTTCTGAGCAAGACCATGGGCGGTAATGGGATCATTGTTGTGATAGAAAAGATCAAACATCCTCTTGAAGACTTCTTTATTGGCGATTACATCTTCGAATGAGGGCAATTCAAGAAAACCATCGGGTATGGTTTTTGATAAGTAGCATATCCCTCTGGTTTTCAGAGGATCACTATGATTTTTTAATGCAGAAGCCAGTTCGATAATGGCTTTTTCACCCATGCCATAGACAAGGTAATCAGCCTTGGAGTCAAAAAGGATAGGAGCACGCAGTCGGTTACTCCAATAATCATAGTGAGTGATGCGCCGCAGGCTGGCTTCAATCCCGCCCAGGATGATAGGTTTGGTGCTCTTGAAGTAGCGCTTGATCAAATTCGTGTAGGCAATAACTGCGCGATCAGGTCGGCGGTTGTTCATCCCGCCGGGAGTGAAATCATCAGACTGACGTTTGCGCAATGTGGCTGTGTAGTTCGCCACCATTGAATCCACAGCTCCACCGCTAACCCCCCAAAAGAGGGAGGGTTCACCTAGCCTTGATATATCAGTGGAATTGCTGATATCAGGCTGTGCAATCACTCCCACTCGATACCCCGCATGGATAAGAACCTTCCCGATGACGGCAATTCCCGAATATGGAGAATCGATGTACGTGTCTCCAGAAACGAGGATAACATCGAGAATATCCCAGCCTAATCGATCTAATTCCTCGCGGGTAGTGGGAATGAACATGAAAAGTCCTTTATTGACATTAAGTGCAGTATACCATTCGAATAAAAAAAGCAGCCGTGAGGCTGCTTTTTTTACTTCAAACTAGTTGCAGCAATTACCACCGCAGCAGTCATCTCCGCAGCAATCGTGCTCATCCAGATGGACATGATCGTGCTCCAACTCTTCAGGAGTGGCAGCCCGTAAACCTCTGATGGTAACTTTGAAGTTAAGATCCTTGCCGGCCAGGGGATGATTGAAGTTCAATGTGACTGAATCCAGAGTGACTTCTTCGATGAAAGCTGACATTTCTTCGCCTTCCTCGTTTTCCATCACAACTTCTGTGCCTGGCTCGAACGGAAAGTCTTCAGGAAATTCACTCTTGGGCAGTTCTACAATTTCTTCAGGATCGTATTCTCCATAGGCATCAACTGCTTTGACAAATACCTCTTTTGATTCATCAATTGCCATCCCTTCGATTTCTCTTTCCAAACCGGGGATGATGTGCCCATGTCCTTGAATGAATTCGAGCAAGTCATTTGCATCTGCGCTATCGATTAACTCTCCATCGACACGCAGTTCGTATTCCATGCTGACAACTAAATCTTTACTTACTTTTGAAAAATCCTGTGATGCGCTCACTGTCGCCCTCTTTCTGGTTTTATTTTATATCGAACGCAAAATTATATCATGCTATGGCTGATTTTCAGTGATCAAAACGTATAGACTCGTATCGCGGCTTCTCCTGCAACAGGGCATTTGTTTTCACAGATACCGCAACCGATGCAGACCTCACGGTTTACCACTGGAAGCGAAATGGTCATAGTATCTCCTGTGGGAGAAGAGAACTCACCAGACTCAAGAGAGATTGCTTTGTTGGGCAAGGGGCACATTTCTTCGCATACAATGCATGTCTGATGATCAGACCATGCAATACATCGGTCATGGTCGATATAGGCTTTTCCAATAATCTTTGTTTGTTTTTCTTTTAATTCGAGTGCTGGAATGGCTCCAACCGGGCAGATTTGCCCACAGGCATTGCATGAATACTGACAAAAGCCTAAACGGGGAACGAAAACTGGAGTGCCGGCAGCTTCGATCCCTGATTCGACGAGATTAACCTGCAGTGCACCGGTTGGACAAACTTTCATACATAATCCACAGCGGGTGCAAGTAGAGGTAAGTTTTTCACCATCTGCTCCAGGCGGTCTGAGGGCGTGTCTGCGCGGGTAACGTTTAATCCACTCGATAGAAAGTAATGCTGTTAGTGATAAGGAGACCAGAAAAGCGTTCAAGACCGTACGCCTACCTGGATCATAATCACTACGAGGAGCCAGTGATAAGGATGGAGAGAATGAGAGCGAATTCTTTTGACAGTCTTTCAGACAATTCAGGCAAAGAGTACACTCAGCTGGATCACTGGTGAATTTCTTTTGTGGATTAATCGTGCCTGTAGGGCAGTGAAGCTCGCACAAATGACATTGAATGCAAGTATCTTTCACATTGCGCTTTACCAGAGATAATCTGGAAACCAATCCAAGCAACGCTCCTAATGGACAGAGATACCGGCACCAGAAGCGTTCAGCCAGAAGATTTAACAGGATAATCCCAATAAAGAAGAAACCATTCAAAATCGTGTATTGAAATACCGCAGGTTCAATTGGTAAGATTGCGGGACGGATCCATAAATCAAATTGATAGATTGCACCGGTGAGGAAAGGTACGTTGATGAGAGTTTTTTCAATTGCGGTAATGACCTGATCGATTACAGGTAGGATGGAAAGTGTCATCGTGCGGGTTAAGATGGTGAGTGGGTCAAAGACCAACAGGGTGAGATTGCTGAATATGACTGAGAATAGAAGAACAATTAACAATCCATATTTAATTGCCCGAAAATTTTCAGGCAGTTTTCGGCCAGATTTGGACTTTTGAAAACGAAAAATGTCTAACACCGTTCCCATGGGGCAGATCCATCCGCACCAGGCTCTTCCAACTAGCAGGCTCGACAGCAACAGGATAAGAGAAATCGTCATCCCAGACAAAAAGGTCCGACTGCTGATCAGGCTGGCGAGCATTGCAAGAGGACTGAGGCGGATGGGAATATTTGTAAGATCGTGAGGAGCGCGGTCAATTGCTGTTTCTATCATCAACGCGAGAAAAACGATTAAAGCAAGGCTTTGTGTGATCTTACGCAGCGTAATCAAATAATTGGTCGTTTTTAAGTGAGTAGAAGCAGATTGTTTAGCCATTGATGTTGAATTCTTCAATTTTTACGTTTTGATAATCCAGCCTGCCCAAACCACGATTTGCAGCATTGACCAGGTATCCCAGTTGTTGGGGGAGAAGACCAAATAGAGAGGTGGCAAAACTATCAGCAGTAACTGTGTCATGTGAAAAAATGACCGTATTTTGAATTTTGACGTCTGACAGGTTTCCACCAGTTGGACCGTTTGCCATCAGGGTGCGCATGGCATCGATCACCGTTAGATGCGGTCGCACAAGTGTTGCCAGGTCGACCAGCCTGTTTTCAAAATCATTATGGATGGCTCCCCGATCCAAAATCGTGCCCATAAGATTTTTCAAACCGAGGGTAAGAATGGCAAGACCGTGATTTTTGGCAATCGGAACGTCGATGAGAAGGTCTGCTTTTAATATTTCTTCGTACACACTGGTTTTTTGCAGCGAAACCGCATTAGGAATATCGTACTCCCGGTATTTCAATGTCGTCATGATTTCCATTTCGCCGCCGGCAGCATTAACCTGTTCTTCAATACCGCTTTTTCTGTAACTATCTTTTGCTGAACCTCCAAATGGAAAGTCCATTACCCTGACTCTTTTCGCGCCAGCTTCAAGGCATACCTTTACCAGTGCACCAACAATCCAGGGATTGGTCGTAGCTGCATATTCATACGAGTGATAGGGAACGCAGATATTTGGTTTGATGATGACATCCGCTCCCGATTTCATAAAGCGTTCCATTCCACCCAAGGCTTTGATGCCCTGGCGAATATGTTGTTCAGGGTCTTCGCCGTGAGTGACAACCAGGTATGGATATTCTGGTGGCGTTGGTTGTTGTGTATTTGTGGATTGTGGTGATGGGGTGGGGGTCGATGTGGGCTGTGGTTGCAGGGGAGTGAGGCTGGGTTCAGGATTTATTGTGGGTGAAGGATAATCTGTTTCACAGCCAGAAATCAGTTGCGCGGCTGTTACTCCTCCGATCCCGACGCCCATAAGATGTAAAAAATCCCGGCGGGAAACTTTTTTCATATTGACCTCCAATTATCGTTACCATTAAAACTAAAACCTTATTCATTTGATAAAACCGTACACTGGTCGATTTCACCGGCAGAATTGAAATAATCTTCTGCCAGGGCCAGTGATTCAAAGGAGAGATTGGTTGAAAAATGAGAAGGCAGCAGGTCTGCCCAACGAATCTGGTCAATCAAATGTTTCACTCCTGTGCGAGAAAACTGTTCACATGCTGTTGTGAAGAACTGCTGACCGTTATAAAGGACAATGTGCTTTTCATCTGATGTATGCGGAGTTACAGCTGAAATCTGTATTTCATCCCCGGTAAGCCATTTGTTGAAAAAAGAAAGGCCGATATTATCTACGATAATATATCCTGAAGTGCTTATCTGATAACTCTTTTCGATTTCGGTTATGAAGCGTGAAGAAATTTGTCCTTCTTTGCTTTTTCTAAATGTTGATTCGAGGGTTGTGGATGTTGCCTCGTTGTACGTAGGAAAGAGTGGAATGAGCATTACCTGTGGAGGGCTTGAGTAAAGCACAAATAATCCCCAAATTGAGACCAATTGGGGTTTTTCAATAGAAAGATCATTAACATGAACGAGGAGATAATTTGTCTGTGAAGAAGCTACTGGCAAGCCCTGGTTTGATTGCGTTTGTGAAGATTGAGCCGAACTTAACCTGGCGGCAGCCTGGAATCCCAATACTGCGCTGACAACGAAAATCACGATGACCAGGAGAAAAACAGCTTTTTTCATGTTATTTTAATTGGCGTTGATGGTTCGAATACAACATGAATACAAATTCATTTTACCATTTTGTGAGAGAGGAACGAATAAACGCGGGGATCAAAAAAGCGCCTGTGGCGCTTTTTTTATAAAAAGAAAAGGCTGACGGAATAAGCCAGCAAGCCTGTGGCAAATCCTGCGCATGCAATCACTGTCACCACTGCAATTTGATATAGCAGTTTTTTATTCTGGTATATCCTCAATGAGTTTTGAATCACTGTGCGCACCATTTGAGATCGGGTAAGGAGCGGAATTGCCAGATTCCAGAAACAGAGTTCAATTTGTTTGAATATCGTACTCATTTTATTCTCCAATCAGCGAGAAGTAGAAAGTTTTAATATTTTCCCGTTTTCATCAGCCACTACCCGCACCGTGCGTGGCAGTGTTTTTCCGTTCTCGGTTTGAGCTTTTCCATGAAATATGAGCTGGTATTTATCACCCGGAAGCTCCTTTACCGTGGGATTTGCCCCTCGCAATTCAGGAAACTGACGGTAGACTGCATTGCATACTGAAGATTTGCTCTGAGCGTTCATACGAACTCCTATCGGCTCACTCTGCGCCTGAGAAAAGCAGGGATATCGAGATCCACAGGAGCCCCCGCCATTTCTAATTGATAATCTGCTTCTGTAGTCTGGGAACTCGTATCGGTTTTCGATGAAAATTCTACAGATTTTTTCACCACCGGCTGTGGTGACTGATTAGAATGATGAAGGTTTGATGATTCGATTGAGGTTGCACCGATTCCCGTCAGAACCAGGATGACCTGAACACGATCTTCCATTTTATTATCACAAATCACTCCAGGGATAATCTCAGCATTACCGTTGGTGCGGTCATGAAGAGTGTTTAGCGCATCCATTACTTCTGCAAACGAAAGATCAGCACCACCGGTGAAGTTAGCAATAATTCCACTGGCATCTTCCAGATTGATGGTCTCGAGCATAGGGTGGTGTAAAGCGTGTTCCAACGCATCAATCACCCGATTTTCACCCTGACCAGTTCCAATTGCCAGCAATGATCCGCCACCATTTTTCATCATATTCCGCACATGTGAAAAATCAACGTTGATCAAGCCGGGCTGGGTGATCAGTTCAGAAATCCCCTGAATTCCCTGACGCAGGATATCGTCTGCGAGACGAAATGCCATATCGAGCGGCAGATCGCGAGGGGCGATCTGTAACAGGCGATCGTTGGGAACACTAATCAGTGTATCGGTATATTGCTGTAATTTTGCAAGACCTTCACGAGCATTCTTCTGACGACGACCAACTTCAAACGCAAAGGGGAGGCTTACGATTGCCACCACGACAGCACCGAGAGATTTCGCAATTCTGGCAGCCACAGGAATGGATCCTGTTCCAGTTCCGCCGCCCATTCCTGCTGTGAGGAAAACCATATCAGCACCGGCTAGCGCAATGCTAAGTTCTTTGAGACTTTCTTCTGCGGCTGCTTCACCAGTTGCTGGATCTCCTCCCGCTCCGAGCCCGCGGGTAAGCAATGGTCCTAGCTGCACTTTTACGGGTGCAAGACTGGTACGTAGTACCTGAGCATCGGTATTTGCGGCAATAAAATCGACGCCCGTTATGCCAAGTTCAATCATACGATCGATGGCGTTCTGTCCACCACCACCAAGTCCAATAACCTTAAGGACTGGTTGTCTGGGTGGGTTAGGGTTACAGGTGATAGGTGCGGAGGGAAGTGAAATGTTCATGGGTTACCTCTCTGCGAGTTGTGTTGCAATACTCGTACCATCTCCACTAATTCTGTCTACGATTGAACCGTTAAGGCGCATTTGATCTAATAATTCTTCGGGAAATGAACTTTCCCCGCCAACCACGGTTATTTTCCTGGCCAGTAGGGCTTCTTGAATTGAAAAACCGACCGTTGGATGGTGCTTCAGGATGAATGGACGTGCAGCATCCAGATGAAAATCAGCAATACCCCATTCATACTGAGGAAGGAGGAGATAATGCTCAATAGGTAGAGATTGATCTGAATCAACAACCGGGTTGGATGTTTTCGATTCTACTGTTCCAGTTGATGGAGGAGTATCAGTATTTTCGGGTTCTGGGGTAAGAAAATCGACAATGGGCATTGCCTCGTCAGGAGATTTGAACCAGGCTTGAGATCTTTCTGCGGTGCCGGGTTCAGCTGCAAGGAGATAAAAATTACAACACTGCACATAGGAGGAAATGCCTTTGGTTTCTGGGATGTTATTCAGTCGTTCGAGAATATTCTGAACGATCTCAATTTGTACCTCGGGAGAATACGCAATTCCAGGTTCCTTTATTCCAGCACCAAGCATAATAATGGGCATTTCCTTACCGCAAACCGTTCGGCTGATTGATTGAACCCATTCGAAGTTATTAAATCCACATTGATCCTGGCTATCAGAAAGCTTTGTGTAGGGCTTGCTTTTTGGCCACTTTTCCTGACCTCCCAGACCCCAATCCAATTCGTGTCCGAAGGTATAGGCATAAGCAGAAAGAGACATCTGTTTAATCAGGTTTGAAAATCCACGGCGGATGATTGACTGCAATGCGAGACGTAAGAAGGTCAAATCCCAGTAATTACCACCTGGTTGGAGAGGGGGAAATACAGGGGTCATGCCAGATTGTGCCACGGTCATTGCCAGAGGTAAAAATTTATCAATGAAGCGCTCCACCAGGTCTTGCTGTGACCAGCCAGAGGCAGACCACGCCTGCACCATATTGGGTTTGTCAAAAAGGATGACCTGTTTGACACCCCAGCGAGCGTATGCGCCAAGAATTGCTTGCAGGTCAGCAGCTGATGGTGCATTGGGAAGTGGCATTGAAATCTGGACAATGGGGGTGATTCCTTTGTTGATCAAACCAGATAAAAACTGTTCAGGGATTGCGCGGGTAGAGTCAGACTGTAGAATGATCCATTTCGCATTAAGTTGGATGAGTTTGGGGAGCCAGGTGACCAGATCGTGGTTCGTGTAGTGAGCGGTATCTTGAAAATAATGAAAACCGATCCTAGGAGAGATGAGTCTCTGGAGATAAGATTTGCTTTTCATAATCTGCCTGCCTGTTCCAATATGGATCCTAATCATTGTGTAGCAAGATTTGTACCAATTGCGCGATCAAGGACTATATAACTTCTGCTATAATTTCCAGCGTATGATCCTTGTCACAGGTGGAACTGGTTTTATAGGTCGAAATCTTATCAAAGCGCTCGTTAATCGCGGAGAACGGGTGCGGGTGTTAATTAGACCCTCAAAGACATCGCCAAATTTTCCAAAAGGTATTCCGATAGATACTGCGGTCAGTAGTTTTTCTGATCAACGTAGCCTGCGCGCAGCACTAAAAGATGTGGATGTGGTTTTTCATCTTGCCGGGGCTGAGAGATATGGCGGCAAGGGTAATCTGAATCAAATTGATGTTGAGGGCACATCAAATTTGATGTTGGCAGCTCGTGATTCAAAAGTATCGAGAGTCTTTTTTCTCAGTCATCTTGGAGCAGACAGGGGATCTGCATACCCGGTGTTGAAAGCCAAAGGTATCGCCGAGCAATGGATTATTAATAGTGGAATTCCTTACACGATATTCCGCTCAAGTGTGGTATTTGGTGATGGTGATCAATTTACCATTCCATTTGCGAAATTATTAAAACATTCACCAGGCTTTCTCTTTATTCCCGGAGATGGATCGACGCTGCTACAGCCGCTATGGGTTGATGACCTTGTCATGTGTATGCAGCTTGCGCTCGATGATTCTAAAATGGTCAACCGGTTATTAAGTATTGGCGGAATCGAAATGCTTTCGTATCGGGAAATATTAACTTTGATTATGCAAAAAATGGGAATTAAAAGGTTTTTGGTTCCGATCACACCGCAAACATTACGCTTGATGACCTTGTGGATCGACCAATTGTTTCCAAAGTTTCCTGTTTCGATATTATGGTTAGATCAACTTGCTTCAGATCGAATTACAAACCTCGATACCATACCGAAAGAGTTCAATCTGATGCCATCCAGGTTTAAGAACCAGATCGATTATCTTCGAAAAACCAGGTAAAATTGCAACCGATGAAGGAACAACCAAGCATTTGTGTTCATGCTCATTTTTATCAACCCCCCAGGGAAGATCCATTTACCAACCTGATACCAGAAGAGCCAGGCGCAGAGCCATACCACAACTGGAACGAGCGCATTCTTGAAACCTGTTACCGCCCCAATGCCGAGCTTGGGAATTACCAACGTATTAGTTTTAATATAGGGCCGACGTTATCCTCGTGGATGGCTTCACATTCCAGAGATGTATTAACAAAAATCGTGGAAGAGGATCGCCATAATGTAAACGAGAATGGTGTTGGAAATGCTATTGCCCAGCCATATAACCACACTATCTTACCGTTATCGAACCGGCGTGACAAGGAAACCCAGGTAATCTGGGGAATTGCTGCATTTGAGAATTTATTCGGTAGAAAACCTCAAGGTATCTGGCTGCCAGAATGTGCTGTTGATCTTGAGACGTTAAATGTGGTTGCTGAGCAAGGTATTCAGTTCACGATCCTTGCTCCCTGGCAGGTGGAAGCTGCAGAAGGCGAGCAGGGCTCGCCATACAGGATCGAGCTTGAAAATGGAAAATCGGTGATCGTTTTTCTTTACAACAAAGAATTGAGCACCAGAGTAAGTTTTGATAAACAGGCAACGATAAATGCAGATACTTTTACTGAAAAACTGCTGATTCCAGCTGTTTCTCGGAATGGTTTGGATGGTCTCACCCTTATTGCCACTGATGGTGAGCTTTATGGACATCATCAAATTTTCCGCGATAAATTTCTAGCACATTTGCTCAATGGATCAACCAGCAGCAGGGGAATGAGGATTACTTATCCAGCTTTATGGCTAAAAGAAAATAAGGTTACCCGAAAAGCCAGAATCATTGAAAACACATCCTGGAGCTGTCATCATGGTGTAGAAAGGTGGCGAGACCATTGTGGTTGTACAGCAAATGGCGCCTGGAAGAAACCGCTGCGTGAGGCACTCAACCTGCTGGCAGACGAAATTGATAGCCAATTTGAGCAGATCATTTTCGATGCGGGTGGTGATCCGTGGGAGATGCGTAATCGGTATATCGACGTTATTTTGGGTAAGAATAATTTTGTGGATTGGCTGAAAAACGATAATGTCTCAAATTGTGGTGTAAAAAGCAATTGACAAAAGAGTCATCGTGTGGTTTCTTGAAGGTCTCATACACCAATTCAAGAAAGGGAACACACGATGACCACAGCAACTATAGCATTTCAAG
>Ga0208826_1000161_pt1 | contig 76510 bp, 68 predicted proteins | sample AD_UKC115_MetaG_FD_184451 | JGI IMG/M metagenome (GOLD analysis project Ga0208826, IMG submission 184451) | Active sludge microbial communities of municipal wastewater-treating anaerobic digesters from Hong Kong - AD_UKC115_MetaG (SPAdes)... | ecosystem: Engineered > Bioreactor > Anaerobic >... | reverse complement strand
CGCTCAGGGTGGAAACGTTCGTCAGGTCTTCGAGGAGATGAAGGGAAGCGAAAATCCCCTCATGGCGAAGGGTGGGTACTGGATCTACCGCAGCGATGAGAATAAGCTCTACTCAGTCAACCCCGAGAACAAAAGCTATATGGAGATTCCTATCGACTCCCTCATGAAGCTGACCGGCTCCATGGGCAAGCTTGTGAAGATGAAGGTCAGCAACCCTGTAGTCAAGCGGGAAGGGCTCTCCCCGGAAAGCGTCATGGGGTACCCTTGCGAACACTTCCGACTCTTCATGGACTACGAGATGGAGGTTAAGATCGCCTTCATCAAGAGCAAGAGCCTTACCAAACAGGTCCGGGAGATCTGGTCTTCCCCTAAAATCAACGCCGCCTCGGAGATCGGGGCTCCCTTCAAGAGCAAAGACATGAAGACCGGGTTCGAGGATATGGACCGGTTGGTGGAAGCCGAGATGAAAGCTCAGGGCGAAGCCGGCTTCCCTCTCAAGGTTGTGACTACGACAACAACGACGGACACGAAGGGGAAGAAGAGCGAGACCACCGTCAGCACCATGGAGGTTACTTCCCTCTCAGTGAAGAAGCTTCCAGAAACGCTTTTCGAGGTCCCCGCCGGATACACGAAAGAAGAGGGGGCTCAAGGACTCTTCGGAAAATGATGTAAACTTCGTTTCCGGGAGGGGGCTCCCCCTTCCGGAAACGAAAAAGGGGGGAACAGTTGGCACAGTCGGTTCGGAAGAAGATTATCGGTCTTCTTGCCATAAACGTCATCCTCTTTGTTCTTTTCCTTATGGCGTTTTTGTGGACTGAGACGAAGCGACAGGAAGAGCTGCTCAGCGTTCAAGGGAGAGAGGCTGTCGAGAGGCTTAAAGACATTGTTCAACTACAAGGTCAGCCCCTGGAGAGGCAAATCGATGATTACACCTGCTGGGACGAAGTGGTCCGTTTCATCTCCAAGCCGGATCCCCAATGGGCTGTAGAGAACCTCGAAGCCGGGATGGAGCTCTACTCCGGAGAAGGGCTTTGGGTTTACGATCCTAGCTTCAGACTCGTCTATCGACGGGGAGAGAAGGAGATTCCCCTTCCCCCATCCGTCTTCTCCCAGGAGACTTTCACGAAACTTTTCCCCAAAGGAACGGGGCTCTGCCATTTTTACCTCTCCTTTCAGGGGGAGCTATGGGAGCTCTTCGGTGGGACAGTTCACCCTACGGGCGATCGGGGCAGGGCGACGAAGCCTCGAGGTTTCTTCTTCTCCGGTCGTCGTTGGACCATCCCCTATGTCGAGAAGCTGGCGCACCTTCACCGTTCCGATCTTCACGTCCTCTTGCATCCTTCTTCCGGGGGGGTCTCGAAAGACAAGTACTCCTATAGGTTCTCCCTTCCCCTGAAGGGAGGGTACGGTTTAACCGAAGCGTATCTGCAGGGGACCATCCGCTTCACGGCGGTTTACGAATCCGCTAAGACCGGGCGGTTGCTTCTCCTGATCGTCCTTCTCTTCGGCCTCTTTTTACTCTTACTCACCGGCTTTACGCTGACCAGGTGGGTGAACACTCCCTTGGCGTCTCTCTCCCGGAGCCTTTCTCAAGAGGATTCGGCTCCTCTCGCCTCTCTCTTGGAATCGGAGGGGGACTTCGCCGACTTGGCGAGGCTTGTGGATGAAAACTTCCGGAGTCAGAGACGCCTCCAGGAAGAGTCTCAAGAGAGAGAGAGGTTGAACCGTCGTCTCGAAGAGCAAGAGGAGAAGTTGAGGGCGACTCTGAACGCTTTCCCCGGAGGGCTTGCCGTCATCTCGTCCGAGTACAAAATGGAGTTTATGAACAAGAGGCTTGAGAAAGAGATAGGCGGTGATTCCATCGGGAAAGATTGTTTTCAGACTCTCTTCCGCTGGGATAAGGTCTGCCCTTGGTGCGTGAACTCCAGAGTGAAGAGCGGGGAAGTTGTGAAATGGACGGTGAAGAGTCCCAGAGATGGTAGGTGGTATGACATCTGCAGCGCCCCCCTCCAGCGTCCGGACGGAGAAATCTCCGTGATCGTCTCCTGCACAGACGTAAGCGAGAGGAAGGAGGCCGAGGAGGCTCTCCAAGAGAGTGAAGCCCGGTTTCACCAGATTCTTGCGCAGGTTCCCTTCCCGATGGCTATCTGTGATACCCAAGGGGAGCTCCTTCTCTCCAACTCCTCCTTCTCCCAGTGGAAGGGGAACGCTCTCTCCCGTTACAACCTCTTTAAGGATCCCCTCTTCCTCCCTGAGAAGGAGAACATCAAGCGGCTCCAACGGGGAGAAAACTTCCGGATTTCTTCACAGGACAGGTCCGTCAGGGCGTTGCTCTTCCCTGTCTTTCGGGGGACCGGAGAGTTGCATCAGTGGGTTGTTTTCTGGGAAAGGATAGAGCGACACGCCTGAAGAGATTCAGGCGAGAGTGTTGATATTCCCGCCCACCTCAGGGGTGATCTGCCGAAGCATTTCGATGAGGGCGAGAGCCTCTTGCTCTTGTATCTCCAAAGCCATCTTGAAGACCTTCATTCCCCCTGAACTTTGAGCAGAGGAATCCTTCGTCGTTTCGGTTGGTAAAGAGGTCACAGAGGAGGAGAGCGGGTCGATTGTCATAGCCTTATCCTTTCCCTATAATAGGTGATTCGGTCTGGTTGTCAAGCCTCAACGGAGGAAAACGTGGAGAAGAGAGTCGAGAAGAGAGTCATAAAGATCCGTGGAATGAGCTGTACCTCCTGTGCCCTCGGCCTTCAAAAGGCGCTCTCCGCCTTGCCAGGGGTTGGTTTCAGCCGCGTTGACTTCTCCTTGGAGAGGGCCGAGGTTGAGTACGACCCTACGGTCGTTTCTCCAGGGTCCATCGAAAGGTGTGTGCGGGAGAGAGGGTTTGAAGTGGAAGAGGGGGAGACAAGACTCCGCTTGAAGGTTAGGGGGATGAGCTGTGCCTCCTGCGCCCTGCGGGTTGAAAAGGCTCTTCAAGGACTTGCCGGGGTTGTGGAGGCCAGGGTGAACCTGGCCACAGAAGAGGCCTCTTTGCGATATTTTCCAGGCAGTGTGACTCCCGAACGAATCGTGGCCGCCGTCGAGGGTGTGGGCTACGGCGTGGAGGGGGTTCAGGGGGAGAGACGGGAAGATCCCGAGAGAGAGGCGAAAGGACGGATGGCGGCCGCCTGGACTATCACAGCCCTCTTGATGGGCTGGATGGGTTTTCGGATGCTTTCAGGGCTTCACCACTCTCCGCTTCCCGAGGCGGTCACACTGGTGCTCTCCCTGGGGGTCCTCCTCTTTCCGGGAAGGCAGGTCTTTGTTTCGGCATACCGATCCCTTCGCTCCGGAGGAGCGAACATGGACGTTCTCATCGCCTTAGGGACCCTCGTTTCCCTGGCCACGGGTCTGCTCTCTTTTCTCCTTCCCGTGGAGAGCTTCTCTTCGGTGGCGGCTATGATCATGGCCTTTCACCTGACCGGTCGTTACCTTGAAAGGAGGGCGAGGGGAAGGGCTTCCGAGGCCCTTAAAAAGCTTCTTCAGATGGGAAGCTCAACGGCTAACGTCCTCCGGGAGGGGGGAGAGGAGAGGGTCCCTCTGGAAGATTTGAAGGTGGGAGAGATCATGATTGTCCGTCCCGGAGAGAAGGTTCCCACGGATGGGGAGATTCTGGAAGGGGAGAGCTCTGTGGACGAATCCCTGGCCACCGGGGAGTCTCTGCCAGTCAGGAAGGCTTTGGGTGACCAGGTCATCGGCGCCACGATCAACGGGGAGGGGCTTCTGAAGGTCAAGGTTCTTCGGGTAGGGAAAGAGACCTTCCTGGCCCAGGTGACCGCTTTGGTGGAGGAGTTTCAGGGTTCACGGATTCCCATCCAGGAGCTTGTGGACAGGGTGACGGGAGTCTTCGTCCCGGGGGTTCTTCTGGTCGCCGCCTCCACCTTCTTCCTTTGGCTTCTCTTTCCGGGGTTCTTCAACTCACTGGCCTCGGCGGCAGCCCCCTTTCTTCCCTGGGTACGCCCCGATGTGGGGGCTCTGACTTCGGCCCTCTACGCAACGGTCTCCGTCTTGGTCATCGCTTGCCCTTGCGCCTTAGGCCTGGCGACACCGACCGCCCTGATGGTGGGGAGCGGCATGGGGGCGGAGAGGGGAATCTTGATCCGGGAAGGGAGGGCGCTGGAAGCCCTCAAGAGGGTCAAAGCGATCGTCCTGGACAAGACCGGAACCCTGACGGTAGGCAAGCCCCGGGTGACGGAGGTGCGACCTCTTCGGGGAGAGGATGAAAAGGAGCTCCTCTTCCTGGCCGCCTCTGTGGAGGTTGGATCTGAACACCCCCTGGGACGTTCGGTCGTGGAGAGCGCCCAGGAGAGAGGGTGGGAACCCGTCGTTCCCGAGGGTTTTCAGAACCACGCGGGGAGGGGAGTGGAGGCCATCCTGGAGGGGAAGAGGGTCTGGGTGGGCGCACCCCGCTTCCTGACATCACCCTTGACAGGGGAAGCCCTCGGTCTCTCTGAAACCATGGAAGACGAAGGTCTGACCGTCATAGCCGTAGAGAGGGATGGAGAGCCTCTTGGGCTGCTGGGACTGAGCGACGAGATCAAGAGGGAGGCTCTGGAGTTCATCGAGGGGCTGAAGAGGAGGGGGCTGGTTCCGGTGATGGTCACGGGGGATAACCGCAGAAGCGCCGGGAGGGTTGCCGAGAAGCTCAAAGTCGAACGTTTTGAGTCAGAGGTTCTTCCTGGTGAGAAGGCCGAGGCGATAGGGAGGATCCAGAGGGAGTTCGGTATGACCGCCATGGTGGGGGATGGAATCAACGACGCTCCCGCGTTGGCCAAGGCGGATGTGGGGATAGCCTTGGGAAGCGGTGCCGATGTGGCCATGGAGGCCGCGGACATCACCCTCGTGAGGGGAGACCTGGGTGGGGTACTTCAGGCTCTGAACCTCTCCAGGGCAACCCTCTCGAAGATTCGTTCCAACCTGGTCTGGGCGTTTGTCTACAACCTGGTTGCCGTTCCCTTCGCCTTCCTTGGGCTTCTTCATCCGGTCTTAGCGGAGATGGCCATGGCCGCAAGCTCCCTCTCGGTGGTTACCAACGCAAACCTTCTCAGGAGGGTGAAGCTCTGACGCAGGATCAGCCTCTCTTGCCTTCGGTCAGCCTGCGGCTCTGGGAGAACCAAAAGAGAGCGAAACAGAGGGAGGCTCCCGGAAAGAAGACCATGGAAGGGGCCGCACCGACGAGGGAGAGGAGTGTCAAGAACCCGGAGGCCACGCCTTTGGCGGAACGGTAAACCAGGGCGTCCACGACCATCTTGGCCCGATAACGGGCCGTAAAGGAGAGGGGGATGTAGAGGAGTTCCTTCGCCGCTCTGAAGAGAGAATAGTCGACGGTTTTAAAGAGAAAGAAGGCGATGGCCATGGGGATAAGGGTAGGGGAGAAGAGGGCCCCCAGGGCGAAGAGGGCGTGGAGAAGGGGAATGGCTCCGTGAACCTTCCGGGGGGCGAGTTTACGGAGAATGAGAGGGGTCGCGAAAAATTGGATGAAGAGACCCGCAAAGTTCACCGCCGCCCAGAAGTAGCCCAGAAAGGCTGTTCGGGGGTCAAGGAGGGGAATCTTGGTCTCAAGAGCCTTATGAAAGCCCACGTCCAAGAGAGTGGAGATGATCTGTGCGGAAGCGACGACCAAAGTGAGACGAAGGATGAGAGAGTCGCGGTGGAAGAGATCCCAGGCGAAGTGGTCTCTCAGCCTCTGAGGCTCTTTCCCCTTGCCTACCTGGGGAGGGGCGATGCGGAAGGCCGCGCTTCCGATGAAACCTCCCAGAAGGGTTAAGAGGGAAGCCAGGGTGATGATTATCTCCGACCCTAAAACCGGGGAGAGTCTTCCCGTGACCAGCCCTCCGACGACGGAACCGAGGGTGCTGAGCCCGATGATCGCCCCGTTGAACCTCTTCCCCTCCTCTTCGGAGAGAGTGCTGTTGAGGAAGGCCCATACTTCTTCAACAAGAAAAACAATGTAGGCTTGTCCGAAGAGGTAGTAGAGGAAGAGAGCGAAGGTGAGCCCTGCCTGTGCTGTCCAGGAGAAGAGAACCATCATCAGGGAGGCGAGCAAGAGGCTGACCTGAAAGAGGCGGTAGGGACCCAGCTTGCGGAGGCCGACGCTGAAGGCATAGGTTCCCAGAAACATGATGAGCGGGACCATGAGGAGGACGTAGGGAAGCCTGGAGGCTCCGTAGTGGAGGATGAAGAGAGAAGAGGCCGTCGACCGGACGATCTCGTAACCGGCCATCACGAAGGCTCCGGCCAGAGAGACCCTGAAGGCCGCTCGGAAGCGGATGTTTCTCACTTTTCCTCTTGGAAGGCTTCCGCTCCGGGATAGAAGAAACGGTTCCGCGCCTCTTGTTCGGGAAAAACACGGTAGTGGAAGAGACCTTCACTCCCCGTATTTCCCAGATGGTCGAAGAGAACCGTCCGAATGGAAACCAGCCGGTGGTTCAGCTTCTCTACCCAAGCTTCCAAACGGAGGTCTCCCCGGTCGATCAGGACAGGTCGTTTGTAACGAACCTCCATTGCGGCGGTGACTCCGGCAGTTTGAAGCTTCACGTAGACCACCCAGGAGGCGATCTCGTCCAAGAGAGTCGCTTGGATGCCGCCGTGAAGAACCCCAGGATAACCCTGAAAGCGGGGCGTAGGCGTCCAGAGGGAAACCACCTTCTCTCCCTCTTCAAAGAATCTCATGTTCAGGCCGTCCACGTTCTCAGGAGAACAACCGAAGCAGAAGTGCCCGGGCATATTTGCGTAAGGGTTCTTGATCGCTTTCATCGTCGCTCCTTTCCCCCGTCTCATGGGAGAAGAAGGGGAGAGTCTGGATGATTTTACTCCACTCCTCATCCTTTCTCAAGCCCGCTTTCCAGGGTCGTTCAGAGGGATTGGCCGGGGGGAAGAGAAAGTTTGCCGAAGTCTCCCCTTTACCGGGAAAGAAGTGGAGAAACCTTCGGCTTCTTACAACGTAGGAATCAAAGTGAGACGAAGAAAGATATTTGACGAAACAGGAGAAAAGGAATACATTATCCTTGGATGAAAGCCATGGGATGGTTGAGAAAACCTCTGCTTTTGCTGCTTCTTTCTCTCTCCTTCCTCATGGGAGAGGAAAAAAAGAGGCCTTCTCTGTTCTCCCCTCTTCCCTCCTACGGCCTGAAACTTCCCCCCCTTCCCGGAAGCATGGTGACACCATCCTCTTCTAAAGAGGAGAGGGAGGTGTCGCAGTGGAGCTCCTCTGGAAAAGGAACGATCACCCCTAAGGAGGGTTCCGTAGAGGGGAGGGTCGCCTGGGCAGTTTCAGGCTTCAGCCTGGCCGGAGAGTACCGCAAGGGGTACCGGAAAGAGGATAAGGATCCCCTCTCTTCGACTGGTAGGGAGTGGAGCTACCGGATGGAGCTCTCTCTGAACTCCGGGAACCGTTCCCTTCTCAAGTTCGGGTACAAGAAAGGGGAGGAGGAGGCCGGAGCCAACCACCTCTTTCTCAACCCCGGCGAGTTTACTCGGGAGGGTTTCTTCGCCGGCATGGACTTCCGAATCACCGAGGGTTTAAACCTGAACCTCTTGGTTCAAAGGGAGACTCTTGAGGCGCGGGAGACGAAGGGGCGCAAGAGCCAATGGCTTCACCTCCAGGGGGGAGCCCTCGTGTACTTCGGTAAGGAGCTCTCTGTGGCTCCGTTGATAGCGGTTTCCCGCTTTATCAACCCCTGGACCAAGGAAGAGGTGAGGATGGGAACCCTTCGGGTCCGTTCCTCTTATCTCCTGGATTCTCAAGGCCGTCTCTCCTTAGGTGTCACGGGAGGGTATACACTCCTACGTCGTTCCGCAAAATCCAACTTCGGCCTTTTTCAAGGGGAGGTTTCTCTCTCCTGCAGGACCGGGCACCTGATCTCCGGCCTCGATACCTGCCTCTTCCTGCGCAGATCCTACCTCTCCCATATCTCCGAGAAGGCGGGGCCTGAACACAGAACCGCCGTCGGAATGGACATTCTCTTCTGAGCGTCGAGAGGCCGGTTCCTCTACTTCTCCTGGAAAGTCCAGACTCCGGTCCACTCTTGAGGAGGATTTTGAAGAAGGGCTTCGCACCTCTCTCGGAAGAGGAGGGAGGGGGGATCCTGGGGTAGAGAGCCGAAGAGGGGGAGAGCGTTGGAGAAATCGCCGAGGAAGTAGAGGTCCAGGCCCCGGTCGAACCTTTCCAGCTCCTCGGGAAGGAGTGAAGAGGGGCTTCCTTTGAGACCCAGAAGCTGGTGGATCTCTTCGGGTTGACTCTTTCCCTTGACGCGCACCCTGTCGATCCGACGGAAGAGAAACTCATCTCCCGCGCACTTCCTGGTCATGTCACCGCAAAGGATTCCCGTAGTGTAACGTTTGTTGAGCCCTTCCAGGCGTGAGGCCGTGTTGACTGCGTCGCCGATGACCGTGTACTCCAGCCTCTTTCGGGAGCCGATGTTGCCGACAACGATCTCCCCTGTGTTGAGGCCGATTCTCATTCGAAGAGGCGGAAACCCTTTCGGCGCCAACTCCTCCCGGTTGAGCCTTTCCAAGGCATCTCTGCAGGCGAGGGCGGTTCTGCAGGCGGCGGCGCCATGGTCCGGCAGGGGAACGGGTGCTCCCCAGAAGGCGAGGATGGCGTCGCCTTCGAACTTGTCCAGGAATCCCTTGTGGTCCATCACGATGTCGGTCATCCTTTCTAGGTAGAGGTTGAGAAGGGAGACCAGGGATTGGGGGTCCAGCCTCTCGGAGATGGTGGTAAACCCTTCGAGATCCGAGAAGAAGACGGAGAGAAGCTTCTTCTCCCCCCCAAGGTTCAGGCTGTCCGGGTGGCGAAGAACCTCTTTGAGAAGCTCATCGGAGAGGTAATTCCTGAAGACCCCCTGAATAAACTTTTTCTCCTTTCCCACGGCGTGGTACCGGGAGTAGATCACCTCCAGGGAGGAGAGAAAGAGGCCTGTGAAGGCTGGAAGGAGGGGAAAGGTGAGGCGGAAGAGGTGAAAGAGAAGGAAGAAGAGTGCTGAAACGGTCAGCAGGGCCAAGGAGGAGATCAGAAGTTGAAGGAGGGTGGACTCTTGGGGTCGGAGGAGGAGAGAGAGCCCGGCCATGCCCAAGAAGAGAAGTGTCCAGAAGAGAGGGGCGGGCAAGGAACGGGGAAACTCCCCCCGGAGGATGTTGAAGAGGGCTGTGGCGTTGAGACGGTAGCCCGCTTCCAGGGGTTGCAGAGGGGTCGGGCGTAGGTCCATCAGGCCTGGGGCGGTTGCCCCGATAAAGACGATCTTTCCCTTGAGATCCCCGGGGGAGATGACCGGCTTCGCTCCCTCCTCCCTCCTCACCTGGCTCTGAATCAGCTGGGAGATAGAGAGAGTGGGGAGGTTTCGGTCTCTATAAAAAAAGAGGGGGAGCGAGCCGTCCCGCTTCCAGGGAATCTTTCCGATCGGAAGGGAGGGGTTAAGGCTCAGGGCCGCCCGGAGGCTGAGGGAGGGGTAGAGATGGCCTCGGTGGAGGAAGAGGTGGTGAAAAGAGCGGAAGAGGCCGTCCCTGTCCGGAAATTGCGCGGCGTTGCCGAGGAGAGGGCGGCCCCTTTCGAGAAGGGGGAGAGGGAGGAGAATCCCCGGTCGCTCCTCAGGCTGAACCGGGAGTGACGGCAAGGCCTGTCGCCGGAGAAGAGCCGGGGCCTGAACCGGTGGGGCGGAACGGAAGAGGAGGGGGAGGACGACTCTCCCGTTCTTGGCTATCGCCTCCGCCAAGGCTCTGTCCTCTTCCTCGCCGAAGGTGTAGTGGGAGCCTTCGGTGAAAAGCATGTCCAGGACGACTAAACGGGCCTGGGAGAAGGTGAGGTAGTCGATGGCTCTGGCGTAGAGACTTCGCGGCCAGGGCCAGCCTATATCAAACTCCTTGCGGTAGAAGTCGAGGCTCTCCTGGTCGATCTCGATATAGACCGCGGAAGCCTCAAGCTTCGGTGCCAGGAGACGAACCCGAAGGTCCTCCAGCCGGTTCTCCCCCTCTTGAAAGATCGAGAGGCAGGAGAGAAGAAAGAGGAGCGGAAAGAGCAGAAGTGTAGGGAGGACCCTCTTGAAAAGCTTCACAAACCCAAAGCCCGCTTGGCGGCGGAGTACCTCTGCCGACGTTCAGGTTGTTCAACCTGGGGGGTCTCCCCTTCGAGAGCCTTCTGAACGTACTTTTCCCTCTCCTTGGCGGGGGGATGGGCGGAGAGAACCTTGGCTTTCGGCTTTCCTGAGGCCTCCTCGATCTTCTTCAGGACCGAAAGGAGGGCGGAGGGGTCATAGCCTGTCTCCCGAAGAAGAGCGATGGCGGCCAGGTCGGCCTCCTTCTCCTGCCCTCGGGAGTACCCTTTCTGCAGAAGGGTTCCAGTGATATCCAGTATGGAGTTCTGAAAGAGATCCATCATGTTGCCAGAAGCCCCTTGGCTCTCCATAACCTCTCCGGCGGTGAAGGCTCCCAGCTGTTTGACCCGTTCGGAACGGATCGCCTTGAGGGGATCCTTGGCGACGATGTGGGCGATCTCGTGAGCGATCACCGCGGCCAGCTCATCTTCGGTGGAGGTGATCCGCAGAAGTCCTTTGGTGATGAAGATGACCCCTCCCGGAGCGGAGAGGGCGTTGGCCTCTTCGCTGTCGAGGAGAGCGAAGTGGTAACCGCCGTAAACCTCGGGTCGTTGGGAGCGGAAGGCGAGGGTGGAGCCCAGGGTGTTGAGGTACCCAGAGAAGGTCTGGTCTTTGAGAAGGCTGAATTGGGAGAGGATGTTAGCGGCCACGGCTCGGCCTATGAAGTACTCCTCTTCCTCGGAGATCTCCCTGGTCGCTCCTCCGACGAGGGAGGCTCCCTTCTTCAGCTTGCCGAAGGGGAACTTCTGACAGTAAAGGGTAGAGAAGGAGAGAAGAAAAACGATGAGGAGAGGGAGAATCTTTCTGTTCATTTCAGTTTCCCCTTTTGGATAAACCTTGACACTTCTGCGGTGGATGTCTTCTGCGTCATGACCCACTCGAGGTCTTGAAAGTTGTACCCCTTCGTGCCCTTGAGCTTCTTTTCGTTCCCTTCGTTAAACCCTTTTGCCGCCATGGCGACCTCTTTCTCGGAGGTTCCCTTCTGGCCTGGCAGAAGGCCGGAGAGCGAGGCCTTCCCGCCGGAGAGGTCGAGGGCCGAAAGGTGGAGGAACCCTTGACTACCGGAGGGGCTCTTCACCTTTACCCAGTTGCCCTGAGTCTCCAGGACCGCGACCTTCTCTCCCTTGGAGAGGGTGGCCAAGGTGGAAGAGAGGTAATCGGCCCGAGAGAGGAGCCGTGCAGTAAGGACCTTGACCTTGGCGTCTTTCCCTTGAAGGGGTAAGAGGGAGAGAAGAAGAACGAGTGCTCCCAGCCAAGATAATCGTTTTTTCATGGTTTTCACCTCAATGGACATAGCTTCCGGCGTTGACGTCCAGGGTGGCGCCGGTCATGTGATCCCCTAAACCGCTGGCGAGAAAGACGATCAGGGGGGCGATATCCTCCGGTTCTGTCATCCTGTCCAGGGCCAGGTCCTTGACGACGAACTGCTCCCCGTAGAGCCGGAGGGCGTCTTCGGCCATTTCTGTCCTCGTGAAGCCTGGAGCGACAACGAAGGCCTTGACTCCCCTCTTTCCCATCCCTCTGGCGATGGAGCGGCTCAGGGCGACCATGCCCGCCTTGGAAGCGGCGTAAGCGAGGTATTCCGGGGTGTCTCCCCGGAAGGCGGCCCGGGAAGAGATGGAGATGATCCGCCCTCCGCCGTGTTGGGCGAAGTAGTTGGCCGCCTCCTTGCAGAGAATCGAAGAGGCTTTCAGGTTGATGGCCATGGTGGTATCCCAGACTCGGATCCACTCCTGAAGGGATGACTCCAGGGGTGCCGAGAGGAAGACCCCGGCGTTGTTGACTAAGACATTCAGGTTCGGGGACCACTGGAGGACCCGGTGAAAGAGATCGAGCGTCTCTTCGTCTTTGGAAAGGTCGGCCTCAAAGATTCGGGAATCTCCCAAAGAGGCGATCTCTTCGGCGCTCTCCCTGTGTTTGTGACAGTGGATGGCGACCCGAGCGCCCGATTGGAGAAGGGACTTAGCGATAGCCTTTCCGATGCCTCTACTCGCACCGGTGACAAGAACCGTCGTCTCTTTCAGATCGATTTTCACTCTTCTCACCCCGTCGCCTTTGGAATACTCCAAGCGTACAACTTTGCGGGTTGAAGTGTCAAGCCGGAGAAGGGGGGAAGAGGCCTTCCTTTTGCAACAGGCGACGGACCTCTCCGGGGTCTCGGTAGAGGTGGCTCCGAAAGCCCAGGTTCCGCGCCGCCAGGATGTTCTCTTCTTTGTCGTCGATGAAGAGGCAATCCTGAGCGGGAAGACCGATGTTTTCCAAGGCTCGGCGGAAGATCTTCTCTTCCGGTTTGAGGGAGAGCTCTCGGTAGGAGAGGGTGAGGGAGTCGAAGAGGGGAAGAAAGTCCAGGTTCTGGATGAACCCTTCGAAGTGGAGCTGGTTGGTGTTGGAGAGGAGACCCAGGTGGCAGAGTCCGTGGAGCTCTCTGACCAAGGAGATGTTCTCCGGTATGGGGGTGATGAAGATGTCGAGGAAGGTTTTTTTCCAAAACTCTTTCGGTTGTGGCCGGGGGGAGACCGCGTCGATTCTCCCGATGAACTCGTCGGTTGTCAGCATCCCCCTCTCGTAGAGGTCGGCTACTCGGGTGGTCTGAAAGAAATCGATCCACCTCTCCGTCTCCCCTCCTACCTTTTCAACGACTTGGCGCAAGAAGAGATAGGTGTCGAAACGGTAGAGAACGTTGCCGAAATCGAAGATCACTCCTTTGAGCATTCTCTATTTTCGTCTATCCCCGAAAAGGTGTCAAGGCGTCTCCCTCTGAACTTTCCCGACCTCTCCCTTTCTGCTATAATCAACGGCCATGATGAGAGCCTCAAGCCTTGCCAGCGGTTCCCAAGGGAACAGCTATGTCGTCGAGACCGAAGACGGCCTCATCCTTGTAGACCTGGGAATCTCCTTCCGGGATCTCGTCTGCCGGCTCTCCTACCTCAAGGCCTCACCGCTGAAGCTGAAGGCTCTCTTCATCACCCACGAGCATCTGGACCACATCCGGGGGGTTGTGCAGTTTCTCAAACACACATCCTGTCCACTCTACATTACGAAAAAGACCATGGAGAGGGCCAGATTAGACGAAAAAAAGTGGAGCGACCGGATCCATTTGATCGAGAGGGAGGATGTCGTGGAGTTCGGATCGACCGTGGTTCAGGCTCTACCGAAGTGTCACGATGCCGCCGAACCCCTCTTCTTTAACCTCTTCCACCGCGGTTGTCAGGCCACGGTCCTGACCGACACAGGGGTTCCCGATGCGGCCATGGCCGTCTCCATATCCAGGGCGGACCTCCTCTTCTTGGAAAGTAACCATGATGTAGAGATGCTCAAGAGAGGGCCCTATCCGGAACATCTGAAGAAGCGTATCCTGAGTCCCTACGGCCATCTCTCCAACCAGCAGGCCTCTTCCCTGGTTGCCATGAACGCTTCAGAGCGCCTCCGTTGGCTCTTCCTCTCCCACATCTCCGAGCACAACAACACCCCTGAGACCGCCCTGCTCACTCTCGAGAACGCCCTCTCCGAACGGACACCTTTGAAGGAGCTGAAGCGGGTCTTGACAACCCCTCAGGCTCCAACGCCCTGGGCCGAGGTGGCCCCCCTCTGAGCCGACTCGTTTTGGCTCCCTCCTGGCAAGAGGCCAGGTATGTGGAGAGGCCCAACCGTTTCGTCCTTCGCCTCGAAAGGGGAGGGAGAACCGTCGAGGCCTACTGTCCCAACCCGGGCAGGATGGAGGAGTTTCTCCTTCCAGGCCACCCTTTCTTCTTGATCCCCCAGGAGGGACGCTTCGCTTTCCGTGCCTTCTCGACCTTCCGCCAGGATGGGTTTCTCCTGCTGGACACCCTTCTGGTCAATTCGTTGGTCCAGGTTCTCCTCCAGGAGGGGAGGTTTCCCTGGTGTCGTGACCGCCGTTTTCGCCGCGAGGTCACCATGGGCCGTTCCCGCTTTGACTTCCTCGGTGAGGGGAACCCTCCCCTCTGGGTCGAGGTGAAGAGCTGTTCCTTGGTTCATCGGGGAACCGTCCTCTTCCCAGACGCCCCCACCGCCAGAGGGGCCAGGCATCTGGAAGATCTCGCCCTCCTGGTGAAGGGTGGCGCGAGAGCCCTCTCCCTCCACTTGACCACCCACAGCGGCGCCCGCCGCTTTCGGCCCCACCACCATAGGGACCCCCTCTATTCGCGACTCTTCCTCGCGAGCAAGGAGGTTGTCAAGGAGGCCTGGTGCCTTCCCATGCTCGACCCGGTGACGGTGGACACCGAAGGCCTCTACCCCCTGGAGGTTGAGAGAGGCTACGCAGAGAGCTCCCTCTCCGGAGAGGGGGGAAGCTACCTTCTCCTGATGGAGAACCTCCAAGAGAGGGTTCTTGAGATCGGTTCATTGGGGAAGCGCTCCTACGCTCCAGGGTGGTATCTCTACATCGGTTCCGCCCTAGGAGGGCTGGAGTCTCGCTTGGAGAGACACGCCAGGAAGAGGAAACGCCACCGGTGGCATGTGGACTCTCTCCTAGACGGGACCATGATCCTCAGGCGGAGCTACCCCTTCCGGGACCCCCTGCCCATGGAGAAGACTCTAGTCGATTCCTTCGCCCTGAAGGCGGACGGCTCGATCTTAGGGTTCGGTTGTACCGACCGCCCCCAAGACCGCTCCCATCTCCTCTACTTTCGGGAAGATCCCCGGAAGCAAGAGTGGTTTAGCGAGAAGGTCCTGGAGCTTCAGATCCGAGGGGGTTGAGGAAAACTCAGAGAGAGGATTCCTCCAGGGCCTGGACGATTCTTTCGCTGGCCCGGCCGTCTCCGTAGGGGTTGGAGAGGATGGTTCCCCCCTTCTTGTGTTCCCTCAGAAGAGCCTCGAGGGCTTCGAGGATCACCGCCGGTTTCGTTCCCACCAATTTGGCGATACCCGCGTCGACCCCTTCCGGCCGCTCCGTGACCTTTCGCATGACGAGAACGGGCTTGCCGAAGGTTGGAGCCTCTTCCTGAACCCCTCCGGAATCGGTCAACAGGATGGAGGATTCCCTGAGCAGGGAGAGGAAGGAGAGGTAGTCCTGAGGGGGAAGGAGGTGGATTCCCTCTTGATTTCCGAGATACTCTCGAGCCTTTTGGGAGACGTTGGGGTTGGGGTGGACGGGGTAGACGATCTCGACCTCCGGGTGGAGCTTGCGGAAGGTGAGAAGGGTCTGAAAGATCCGCTCCATGGGGGCGCCGAAGTTCTCCCTTCTGTGGGCGGTGACAAGGACCATCGCCTTCTCTTTGGGGCGGCGGTAGGCCGGTTCCGCCTGGTCGAGGCGGGGGGTGATGATCTTCAGGGCGTCCACGACGGTGTTGCCGGTGACGAGGATCTTGGCTTCAGGGATTCCCTCCCGTCTGAGGTTGCCGGCGGACCACTCCGTGGGGGCACAGTGGAGGGCGCCCATGACGGAGACGATCCTCCTGTTGATCTCTTCCGGGAAGGGGTTGTAGATGTCGTCTGTTCTCAGACCCGCCTCTACGTGGAGAATCGGGATTCTTTTGTAGAAAGCGGCAAGAGAGGCCGCCATAGCCGTGGTCGTGTCTCCCTGGACAACGACCCAGCCTGGTTTTTCACGATCAAGGACTCCCGAGATTCGAGTCAAAAGGAGGGAGGTGAGACCTTCGAGAGTCTGGTTGGGGGTCATGACGTTGAGATCTTCATCGGGGGTGAGGCCGAAGATCTCCAACATCTGATCAAGCATTTGGCGGTGCTGAGCCGTGGCGAGTTGGAAGGTTTCGAAGCGATCGCTTCTCCTCTGAAGGGCTAAGATCAGGGGGGCGAGCTTGATCAACTCGGGTCTTGTCCCGTAAACGACCATGATTTTCTTTTTCATGGCCCTATAATAGGTTTCAAAGGGGGGTCTGTCAAGTTGCGCAAGAGGCTTGTCAAAGGGCTCATCTCTCTGTTATAATGCGACTTCGGGGCCGGCAATGGAGCCGCGCGAACCTCGTCAGGTCCGAAAGGAAGCAGCGATAAGCGATGCGCACCGTGTGCCGGTTCCCGTTTTGCTCCCCATGACGGCAGAAAAGAAAGGCTATCTCTCTATCGCCCGGAAACATCGTCCTCAACTCTTCTCGGAGGTGGTTTACCAGAACCACGTTGTCACGATTCTCCAGAACTCCCTGAGGAGCGGAAAGATCCACTCCTGTTACCTCTTCTCCGGGATGAGGGGCGTGGGAAAAACCTCTCTGGCCCGTCTTTTCGCCAAAGCCCTCAACTGCCTTGAGGGTCCCGGGGAGGAGCCCTGCAACCGCTGTGAGAACTGCCTTGAGATCTCTGCGGGCCGTTTTCCGGATGTCCTTGAGATCGACGGCGCCTCGAACAGGGGAATCGACCAGGTCCGGGAGCTCCGGGAGAGCGTCAAGTACAAGCCTCTGAAGGGAAGGTATAAGGTCATCATCATCGACGAGGTCCATATGCTGACCAACGAGGCCTTCAACGCACTTCTGAAAACCCTTGAGGAACCACCTCCTTCGGCCGTCTTTATCCTTGCCACCACGGAGTTTCAGAAGGTTCTCCCTACGGTTGTATCCCGCTCCATCCTCCTGGACCTCAGGAGGATTCCCTTCCAGGAGCTTCGCCAACAGCTGGAGGAGATCTGCCGAAAGGAGGAGATAGAGGCCTCCCCCTGGGCACTCTCCCGCCTGGCCGAAGCCTCGGACGGAAGCCTCAGGGACGGGCTCAGCCTCTTCGAACAGCTCGCCTCCTACGGCGACGGCAGGATCGACGACGGCGACCTTTCCACCGTTCTAGGCCTCGTCGGCGAGGAGCTTAAGGAAGACCTTCTTCGTGCTCTCCTGAAGGGAGACAAGGAGGCGATCTTCACCCTTGTGGAGAGGCTTTTTCAGGAAGGAGATGATTTACAGGGCTTCTACAGGCAACTCTTCGACTACCTGCGGGATCTGCTCTTCTTCCTGGAAACCGGGAAGGAGGAGAAGAGCTTTACCCCGCGACAGAGGGCTCTCTTCGAGGAAGTGAAGGGGCAGGCCGACCCCCTGACGGTTCTCCGCTGGATCAACCATCTCGAGAAGAACGACTACACCCTGAAGAAGAGTTTCCACAAGCGCTACCTTCTCGAGCTCATCCTTCTGAACCTCGTCTACCTCAGGGAGGCCGTGGAGGTGGAGAGTCTTCTCAAGAAGAGGCACACCCTCTCCGTCCCTGCGGACAATAGCGCCGTTTCTGCTCCTGAAGGCCATCCGGCGACCGTCTCGGCGGCGCCCAGGACCGGACATCAGGAAGAGGGGGAAGTCTCCGGTGAAGGGGTTCTGAGGGAGCTGCAGGAGCTTTTTGCCAAAGAACCCGGACTTCTTTCGGCCTCCCTCAGCGGTGTCACGGACCTGAAGATCGAAAAGGAGAGGGTTCTCCTGACGGTGGCCCGCAACAGGCTCAGTTCGCTTCAGACTCTGGAACGCCAGAAAGAGGCTCTTGTGGAGGGCTTCAAGAAGATTCTTAAGAAGAGCGTCAGAGTCGATATCGTCGCGGCGGGGGAGGCGATGAAGACCCCCCGGGAACTTCTTCAGGAAGACCAACGGGTGAAATCTTTCCTGGAGGTTTTCCAAGGGGAAGTGATCGATAAAAACCAAGGAGGAGAAACACGATGAAAGGTGGTGTAGATATCAACCAGATTTTCAGGATGGCTCAACAGGCTCAGGAGAAGATGGAGAAGGAGATGGAGACCGCCCGCGTGGAGGCCTCTACCGGTGGTGGGATGGTACGGGTGGAGATGAACGGGAAGAAAGAGCTCCTCTCTCTGAAGATCGACCCCGAAATCGTCAAGGCCGAAGAGATCGACAGCCTTCAGGACCTGGTCCTCAGCGCGGTCAACGACGCCTCGCAACAGGTGGACAAGCTTCTCTCGGATAAGCTTGGGAGCATGAAGTCCGGGCTCCCCGGGCTCTTCTGAGATAATGACCGGATACGGATATCCACCGACACTTCAGCGGATCATCGATCTTCTCAGGAGGGTGCCGGGAGTCGGTTTCAAGTCGGCCCAACGGATAGCCTTTCACCTCTTGAAGATGGATCCCCAACAGGTCCGTCTTCTGGGAGAGGGAATCTTGGAGCTCCGGGAGAAGATCTCCTACTGTGGAAGGTGCAACTCTCTCAGCGAGAGTGATCCGTGTCCGCTCTGCCTGGACCCCCTGAGGGATGGGAGAAAGCTCTGTATCGTCGAACAGAGCTACAACCTTTATTCCATCGAGAAGACGGGAGTCTTTGACGGCCGTTACTTCGTTCTTCAGGGAACCCTCTCCCCTCTACGGGGGATCGGCCCCGAAGAGTTGGGTATCGATAAACTCGAGCAAATCCTCTCCTGCGGGGGAGTGGAGGAGGTGATCTTGGCGACGAACCCGACCCTTGAGGGAGAGGCCACGTCCCTCTTCCTGAAGAAGATTCTTCAATCCCGACCGGAGCTTCATGTAACGAGACTCTCCATAGGCCTTCCTATCGGGTCGGACATCGACTATGCCGATGAGATGACCTTACAAAAAGCCTTTGAAAAACGTCACGATTTGTGACACAATGGTAAGGCGGAAGAAACGATGGGCTTGACCCTAGGAGTGAGGAGCCTTTATGGATCAGATTCTCCTGCTCTACGAGAACGATTATAAAAGCATCAAGACGGTTCTGAACGAACTGAAAGAGGCTTGTCGTGCGCGTTTGATCTTCATGGCCGACCAGTCCGGTCAGGTGATCTCCTCGGTAGGGGAGATCACGAACCTCGACCTTCCCACCCTTACCTCCTTGACTGCGGGAGCCTTCGCGGCCAACCTTCGGGTCGGGGAGATCCTAGGGGGAGAAAAGTTTATCACCCTCACCTCGGAGGGGGGCATGGCCAGTCTTCAGCTGAGCCTTGTCCGTGACCGCTTCATTCTCGGGGTCGTCTTCGACACCCGGACCACCCTCGGGCTGATTCGGTTGAAGATGACCAAAGCGGTGAAGCAGCTTGAAGAAATTTTCGACGGTATAATCGATAAAATCGAGAAGGAAAAACAGACCTTCGGAGGCATGGAATCGCCCTTCCCGGAGATAACCGAGGAGGATATCGATAAACTCTTTGGAGACCTTTAGTATATGGTGTTCGTCAACTATCTTGAAAAATCTCTAGAATTTAAGATTATCTACTATGGACCCGGTCTCTCCGGGAAGACGACCAACCTGGACTATATCTATTCAAAGCTTCCCGAAGCGACCAGGGGCCCTTTCACAACCATACCCACCCAGTCGGAGAGAACCCTCTTCTTTGATTTTATGCCTATGGGGTTGGGAAAGATCAACGATTATGACGTAAAACTCTCCCTTTACACCGTACCTGGACAAGTCTTCTACTCTGCCAGCCGGAAGCTGATTCTGAAAGGCGTCGACGGAGTCATCTTCGTGGCGGATTCTCAGAGCGATCGACTGGACGCAAACATCGAGAGTATTCGGGACCTCAAGGAGAACCTTCTGGATTATAAGATCGACTTTGCCAACTTGGCCTACATTCTTCAGCTGAACAAACGGGATCTGGCGACGGCGCTTCCTGTCCCCGTTCTCATCAAGGAGCTTCAGCAGAAGGGAGAACCGGTGATCGACGCCGTGGCTTCCCAAGGCGTAGGCGTCTTCAAGACGCTGAAGATGACGGTCAAGTTTGTTCTTCAAAAGGTCAAGAGCCTGAAGGGGGAATGAAGAGGTTCTTCTGGTACGGCATTTCCGAGAAAGGTCCCTTCCGTAGGCTCAACGAAGACTACTTCCGATGCGTGGAGCTCGAAGAGAGCCACTATTTCCTCTCCATAGCGGACGGAGTCGGAGGGCACGCCCGGGGAGACCTGGCCTCGAAGCTTGCCACGGATTTCTGCCTGGAAAGGTACCGCCAGAACATCAACCTCTCCACTCGCAAAGAGGTCTCGGCGGTTCTCATGGATTCCTTCCTATACGCCCATAGTCAGCTTAAACAGATCTCCCTGGAGAGGCAAGAGCGGAGTGGGATGGGGACAACCCTCTCGGTGGTAGTCATCATCGACAAGGAGGCCTCTATCGTTCATGTCGGCGACAGCCGGATCTACCTGATCAGGAAGGGGCGGATACTTCAGCTGACTATGGACCACAGCCTTGTGAACGTCTTGCTGCGGCAGAACCTCCTGAGCCGTCAGGAGGCGGAGAACTATCCCCGTAAGAACGTTCTGACCCAATCGGTGGGGGTGAAACCGACCATCGTGCCCCAGAAGGTGGAAAAGGTCGACCTTGAGAAGGGCGACATCTTCTTCTTCTCGACCGATGGACTCCACAACTTCTTCTCTCCCGACGAGATCCGCCGTACCTTCGAAGAGAACCCCCTCAAAGATTCCGTCAATATCCTCATCCAGGGCGCCATGGAGAGGGGTAGCAGAGACAATGTCACAGGCGTGGCTTTTCAGTTCCAAGGGTGAAAGATGATAATCCTTCTGCGAAACATTCTCGGTGTGCTTCTCCTTATTCTCGCCCTCTTTCTCTCCATTCCCTTCAGCCTCGCCTCCTTCCTCTTTCCCAGACCCTGGCCTCTGGCCTGGTTGGTCAAGGTGGCGCTGAAGGTTCTCCGTTTCGCCTTGGGGATGAGCCTGGAGACGAAGAACAGGCCATGGAAGCGGCTTGAGGAAGAGCCAGGGGTGGTTGTGGGAAACCATACCTCCCTTTTGGACCCCCCCCTTCTCTTCTCCGTTCTGCCGGGGATTACCCGCTTCTTCTATAAGGCCGACCTCATGAAGGTACCTATCGTTCATCTCGGGTTAAAGGCCGCGGGCTTCATCCCCGTGGATCGGAAGAATCCCAGGAAGTCGGCCCAGGCGCTGGAGAAGATTCTGGCCACAGGGAACGTGAGGGACAACGTGGGAATCTTCCCTGAAGGAACCCGAAGCAAGGACGGTTATCTCGGTCAGTTCAAAAAGGGAGCCTTTGTCCTGGCCAAGGAGAAGGGCGTCCCCATCTATCCGGTCTACCTTATAGGATTCCGGGAATCCATGCCCAAGGGGAGCTATCTCATGAGGCCCTCAAGGTTGATCGTAGAGTTTTTAGAGCCTCTGGACAAGGAGACCGTAGCCGCTTTAGGGGTTGAGGAGTTGAGGGAGAGGGTCCACTCTCTGCTCAAGAGTAGGGAGGAGAAGAGTGAACCCAATCGTTGAGCTTTGGAAGGAATTTTTAGAGAGAGAGAGCCTCCGGATCGAAGAGGCCGGGGACCTTCTCTGCCGAACCCTCCTGAAAGGGAAGAAGGTTTTGATCGCCGGGAACGGGGGGAGCGCCACCCAGGCCTCCCACTTCGCCGCCGAATTGGCGGGGAACTTCGCAGGGGCAGACAACCCCCAGCCGGCTATCTCTTTGAGCTCTGATACGGGTCTGCTGACCGCACTCTCCAACGATTACGGGTTCTCCTCGATCTTCTTTCGGCAGCTCAGGGCCTTGTCCTCACCGGGGGACCTTTTCATCGCCCTCTCCACCGGGGGCTCTTCGCCCAACGTCATCGAGGCGGCCCGCTACGCGAAACAGTCCGGGGTAGCCGTTCTCTCCCTCCTTGGGGCGAAGCCCTCTCCACTGGAGAGTCTCTCCGACATAACGGTTCGTGTGCCGACCGTCGAGACCCCACGGATTCAGGAGATCCACCTCTATGTTCTTCACACTCTGGCCGGTTTTGTGGAGGAGAGGGTGAAGAGGGGGAACTGCGAACAGGCGAATTGATTCTCCCTTCTTCGGGGAGGCTCTTTTTTTGACACCTTCCACGGGGCGTGGTATACTTTCCTATGTTCTTTGGCGATGATCTATTACAGCCTGAGAAGGCTTTACTATCATAATCCCTATTAAGAGGTGAAAGATGAGGTCTAAAACGTCCACCATCGACGGCAATACCGCAGCAGCCCACGTGGCCTACGCCTTCAGCGAAGTCGCGGCCATCTACCCGATCACTCCCTCCTCTCCAATGGCCGAACTGGCCGAGAGCTGGGCGGCCCACGAGAGGAAGAACCTCTTCGGTCGTCCCATCGAAATCGTCGAGTTGCAGTCCGAAGGAGGCGCCGCAGGTGCCGTCCACGGTTCTCTCTCGGCCGGAGCCATGACGACGACCTTTACCGCGTCCCAGGGTCTCCTGCTGATGATCCCGGTCATGCACAAGGTGGCCGGAGAGATGCTCCCCACAGTCTTCCATGTCACCGCCCGCGCCTTGGCGGCCCAATCCCTCTCCATCTTCGGGGACCACTCCGACGTGATGGGAACTCGGAACACCGGATTTGCCCTCCTTGCCTCCGCCTCCGTCCAGGAAGTCATGGACTTGTCCCTGGTCTCCCATCTGGCGACGATCGACAGCTCCATCCCCTTCCTTCACTTCTTCGACGGTTTCCGGACCTCCCATGAGGTTCAGAAGGTGGAGATGATCGATTACGAAACCATGGCGGGTCTCGTGAACTGGGAAAAGGCCGCGGAGTTCCGTAATCGTGCCCTCAGGCCTGAAAAGCCGACCCTCAAGGTCGGGGCCCAGAACCCGGACGTCTACTTCCAGGGCCGTGAGACAGTGACCAAGTATTACGAGGCCGTTCCTGGAATCGTCCAGAACTACATGGACAAGGTGGCCGCCGTCACCGGCCGTTCCTACCACCTCTTCGACTATGTAGGCGCTCCGGACGCCGAGAGGGTCATCGTGGTCATGGGATCGGGCGCCGAAGTCGTCGAGGAGACCGTGAACTACATGGTCGCCAAGGGCGAGAAGGTTGGGCTCGTTAAGGTCCGACTCTACAGGCCCTTCGCTGTTGAAGCCTTCCGTAAGGTTCTTCCCTCCACGGTCAAGAAGATCGCCGTCCTGGACAGGACCAAAGAGCCGGGTTCCATCGGCGAACCTCTCTACATGGATGTCGTCGCCGCCCTCAAGGACAAGGATATCACCATCATCGGAGGCCGTTACGGTCTCGGTTCCAAGGAGTTCACCCCCTCCCAGGCCTACGGGGTCTTCAAGCACCTCAAGGGCGCTTGTTTCCACGACTTCACGGTCGGGATCAACGACGATGTGACCAACCGCTCCATCCCCGTGGACGAGCAGATCGACACGGAGCCCCAGAACGTTGTCCGCTGTATCTTCTGGGGGTTGGGATCCGACGGAACCGTTGGGGCCAACAAGAACTCCATCAAGATCATCGGCGACCACACGGATATGTACGCCCAGGGGTACTTCTCCTACGATTCCAAGAAGTCTGGAGGAATCACCGTCTCTCACCTCCGCTTCGGGAAGACCCCCATCACCTCTCCCTACCTGATCAGCAAGGCCGACTTCGTGGCCGTGCACAACCCTGCCTACATCGGGCGGTACGACCTTCTGAAGGAGATCAAGGACGGAGGGACCTTTCTGCTCAACTCCGAGTTTAGCAACGAGGAGGTCTTCGACCACCTTACCAAGGAGATGCAGGAGACCATCATCGCCAAGAAGATCCGCTTCTTCAACATCAACGCCCTGAAGATCTCCGAAGAGGTCGGCTTGGGCAAGAGGATCAACACGGTTATGCAGGCCGCCTTCTTCATCATTTCCGGGGTCCTTCCCCAGGAAGAGGCGATCAAACTGATCAAAGAGACCATCAAGAAGAGTTATGAGGCCAAGGGCGAGAAGATCGTCCAGATGAACTGGGCCGCCGTCGACCGCGCCTCCCAGGCCCTTCAGGAGATCAAGATCCCCGCCAAGGGCAACGGTTTCGCCCCGGTTCAGAAGCTCATCTCCGACGATGCCGGCGAATACGCTAAGAAGATCGTAGAGCCGACAATGCTCCTCAAGGGAGACGAGATTCCCGTCTCCGCCATGCCCTTGGACGGACGTCTTCCTACCAACACCGCCCGCCTCGAGAAGAGGGGAATCGCCCCCGAAGTGCCCAAGTGGCTCTCCGAGAAGTGCGTCCAGTGTACAATCTGCTCCATGGTTTGCCCCCACGCCGCGGTTCGGACAAAACAGATCGCTGCGGAATCTCTCAAGGGTGCTCCCGAGAGCTTTAAAACGATTAAATCGAAGACCAAGAACGAATCTGGACTCGAGTTCAAGGTTCAGGTCTACCCTGAGGATTGCACCGGCTGCGGCAGCTGTGTCTCCGTCTGCCCCGCCCATGCCTTGGAGTTTCGTCCCATCAAGGAAGAGCGCGAGGCCGGAGAGACCAAGAACGCGGAATTCTTCGACGCCCTCCCCGACAACGTGACGGAAGGAGTTCCGGAGGGCCAGTTCAAATGGACTCAGCTCCGTAAACCCCTCTTCGAGTTCTCTGGAGCCTGTGAGGGTTGCGGTGAGACTCCCTACCTGAAGCTTCTCAGCCAGCTCTTCGGCGAAAAGATGATCGTCGCCAACGCCACGGGCTGTTCGTCCATCTACAGCGGAACCTTCCCCACCACCCCCTACGCTCAGACCAAAGAGGGGAGGGGACCCGCCTGGGCGAACTCCCTCTTCGAAGACAACGCCGAGTACGGTTTCGGCATGAGGCTGGCCGTAGACGCCCTCCGTAACCAGCTTCGCCATTTCCTCCGGAAGGCTCTCGAGCTGGGTGTCAACCCCTCCCTGGCCGAAGCCCTGAAGGCTGTGGATGATAACTGGGAGAAGAACGATGTTGCGGCCAGGAACAGGGCCGAAAGGGTTACCGCTCTCCTTCCCGACGCCCTGAAGGGGGCCACCGGGGAGTTGAAGGACGCCTTGGAAAGGGTAGCCGGCCTGAAGGATTATCTGGTCGATAAATCCATCTGGTGCATCGGCGGCGACGGTTGGGCCTACGATATCGGTTACGGAGGTTTGGACCATGTCTTGGCCGCCAACAGGAACCTGAACGTCTTGGTCCTGGACACCGAGGTTTACTCCAACACCGGCGGACAGGCCTCGAAATCGACTCCTCTCGGCTCGGTCGCCAAGTTTGCCTCCGCCGGGAAGAGAACCGGAAAGAAGGATCTCGGCCTCATCGCCATGACCTACGGCTACATCTACGTCGCCTCTGTGAGCCTGGGAGCCAACATGAACCAGGTTGTTAAGGCCCTCATGGAAGCGGAGGCCTATCCGGGACCCTCTCTGGTGATCGCCTACGCCCCCTGTATCGCCCACGGTTTTAACATGCGCTTTTCCATCGCCGAGGAGAAGAAGGCCGTTACATCCGGTTATTGGCCTCTCTTCAGATACAACCCGCTCCTGAAGGATGAGGGGAAGAACCCCTTCATCTACGAGAGCAAAGACCCCACAGAGGATATGGAACAGTTCCTTCTCAACGAAGGACGTTATACCTCTCTGAAACGTCAGTTCCCCGCCGTGGCGGAAAAGCTCTTCCAAGAAGCGATTAAGTTCAAACAAGACAAACACGAATTCTATAAGAAGTTTGGGCAGTTCTGAGATTTTTCCCAAAAGGGAAGAGGGGAGAGGCTTCACGCCTCTCCCCCTTTTTTTATTTGAGGTCTTTCCGTTGAGAAGTCTCGACCCCTCCTTTTGACATTTCCTCTTCTGTTGTTATCTCTTCCCCACTTTGTTATACTGAGGCCAAAGAAGGGTCGTTTATCGCGAAAGGAGGGGATATGGAGATCTTCGATTTCGCCGTGAAAATGGAGCGAGAGGGTGAAAGCTACTACCGTTCTCTGAGCGAAAAGGTATCCCATCGCGGCTACAAGGGAATCTTAAACCTCTTGGCCGAAGAGGAGAGGGCTCACGCCGAGTTGATCGAAAAGGTTCACGGGGGGAAGGAACCGCAGACCCTGAACAGCCCCGTCCTGAAAGAGGCCGTATCGGTTTTCGCGGACATGAAGGTCTCTTTGGACCTACCGGAGTTTTCGGCCGGCGAGGTGGAGCTCTACAAGAAAGCTCTGGTAGTGGAAGAGAAGAGTTACGAATTTTATCAGAGACTCTCGAACGAATCCCAGGATCCTCTGGCCCGGAAGGTCTTCCGGAACCTGGCCAAAGAGGAGAAGAAACACTGCTTCCTTATGGAGAGCCTCATCGCCTTCGTAGCCCATCCGAAGGTTTGGGTGGAGAACGCGGAGTTTAACCATTTGGAGGAGTACTGACGGAGAGTAAAACCTCTCATTAACCGTCTCTCAACGGTCCATGGTCCCTTTCGATATTATTCTGGTTCTTCCTTATTCGTTTTCAGACCATCCCTCTTTTCCGGAGGCTCTTCTTAAGAGAGCTCTCGAGAGGGAGGGGTTTCGGGTCGGCGTACTGGAGAGGCCTTTCTGGCAACAAGCCTCTTCTTTTACCGTCCTGGGCCGGCCCAAACTCTGCTTCGCCATCATCTCCGGCCCCTTGGATTCTCTCGTCCTCAACTACACGGCATCCGGAAAGCGTAGGAGGGAGGACCTCTACCAGGCGGATGGTTCGGTCTTCTTCCCCAACACCCCTGCCTCGGTCTCCTCAAGAATCCGCCCTGACCGAACCGTAGTCGTCTTCGGGCAGAAACTGAAAGAGGCCTTTCCTGGTGTCACGGTCGTGGTAGGGGGGATCGAAGCCTCGCTTCGGCTCTTCACCCATTACGACTTTGTCACCCGAGGGCTGAAGGGTTCGGTACTCCTGGACAGCCGCGCGGACATCGCGGTTTGGGGAATGGGGGAGAGAACTTTTCTGGAGGTGGCAAGGCTCCTGAGCAAGGGCGCCGGGCGGGAGGAGATCATCGTTAGGGTGGAGGGGACTGCAGGGGTGGTCTCCCACTCTCCAGAGGGGGAGGATACAGTTCTTCTTCCCTCCCACGAGGAGTTGATGGCCGAGCCGGCGCTTCTCCTAAGGTTGACCCAAGAGGCGGAGCGTGCCGCCAAGGAGGGGAAAACAGCGGTTCAGCCTGTCAGGAATCGGTGGATACTCCGTAGACCTCCGATCCAAGAGAGGAGGGAGGAGTTGGACCGGTGGTATTCGGAACCCTACAGCCGCAACCACCCCTCCTTTCCCAACATCTCTCAGGCTCTGGGGATGTGCCTTTTCTCCGTGACGACCCACCGGGGTTGTGGAGGTGGGTGTTCCTTCTGTTCCATCCTTGGCCACCAGGGGAAGGGGATCGTCTCCCGCTCCCTGGAGGGAATCCTTCGGGAAGTGGCCTCCATGACCCAACACCCCCGCTGGAAAGGCGTGATTTGCGATGTGGGGGGGGCCTCCGCGGAGATGTACGGAGCGGATTGTCAGGCCTCGAAGGGGTGTTCCCGCCGCTCCTGTCTCTTCCCCGAAAGGTGTGGAAATTTCACCGATGGGACCCCTTACTTGGCTCTCCTTAGGACGGTCCGGAGGGCCGCGGGGGTGAAGAAGGTCTTCGTCGGTTCCGGGCTCCGCTACGATCTCCTTCTGGCGAATCCGGAACTTCTCGAGGAGATTCTCCTCCACCACTCCGGCGAGTTCCTTAGAGTCGCCCCTGAGCACACCTCCACACAGGTTCTCTCGCTTATGGGGAAACCTTCGGTCGGAAGCTTCGAGAGCTTCGTCAAGCTCTTTGGTGAGATCTCCCGGGGCATGAAAAGGAAGATCCGCCTCCTTCCCTATCTCATGGTGGGTCACCCCGGAGAGAGGGAGGAGGACGTGGACAAGATGGCCAGGCTCATGAAGGGGTGGAAGATTCCGACCACCGATGTCCAGATCTTTACCCCCACGCCGGGAACCCTTTCGACAGCCCTTTACGTGGCGGGTTACGACAAAGAGGGTCGCGTGGTTCCCGTGGAGAGGGATATCAAGAGGCTGGAGCGGCGTAAGGAGCGTCTGACCTCTCTCTCCCGTGGGTAAGCGGTGGCGGCGGAAAAAGCGGTGGAGACAAAGCATCCACCGGAAACCGTCGAAGCCGATTCCAGGTGCCCCAGGATCTTAGGCTTGGGTCTGCAGGTGGTTGACACCCGAAGGGAGTCGTCTATAATCGAAAAGGGGTGTTCCTCCCCCTAAGACGAAGGAGGCTTCTTTGACGAGAAATGAGCTCATCGAACGGCTGAAGGATCCCAACCCCTCTTCCATGAAGGCTCTCATGGAGGAGGCCTACCGGGTCAAGAGGGAGAACCTTGGCCCGAAAGTCTTTCTCCGGGGGCTCGTCGAAGTGAGCAACCTCTGTTCGAAAAACTGTTACTACTGCGGAATCCGGAGGGAAAACGGGAAGGTTCACCGCTACCGGATGAGCGATGAAGAGGTCTTTCGCGCCGCCCGCTGGACTTGGGAGAACCGTTACGGCTCCCTGGTTCTTCAGGGAGGGGAGGTCTCTTCACCTGAGTTCGTCCGGGATGTGACCAGATGGATCGAAGGGATCGTCCGGCTCAGCGGGGGGGAGTTGGGGATCACCCTCTCCCTGGGGGAGCAGAGTCTGGAGACCTACCGCCGCTGGTACGATACCGGGGCCCATAGGTACCTGCTCAGGATCGAAACATCTTCGCCGGAACTCTACGGAAAGCTTCACCCCCAAGACCACAGCTTCAAAGATCGGGTAGCCGCGCTGGAACGTATCCGGGAGGCGGGGTTTCAGGTGGGGACGGGGGTGATGATGGGACTCCCCTTCCAGAGTCTCGAAAATATGGCTGACGATATCCTCTTCTTCCAGAACCTGGACATCGACATGATCGGAATGGGGCCCTACATCCCGCACCAAGAGACCCCCTTGCCGAACATGGACGCTTCCTGGACCTTCGATCCCGTCAGGCAACTCACTCTGGGGTTAAAGATGATCGCCCTCACCAGGCTCCAGCTCCCCACCGTGAACATCGCCTCGACGACAGCCTTGGAGGCTCTTCACCCGGAAGGGCGAGAGCGGGGGCTCTTGGCCGGGGCCAACGTGATCATGCCCCAGGTAGGGGAGGGGGTCTACCGGAAGGAGTACCTCCTCTACGAAGGGAAACCGGTCAACGAAAAGAGTCCCCAGGAGGTCAGGGAAGAGATGGAGAGACGGCTGGCTTCCATCGGGGCGGTGATCGGCTACGGCGAATGGGGGGATTCGCTCCACGCCAGAAACCGCGGAGCAGGCGCCAGACGGTAGAAAAGCCCCCCAGTCGAGAAGGTCCTGTCTTAGGGAGTCGAAAAGGGGCCCTTCCCCGGGAAAAGAGCTCTCCCTGGGTCATCTCAAGCATCGCCTTCCTCTTTCTCCGAAACTCCATGGGCAGGCTCCAGGGGCCGTCAAAGGGGGAGCGGGTTTGAACCGGCGCCTCTCTTCTGATAAAATTTCAGAGCGTGTTCTTTCAGAAGAGGAGGTCAAAATGAGAAGGACCATCACGGCGGTAGCTCTGGGAATCTTGCTCACCTGCTTATGTGGAGCCGAAACGAAGAGGGCCTTCACTCTGAAAGATCTTTACCGTGTTAAGTCGGTCTCCGAACCCTCTCTCTCACCAGACGGCGAAAACCTTCTCTTCACGGTGGGGGTCTCGGAGATGGAGAGAGGGAAGAGAAGGTCCCATATCTACCTCTACACCATGAAGAGCGGCGAAACGCGTCAGGTGACCTTCAGCGAAGGGAGCGAGTTCTCCCCCTTCTGGTCTCCCGACGGAAAGACGATCTTCTTCCTCTCCACCAGGAAGGAGGGAACCCAACTCTGGCAGATGAAGCTCTTCGGAGGCGAGGCCGTTCCCCTGACCTCTTTCCCGGCGGGAGTCTCCGATCCGGTCATTTCGAAGGACGGAAGCCATATTCTCTTTCAGGCTTCGGTCTTCCCAGAGTGCGGCGCCGACGGTTCCTGCCAGAAGCGGATGGAGAAACGTCTGGAAGAGGGCCCCGTGCAGGCCCACATGGCGGATTCCCTTCTCTACAGGGAGTGGGACACCTTCCGCGAGGGAACCTACAACCACCTCTTTCTTCTCAACATCAAGGACGCCTCCATCGTCGCTCTGACCGAAGGGAAAACGGACTACCCAACCTTTCAACTCTCCGGAGGCCGAGGGTTCGACCTCTCCCCGGAAGGGAAAGAACTCTGTGTCTCTTCGAAGCAGGTCTCCAATCCGGCGTTCTCTACGGACAACGACCTCTACCTGGTGGATCTGCTCTCCCAGAAAAGGAAGGCACTCAAGCTGACGACGGAGAATCGGGGGAGCGATTTCTCACCCCGCTACAGTCCGAACGGTGAATACATCGCCTATCTGACTCAGCGCATCGACGGTTATGAGAGCGACAAGATCCGGTTGGCCCTTTACGAGAGAAAGACCGGCCATCACCGGGTTCTCACCGAAAAGGTAGACAATTGGGTCGAGAGTTTTCAATGGGCACCGGATTCCAAGTCTCTCTACTTCATCCTCCAAGAGGGGGGAAAATGGCCCCTCTACCGCGTCTTCGTCGATGGAGGAAAGGTGGAGCAGGTTCTCGAAACCGGCGCCATCACGAGTTTCATCGTCAGCCCGAACGGGCGAAGCCTAGTCTTCACGCGCTCTTCGGTGGGCGAACCCGTCGAGCTCTGGAGCTACCGGCCAGGGAACAAGGCTGAGACGAAGAGGTTGACCTTCTTCAACAAACCCCTCTGCGACGAAGTCGATATCCGTCCCGCCGAAGAGGTTTGGGTGGACGGCGCCGACGGCAAGAAGGTTCAACTCTTCATCGTGAAGCCTTACAACTTCGATCCTGTCAAGAAATACCCCCTGATCCTCAACGTTCACGGCGGTCCCCAGTCCATGTGGGGTGACTCTTTCCGAGGGGATTGGCAGGTCTATCCCGGAGCGGGGTACATCGTCGCCTTTCCCAACCCCCATGGGTCGACGGGGTTCGGTCAGGCTTACACGGCGGCCATCTCGGGGGACTATACCGGAAAGGTCATGGAGGACATCGATAAGGTCACCGAGTACCTCGCGGCCCTTCCTTACGTGGATTCTGAAAGGATGGGGGCCATGGGATGGTCCTGGGGAGGCTACGCCATGATGTGGCTCGAAGGCCATAACAAGCGTTTTAAGGCGATTGCTTCCATGATGGGGATCTACGACCTTCCCTCTTTCTACGGTGCCACCGAGGAGCTCTGGTTTCCCGAATGGGATCTCAAGGGGACTCCTTGGGAAAACGGAGAGGCCTACAGGTTGGCTTCCCCCTCATCTTACGTGGAGAGATTCTCGACTCCCGCCCTGATCATCACCGGGGAGAGGGATTACCGGGTTCCCTATACCCAGAGCCTCCAGTTCTTCACGGCCCTTCAGAAGAGAGGCGTTCCATCCCGGTTGATCGTCTTTAAGAACGATGGACACTGGCCGGACAACACGGCCTCCATGCCGGTCTACTACAACGCCCACCTGGAGTGGTTCCACACCTATCTGGGAGGCGATCCCGCCCCCTATGAGACCGAGAAGATGGTCAGAAACCTCCAGTTCGAAGAGGCTAAAACCAATGCCCCCACGGCCTTCAACTATCCCGACTTCTCCTCCCGGGCCATCGAGCCTTGGACGAAGCAGGTTCAGAAGCTGAGCTCCTCTCTCTTTCTCTCCATGAGCCAGACCGAGGGGAACACCCGGGAGAGGAAGTTCTCCCATCAGATGGATATCAAGTACGCTCAGCCCAAGTATGACGTCGCTCTCCGTTTCGAAAACTACTACGGGAAGAACAAAGAGACCACAAACCTCCAGAAAGGGAAGGCAACCCTCTCCTTCAACAGGACCTTGAAGGATAAGCTGAACTACAGCTCCTCGGCGACTTACGAGTACGATAAGATCACGAAGCTTCGTTACCGGATCAACTACGGTCTTGGGCTGAGCTACGAAGATCGGACCAAGAGGGTCAACACTCTGGCGTTTTCTGGCACTCTGGCCTACGAACGGTCCCGCTACGACGACGGAGCCACCCTTTCCCAAGACTCCCTCAGGCTTATCATGAGAGGGAAGTCTTCCCTCAGCATACAGGACAACTCGAAGTGGGAGACCTTCCTGGAGTACACTCCGAACATGACCTGCTGGGAGGATTTCCGTATCGAACTCAGGAGCTCCCTCCGTTTCCTGATGAAGGAACCCCTCTGGCTGAAGGTCTCTCTCATGAACCAGTACAACAACTCGCCCGCTACGGACGGACTGAAGAAGAACGACATCACCATGGTCACAGGCTTCGAGCTCTTTATCTGAGAAACCTGTAGAAGGGATAAACGTAAGAGAACATAGATGGTCACTTCCGGAGGTAACACCCAATGAGTCGAAAGGCAGCCCTTCTTCTCCTCTTTATTATGCTGGTGGTCTGTATCGGGGGAGTCTTCTTCCTCGTTTCTCTCTTCACGCCGTCGGCTCCCACCCCCCGCGCCCACTCCTACCTCGTCCTCAACCTGGAGGGAGAGATTCCCGACTACCCGACTGCTCGTTCCCTCTTCCAGAAAGAGGAACCCCTCAGCCTCTGGGGTATCTCCCAGGCTCTGAGAGAGGCCGCCGGCGATTCCCGCATCGACGGGCTGTTGATGAGCGTCTCTTCACCGGGAATGGGAATGGCCAAGAGCGACGAGTTCTTAGGGATGTTGAAGGAGTTTCGAAAGGCCGGCAAGAAGGTCCATGTCTACCTGGAAGTCCCGACGCTGAAGGACTACTACCTTGCCTCGGAAGCCGATACGGTGACGCTCATGCCCTCGGGGGAGCTTCTCTTCACGGGCCTCTCCTTTGAAACAGTCTTTCTGAAGAACCTCTTTCAGAAGATCGGGGTGACCGCCGATTTCGTCCACACCGGCGATTATAAAACCGCCGGAAACACCTTTACCGAGAGCGCCTATACGCCGGCCCATCGGGAGATCATGGACTCCCTTCTGGATTCCTTTTACTCCCGTTTCGCCGAGGTCATCGGGCAGAGGAGGGGTCTCGACAGGAACGCCTTCGATGCCATGGTGGACAAGGGGATCATCCTTCCCGAAGAGGCTTTGGAGACGAAGCTCGTAGAACGTCTCGCCTTTCGAGACCAACTTGAAGAGGCTCTCGCCGGGGAGGGGAAGAAACTCTCGAAACTCCCTCTCTCCCAATATATCCCCAGGCCAGACCAGAGAAAAGGGTCGAGGAACATCGCCGTTGTCTTCCTTCAGGGGGAGATCCGTGAAGGCGCGAGCGGGGAAGATCCTCTTTCCGGAACGATCGTCGGAGCCTCGACCGTCGCCGACGCCATCAAGGAAGCCGCTAAAGACGAGAGCGTCAAGGCCCTGGTCCTCCGGGTTGACTCTCCCGGCGGTTCCGCCATCGCCTCGGATCTGATTCTGAGGGAGTTGGAGAGAGCCGCCGCGAAGAAGCCCCTGGTCATCTCCATGGGCGATTACGCCGCCTCTGGAGGCTATTGGGTCTCTACCTCCTCCTCCCTGATCTTCGCGGATCCTCTGACCCTAACGGGTTCCATCGGAGTCTTGGCGGGGAAGTTCTCCCTGAAGGGTCTTTTCGAGAAGGTGGGGATCTCCACGGATCGGGTGGAGCGTGGTAAGTACGCCCATATGTTTTCTTCCTCCGAGGCACTCTCGGATGAGGAGAAGGCCCTTCTGGAAAAGTCGGTCCGGGGTATGTACTCCCGCTTCCTCTCGAAGGTCGCCAAAGCCCGGAAAATGAAGGTGGAAGATGTGGACAAGATCGCCCAGGGCCGGGTATGGACCGGAAAGGATGGGGTCTCCAACGGCCTTGTCGATAAGATCGGCGGCCTCCAGGAGGCTTTGGCAGAGGCGATGAGGCTTGCGAAACTCTCTCCCTCCACGGCGGGAGTCTGCGAGTATCCGAAGCCGAGAAGCCGTTTGCTTGCGGATTTGAGCGACCTCGAACTCCTCAAGGCCTACGGCGGTGTCCTCTCCCCCCGAAAGGCGGTACAACGTCTTCCTTACAGGAACTTTCAGGCTCTGTTGCTTGTCCCCTCTTATCCAGTTCTTACACCATGAGGTGCCATGAGCGAACAAACCTATAAGTTAACGACCATCGTCAACTCCGGACTCTGGGCGAACTCCTATATCGTCTTCCGGGGCCAAGAGGCCTTGGTTGTGGACCCCGGCAGGGATTGGGAGCAGATTCTCAGGTTTCTGAAAGCCAACGCCCTCTCCTCGGTCACCGTTGTGGCCACCCATGGCCATTTCGACCATGTGGAAGGGGCGGCTCCTTTGGTCAAGGAGACTGGGGCCTCCTTCTGGCTCCACCGTGCGGACAAGGAACTTTACTACCATGGGGGAAACACCATGGACTTCCCCTACGAACGGCTGACCCGAATCGAGTGGATGGAGGGTGGGGAGGAGTTCCAAGTCGGAGGAATCCCTTTACAGGTGATCTGGACTCCTGGCCACACTCAAGGGTCGGTCTGCCTCTTCACCCCTCCCTACCTCCTCAGTGGAGACACCCTCTTTTACGGCAGCATCGGGAGAACGGACCTTCCTGGGGGCGACCTCACCGCCCTGCTCGGCTCCATCGAGACCCACCTTTTTCAACTTCCCGAAGAGACCGTGGTCTTACCTGGTCACGGAGAACAGACGACACTCCTGTTCGAGAGGGAGAACAACCCTTACCTGCAGTGAACCCTGAGGAGAAACAGTTTCCCTGGATCAACGAATTTTTGGCTTACCTCCGTCTTGAGAGGGGGATGGCGGAGAACACCATCCTCTCTTACGGGAGGGATCTGAAGAAGTTCTTTACGCTCCTGAAGAGGGGACCCGAGGAGGTCGACGAGGGAGATGTCCATCAATTCATGCGGGTTGAACTCTCCAGCGGTGTCTCTCACCGCTCCCTTGCCCGTTCCCTGTCGGCCTTGAAGAGCTTCTACAAGTACAGAATCTACATCGGCCAGACCCTTGCCTCTCCTCTGGCCCTGATCGAACAACCGGAGCTCTGGAAGACGCTTCCTGAGACTCTTTCCTTCGACGAGGTCGACAGGCTCTTGGGGCTTCCGGACGTCACCTCCCCCCGGGGGGTTAGGGACAAAGCCCTCTTAGAAATCCTCTATGCGACGGGGATGAGGGTCTCCGAACTGACGGCGATAACCCTGCCGAAGGTCAACCGGGAGATGGGCTTCCTCAGGGTCTTTGGAAAGGGAGGAAAGGAGAGGTTGATCCCCTACGGTGAGGAGGCCTCCCGATGGATCGACCTCTACATCGATAAGTTCCGCCCTCTTCTTTTGGGGAAGAAGAGCACAAACCTCCTCTTCTTCAACCCTTTCGGAGAGGCCTTAACCCGCCAAGGGGTGTGGAAAATCCTCAAGGGGTACGGAAGGCTCATGGGAATCGAAGAGAAGATCCACCCCCATCTCCTTCGTCACTCTTTCGCCACCCACCTTCTCGAGAAGGGAGCGGGTCTCAGGCTTGTTCAGACTCTCCTTGGCCACTCCCAGATTTCGACGACCGAGATCTACACGCTTGTCTCCCGAGAGAGGATGCGGGAGATTCATCACCGCTTTCATCCCCGCTCCTAATGAGGATCTTGTCGGTAGGCTCCCTTCGTGGTAAAATCTGCATCCCCGTGGAGGCATGATGAAGATCTTGATGGTTGCTCCGGAACCCTTCTTCGAAGCCAGAGGAACTCCTTTCAGCGAATACTACAGGATCCGCTCCTTGCTCGAACAGGGCCACACTGTGGACCTCTACACCTATCCCCTGGGGGAAGAGGTCTCCTTGCCGGGGCTGACCGTTCACAGGAGCCTGAAGCCCTTTTGGATCAAGAGTGTTGTCATCGGCCCCTCCATCAACAAGCTTTTCCTCGACTTCTTCCTCTTCCTGAAGGCCCTCTTCGCCGCTTGGAGAGGAAGAGGGAGCTACGGTTACGTCCATACCCATGAGGAGGCCGGGTATCTAGGGGCTCTGGTCAAGAGAGTCTTCAAGATCCCCCACCTCTACGACATGCACTCCTCGCTGCCCCAGCAGATGATCAACTTCAACACCACGAAATCCTCCTTCGTGATAGGTCTTCTCAAGAGAGGGGAGGGCTTCGTCTTGAGAAGCGCCGACAGAATCATCACCATCTGCCCGGAGCTCTACAAGTATGTGACCTCTCTCTTCCCAGAGAAGAGGGTCTTCCTGATCGAGAACTTCCTGGATCAGGAGTACGAAGTCGACCCAGAGAGGGTCAAAGAGATCAGGGCCCTCTTTCCCGGCAAGAGGATCGTCCTCTACGCGGGGACTCTGGAGTACTACCAGGGGATAGAGATCCTCCTCGAAGCGACCAGATTCCTTCCCGAAGATGTGGCTCTCCTCTCGGTCGGGGGAAGGGATGATCAGATCCGTGACCTTCTCCGCAAAGGGGAGTACGATCCCTCCAGGGTCAGGCTCTTGCCCCAGGTTCCTAAGAGGGAGATCTCTTCTTACATCGCCGGGTGCGATGTTCTTGTATCGCCGCGCAAAGAGGGCACCAACACTCCTCTTAAGATCTACAGCTACATGAAATCCGGCAAGCCTGTGGTGGCCACCTCGATTCTCAGCCACACTCAGATTTTGGATGAGACCACCTCGATTCTCGTGGAGCCGACACCCCAGGGTCTGGCCCGAGGGATTCTCGAGGCCTTCGGGGAGAGAGGCGTTTCCTGCGCGGCAAAGGCGGAGGAGTACGGGAAGGAGCATTTCAGTCCGGAGAGGTACCTCCATCTCGTCGCCCTCTCCGTGGAGGGGTTAGGCCGTTCATGAGAGGAGCCGCCTTCTTCCTCTTCTTTCTCTTCTTCCTCTCCTTTTTCTACCTTCTCCACAGGGTCATCTACAAGCAGATTGTCTCAGGGTTTGCCCTCTCTTCTCGGGGTAGGCTTCTCCTTTTTCTCTTCTTCCTCCTCTCCGCCACGCTCTACCCGCTCACGACCTTCTTGGCGCGTTGGTTTGAGCTCTATCCCCTCCACTACTGGGGCGCCCTCTGGATCGGAATCGTCGGGGCGGCCTTCCCCCTCTTTCTCTTAGCCCGTCTGGTTTCAAGCCTTCGCCCTTCCCTTCTCAGAGGAGCAACGGCGACCGCCTTGGGGGCTACGCTCGTGCTGGTGTGCTGGGGGCTCTGGAACGCCTCAGGGGCTCCACGCTTGACCGGTCTGACCCTCTCGATTCCAGATCTGCCCCCCCAGGCGGAGGGGTTGAAGATTCTCCAGCTTTCGGATGTCCATCTGGGGAGCATGACCAGGGAGAGCTGGCTGAAGAGGCTTGTTAAGAGGGTGGAGAGCAGAAAACCGGATCTGGTCGTAATCACCGGAGACCTTGTGGACGGGGACATCTGTTCGGTGACAGGTTTCTGTGGGATCCTCCGCACCCTCCGTCCGCCCCTGGGTGTAATCGCCGTTCCCGGTAACCATGAGTACTACGCGAACTACGGGTATTTTCGAGAGGTTGGAGATAAGGCGGGCGTGAAGATTCTGGTCAACGAGAAGATCGACCTCATCAAGGGGGGACTTCAGATCGTCGGCCTCGATGACACAGAAGGGAGACGTACACCTTCCGGAGGCCCGGATCCGGTCAAGGCCTACAAGACGGTGGATCCAAGACGTCCGGTTCTCCTGCTCAGCCACAGGCCGAAACCTCTTCCTTCAGCCTACAGGGTCGACCTTCAACTCGCCGGGCATACCCATGGGGGGCAGACCTTCCCGATGAACCTTCTTGTACCCCTCGCCTTCAAACAGTGGAAGGGTCTCTACAGGAGCGGCTCTGGATGGCTCTACACGTCGATGGGAACAGGGTTTTGGGGGCCTCCCTTGAGGATCTTTTCACAAAGCGAGGTCGTTGAAATCGTCCTCCGCCGAGCGAAGGAGGGGAGGGGAACCCTTCACGAAGAGCTCCTTGACTGGAACGCTCCTTCCCTGTCGTCTCCATCACGTTGACACTCGCTTTCGGGGAAGGTATAGTTTCATTATTCGGAACTTTTTTAGGAGGAAAAATGAAAAAATATGGGGTTCTTTTCTTGTTCGTGTTTCTTCTGATCGCCGGTCTCAGTCTCTCCGCTGAGGAAGCGCCCAGGATCGGGGTTCTTCGCTTCACGAACCAAACCAGCGCCGGTTGGTGGTCCGCCTCGGTCGGAGACGAGCTCTCCGATATGCTGACGTCGGAGCTAGTGAGCATGGAGTCTTTCGATGTCCTCGAGAGAAAGGAGATCAACGCCGTTCTTTCCGAACAGGACCTTGGTGAATCCGGCCGGATCGATCCGGAGACCAAGGCTCAGCTGAGGAAGATCAAAGGGGCCAGGTACCTGATCGCCGGGACGGTCTCCTCCTATGAGGAGAATACCTCCGGAGGAGAGGGCGGAATCAGCTTTAAGGGGATCGGTTTGGGCGGGAAGAAAGATAAAGCCTACATCGCCGTTGACGTGAAGGTCATCGATACGACGACCGGTCAAATCGTCGACGCGAAGACCATCGAAGCAAACGCCTCTTCCAGTGCCGTCGGCGTTGGGCTGAGCAAGGGTAGCTTCTCCGGGAATCTGAGCAAGTACAACAAGACCCCTGCCGGGAAAGCCATCCGTGCCTGCATCATCTACATCGCCGAGTACCTCGATTGCTCCCTGGTGAAGGGGAAGAACGACCCTTGTATGGACCAGTGGCGGCAGATCGAAGGGAAGCGGAAAGCGAAGACCAAGAAGAGCATCAAGCTCGACTGAGAATAGAGCGGGGGAGAGACGCCTGGAGCTCTCTCCCCCGCTTTTCTTGAAGATGATCTTTTACATTGTCCTTGCGGTGGCCCTAGCCATGGACGCCGTAGCCGTCTCCTTTTCCTGTTCTCTGCTCAACCCTCCCCCCTCACGTTCCTCCCTCCTGCGTATGTCTTTGGCCTTCGGCCTCTTCCAGGCGCTCATGCCTCTCCTGGGATGGCTTTTGGGGAGGAGGCTTCTCTTCATCATCGCCCCGGTGGACCACTGGGTGGCCGCCGCCCTCTTGGTCGCCTTGGGGGGGCGAATGATCTGGAGTTCCCTGAATCGGCGGCGGGAGTGCTCCCCTTTCGACCCCTCCCGATGGGGCCCACTGTTGCTCCTGGCGGTCGCCACAAGCATCGACGCCTTGGCGGTGGGTCTCTCCTTCGCCTTTCTAGAAACGAAGATTTGGACAGCCGTTGCCGTCATCGGGACGGTCACCTTTCTTCTCGCCTCTCTGGCGGCGTTTTTCGGCAAGAAGATCGCTTCAGCCTCTTCTCTGAGGCTTGAAGTTGCCGCCGGTTTCATCTTGATCGTCATAGCCATGCGGATCCTCTGGGTACATTTGACAGGAGCTTCAGGAAGTTTCTGATTCCCTGTTTTCTTGACATTGCCCGCTATTTTTCCTATTTTCCAAGAAGAGGGACAAGGGGAGGTGGGCTATGGTGGATAGCAAAATCTGGGAGGTCTTGGGGGCAAGTCAGCACAGAATGGCCTTGAGGTGGACGGAAGAGGTCCACCGTTCACCCCACATGAAAGTGTACCAAAGGTTTTCTCAGGAGGAGCTCTTGCGTAGGTCGGAACGCCTCTTCGAACGCCTCGTGGAGTGGTTGAAAGAATCGATGGCCAAGCAGGAGATGGGAAAGGTCTTCGTCCATCTCGGGAAGGAGCGGTACAAGGAGAACTTCCCCCTCTGCGAGGTTCACTACGCCTTTTTCCTCATTAAGAGGGTGCTCTGGGACTTTCTCTTGGCGGAAAACTGCTTTTCCGACTCTCTGGGCCTTTACAAGGTCATGGAAGCCATGGAACGGCTCAACGCTTTCTTCGATTTGATCGTCTTTTATACGATCCGTGGGTATATGGAGGAGATGGCCCAGAGTCTCGTCAAGGAGAAAGGCTGGGACGATGAAGAGGCCCGGAAGTATTTCTTCCCCGGCTCCTTCTATGGAGCCACCTCCGAACTCTTCGACCGGGAGAAGAGAAGGCACGGAGGCCTTCAAACCGAAAGGTAGGGTAGGAAGAGGAAACGACTCCCCCCCCCTGAACGCTCTTCCGGAAAGAGTTTCCCCCTCTCCGAGGCTCTTTTGGTGAAGAAGCCGTGGAAATGATCCGTCTTCCTTTCCCTCTTTTCAAGCTCCAGGCGGTGCTCACCTCCCCTTGCTTCTTGTGGTAAACTGATAGAACTTCGCCAAGAGGGAGGAAAGGATGACCGAAAGGGAGGCTGGAAAGAGGGGCTTAGAGCTGCTCATGAGGGTGAGGGCGAAGAGGCCTTTGATTCACAGTATCACAAACCTCGTTGTGATGAACTCCACGGCCAACGTTGTCTTGGCCTTGGGTGGTTCTCCCCTGATGGCACACGCCCGGGAGGAGATGGCCGAGATCGCCTCCCTGGCCGATGCCTTGGTCTTGAACATCGGAACCCTCGAACCCTCCTGGGTTGACTCCATGGTCTTGGCCGGAGAATCTGCCAACAGGAAGGGGATTCCCATCGTTCTCGACCCCGTGGGAGTCGGGGCATCTCGACTCCGCCGGGAGAGTGTGGAGAGACTCTTGAGACTCTCACCCACGGTCATCCGAGGGAACGCCTCGGAGATCATGACCGTCGCCGGGATGACTTCACGGAGCCGGGGTGTCGACTCCCTGGAGAAGACCGATGAGGCCAGGGAAGCCGCCCGTTCCTTGGCCGACTCCTCGGGCTCCATCGTGGCCGCTACAGGGGAGGTGGACTTCATCACCGACGGTACCCACTCCTTCGAAGTTCACAATGGCCATCCCCTCTTCGCCTCGCTGACCGGAACAGGGTGCGGGGCCACCGTAGCCGTAGCGGTCTTTGCCGCGGTCTGTCAGGAGGATCCTCTCATGGCCACGGCCGCCGCTCTCGGCTGTTACGGCCTTGCAGGCGAAATGGCCGCGGAGAAGGCCAACGGGCCAGGAAGCTTTCAGGTCGCTCTCTACGACGCCCTCTTCAACCTCAACCCCCAGGGGGCTTTGGAGAGGCTGAAGATCCAGGCAACCTGAGAGATGAAACCCTCTAAGGCTGATTACCTTCTCTACCTCGTTACGGATCGAAAGGTTCAGAGGAACCGGAGCGTTGAGCTTCAGGTCGAACAGGCCTTGCTCGGAGGAGTCCGAATCGTTCAGATCCGCGAAAAGGAGCTCTCCACAAGACTCTTCTTGGAGGAAGTTCGGAGGGTTCTCCCCTTGACACGTAAGAACGGAGCTTTCCTCCTGGTGAACGACCGGATCGACGTTGCCCTCGCCGCCGGGGCCGACGGAGTCCACCTTGGTCAGGAGGATATGCCGGTGGTGGAGGCGAGGAGACTCTTAGGCCCCAGGGCTTTGATCGGTGTCTCCGTCTCCAACGTTGACGAGGCCTTGGAGGCCGAAGCCGGAGGTGGTGACTATCTAGCCGTCAACGGGGTCTTTCCCACCTCCACGAAGGGGGATCTGACCTCTCTGCCGGGTCTGGAAGGGGTCGCCGAGATCCGCCGGTCCACCAGACTGCCCCTCCTGGGCATCGGAGGGATTACCCTGGAAAACTGCAGGCTTGTCCTTGAAGCCGGAGCGGACGGTGTGGCCGTCGTGTCGGCTCTAACCACCGCGCAAGACCTTCCTGCCACGTGCCGACGGTTTTTTACAACCCTCAAGGGGAAAACGTGAAGCCGCCCCTTATGCTCCTGAACCCCTCCGCGGGGAAGGGGAGGGCCGGGGAGTTAGAAGGAAGGCTCCGCCAGGAGGTTGCCCGTCGGGGACTCCCCTTGGAAATTTTGGTCACCCGGAGCGAGAAGCACCTGAGAGAGACGGTTCGAACAGAGGGAGCCGGGAGGCCCCTCTTGGTCGCCGCCGGGGGAGACTCGACCATGACGATCATGGCGGAGGAGCTTCTTCCTCTTCTCCACCCTCCACGGATTGGATTCGTCGGCCTGGGCTCGTCCAACGATTTGGCCCTGGCCTTTGGCATCGACGGCCTGCAACGTTCCTTGGACGCCTTGGCCGGAGGTCGTTCTCTTCCCATCGACGTCGGTGAGGTTGTCGTGGGAGGTGAGCGCAGGGGAGTCTTCCTGGGACAAGTGAACGCGGGGATCGGTGTGGAAGTGAACCTGGCCGTGGAGAGATGGGCCGCTAAGAGGTCCATCCTGCGAAGGCTTCAGACACTGCCGGGGTTCTTGGAAATCTGGAGGGCCTTCTCCTGTCAGACGGTCCCTCTCCCACTCTTCGTCGAGAGCCGGAACCGAAAGAGCGAAGGGGAGTATGCCGTGGCTCTCTTCAGCAATACCAGGTTCTGGGCCTCAGGAAGGAGGGTCAACCCCGATGCCGACCCTTGCGACGGCCTTCTGGACCTCTGTCTCATCGAAGCCGATTCCCCTCTCTCTTTTCTGAAGGTTGCGGTCAGAACGGGAAGCGGGAAACACCTCGGTCGGAAAGGGGTCATCGCTTACAGGAGCGAGAGTTTCACACTCAGTTCCGGTAGAGGGTTTTCCCTCCAGTGTGACGGAGAGGTTCTGAGGGAGGGGGGACGGCCTCTTCTTCTCAAAGAAGCGGAGATCCGTCTCCTCCCAGGAGCCTTGGAAATGATCGTCCCTTCAGATTACTCATGAACTCCCCTGTCTGCGGCCATCTTCTTCCAGGTCTCCCGGAAGATCTTCGGAGTGTCCAGGTTGTAAGGACATCGCTTGACGCAGACTCCACAGCCTTCGCAGTCTGTGTATTTCTTGGGAAGAGCCTCTAACCTTCCCCAAGCCCAATCCTTCAAATCGTAGAGGAAGTAGTAGGCCTTGAGGAGGTGGAGGAAGGGAATGTTCAGCCCTTTGGGGCAGGGCATACAGTATTCGCACCTGCGGCAGAAGCCATCGCCTAAGCGTTTTTTTTCTGCTTCCAGCCTTTGGACCTCTTCGTCGGTCAGTTCCATGGGAAGGTCCAGGACGGCGAGGTTCTCGGCGATCTGCCGTATACCGTCCATTCCGGGAATCACAAGGTCCAGGCCCGAAGAGAAAATAAAACGGAGGTTGAAGGCCACCTCTCGAAGGGCGCCGCCGGCTACCGGCTTCATGGCGATGGTGCCCACGTTCATGGACTTGCAGAGAGGAATGAGCTCTTCCAGAGCCTTGGTCTCCAAGTAGTTAAAAGGGAACTGGGCCGTTTCGAAGGGGAAGCTCTTCAACGCCTTGGTGACGATCCAAGGCTTATGCCCGGTGATACCGATGTGGAGGATCTTTCCCTCTTCTTTGGCCTTGACCATGGTTTCAAGGGCTCCACCCGGGGCCAGAGCCCTCTCCAGTTCAGCTTCTGAAGCGATATTGTGACACTGGTAGAGGTCGATCCGATCGGTCCTTAGTTCCCTAAGGCTTGTCTCCAGATCCTCCCGAACCTTCGCCCCCTCTCTCTGAAAACTCTTGGTAGCGAGGACGATCTTGTCCCTGTACCTGGGAAGGACCCTCCCCATCTTGCTCTCACTGTCTGTGTAGATCCTGGCGTTGTCAAAGAAACGAACCCCCCTCTCTATCGCCTCTTCCAAGACTCTGTCGGATTCCTCTGGTGAAAGCCTCTGAATAGGGATTCCACCGAAGCCAACGGCGGGGACTCTCAACCCACTTTTTCCCAGCGTTACCTCTCTCATCTTGTCGCCTCCTTGTCACCATAGAGAATTATACCTTAGCGGGGAAGAGATACACGCCCTTTCATCGAGAAAAGAGGGATCGGCATAGAGAGAAGGGGATACATGGAAGAGTCCGGAAGAGAGGCTTTGTCTCTTCAGGGGAGGGGGATCACTCCCCTCGTCCAGCAGGAGGGAGTGACTTGGCGTAGACGACTTTTCCGTCCCCTGGGGCGTAGAAGTCCGGGAATCCTCCGGCGATCTGGTAGCCGCACCTCTCGTAGAAGGTTCTGGTAGGCAGGTAAAGGGGAAGGGAGGAAGTTTCGACATAGATACCCCGTCCTCCCTGGGAGGCGATCTCCCTCTCCGCCTCCCTCAGGAGCGCCCTGCCCACCCCTTTCCCCTGTTCTTGGGGGTCGACGACGATCCAGTAGAGGTCAAAGCTCCCCAGGGTACAGGGAATGGGTCCGAAAGAGAGGTACCCCAAGGTCTTCCCCTCCCTCTCGGCGAAAAGAAAATGGTAGCCGCTCACCTCTTCACCCTTGGCTAGGTTCTCGTCGACAAGCTCCAGGGCGACCTCCACTTCACCGGAGCGGAAGAAACCCGTCGCCTCCACAAGCCTCCGGACCTCCTCTCTGTCTCCGGCTCTTAGGGTTTTGCGAAATTTCATGGTCTCGATCATCGCGAAGGCTCCTTGGGGGGAAGGGCATCGGGAAGGATCCGTCTTACCGCCTCAAAGAAGGGTATCCCTGCCTCCTTCAAGGCCGCCGCGAAGCCTCCGTCCGGTGAGAGGCAGGGGTTGGCGTTGACCTCCAACACCCAGGGGCGACCGTCCTGATCGGTTCGAAAATCGACACGTGCGTACCCTTTCAGACCGAAAATCTCCCAGCAGAGCCTTGCCAAGCGGGAGATCTCCTCCTTCAGCGTGCGGTCTTGAGGAGGTGAGGCAAAGCTTCTTTCTGTGTTCTTGTAGGCGAAAGAGCCTTCATCCCACTTCGCCCGGTAATCGACGATTCTGGCCATCCCTTCGGGGAACCGAAAGACCATCTCCGGGATAGGAAGAACCTCTCCGCACAGGAGGGAGACGTTGAATTCCCGGCCCTGGACGAACCGTTCGGCGAAGAAAGGGGTCTTGAAACGCTCCTCCTTGAGGCGGAGAAGGGCGTCGAGATCCTCCCTCTTCGGATCCTTCAGGAGGCTGCCGTCGTCGAGGCCGATGGAGGCGTGTTCCCAAACCGCCTTCACGATCCACCGATCAGAACCGTCGAAAGAGTCCAGGGGACCCGGAGAGAGGGATGTCCAGTCGGGAGTCGGGATTCCGTTCTTTCTGAGCCAACTCTTGGCCAAGATTTTCTGTGTGGTGAGGAAGAGAGCCTCCCGGGAAGAGCCGGTGTAGGGGAATCCCCAGGAGTCAAGAAGGGCCGGTGCGAGGGGTAAGAGACGTCCGTCACCGTCCACGGACTCGACAAGGTTAAACACGCTAGAGGGGGCGGCCCTCTTCAACGCAGACCGTGTCTTCGAAACCGCCAAGGAGAAGGGGATGGCCAGGCTCTCAACGCCGAGAACCGTCAAGGCTTGGGAGACGGCGGTCACCTGGTCCAAGACGTCCCTCTCGTCAGGAGAGGAGGCTTGGGTGACGGCGTTGTGAAGGATGGCGACCTTCTTCATCGGGAAACTCTTTTTAGCGCAGATTCCATGATCATTTCCACGAGGCTCTGGTAAGAGATACCGTGAAGACCACAAAGGATGGGCAGGTCCGAGATTGTGGGGTTGAGGCCAGCCAGGGGGTTGACCTCAAGGAAGTTGGGAATTCCCCGCTCGTCCATCCTTAGATCAAGCCTTCCTCCGTCACGGCACCCCAAGGCTCTCCAGGCTTTCAAGGCGACCTCGGCGCAGAGCTCCGCCTCTTTTCCGCCAACCGCTTCGTAGTTGACTCTCCCTTGAAAATTTTCCTTGTTTTCGAAGGTATAGGCGTCTTTTTCGGCTCCATCCCTGAGGAGGATCTCCATGACGCCAAGAACCCTGGCCTCCTTTCCCGTCCCCACCAACCCCACCGTAAACTCCCGGCCAGGAAGGAAGGTCTCTACAAGAACCGGTTGGTTGAACCTTTGGAGCATCGCCTCGACCCTTTCGGGAAGAAGGGCGCTCTCTTCAACCTTGGACAGGGCGGTGATGCCCTTCCCCGTTCCTTCGGCAACAGGTTTAATGAAGAGAGGGGAGGGGAGGCCAAGGGACTTGGCCTCCTCCGGCTCTTGAAGAACCCTGAAGTCCGGAGTCGGGACACCCGCCGCCCTCACGATTGTCTTCGTTAAACCTTTGTGAAGGCAAAGGGCGAGGACAAGAGGATCGGAGAAGGTGTAAGGGATGGAGTAGGCGTCCAGAAGGGCGGGAACCTGAGCCTCCCTTCCCATTCCGGCAAAACCTTCACAGATGTTGAAAACCATATCCCAGCGCCGGCCCCCATTCAACGCTTTCACCAGGGAGAAGATGTTCCCGATTCGCTCGGTTCTATAACCAAGATTCGCCAACGCCTCTTCGATGCCCTCGACGGTGTCGGGTCGATCAAATTCCGCCGTTTCTTCCTCGCCCCAGCCTTGGGCGAGGTAATCCGCTCTGAGATCGTAGGTAAGTCCAAGGGATAACAAGGGGATCCTCCTTTGGTCAGCTGATGGACTCTTCTCCCTCGAAAGAGAGGGGGAGAGGGTAGGTAAAGAGACGGCCTTGGTAGTTTTTCAACATGACCCGGTTCTCTTCTCGGCCAACAAGGGTTGAGGGGTAGAGAGGAACCTTCCCACCTCCTCCGGGGGCGTCCACGACGTAGGTTGGAACGGCATAGCCCGTAGTGAATCCCCTCAGAGACGAGATGAGCTCAAGGCCTCTCTCTATGTTGGTTCGGAAATGGGCGGAACCGATGATGGGGTCGCATTGGTAGAGGTAGTAGGGACGGACCCTCACCGCCAGCAACCTCTGAAAGAGCCTCTTAAGGGTCGTAGTGTCATCGTTGATCCCTTTCAGCAAAACCGTTTGACTGCCTAGAGGGATTCCGGCATCGGCCAAACGTTCACAGGCTTTGGCGCTCTCAGGGGTGATCTCCCGGGGGTGCGTAAAATGGATGCTGATCCAGAGGGGGTGGTAACGCTTCAACATCTTCACCAACTCGGGGGTGACCCTCTGGGGAAGAACCGCCGGAACCTTCGTCCCGATTCTGAGAAACTCCACGTGAGGAATCTTACGGATTCTCGCCAGGAGAGATTCCAGACGGTCGTTCGAGAGGGTGAGGGGGTCTCCACCGGAGACAAGCACGTCCCTCACCTCTTTATGGGAAGCGATATAGGCCAAGGCGGCATCGATCTGTTCCTCGGTCAAAGGAGTCCTGTGGCTGTCACCGACCTTCCGGGAACGGGTACAGTAACGGCAATAGGTCGAGCAGAAGCCTGTCACCAGAAAGAGAACCCTGTCGGGGTAACGGTGTACGATTCCCGGTACCTGGCAATCGCCCTCTTCGTCCAAGGGATCGGCGGCCTCGCCGGGAGAGACAAAACACTCCGCCGCCAAGGGGACAACGCTCCGGCGGAGAGGGTCCTCCGGATCCCCGGGATCGATGAGGCTCAAGTAGTAGGGGGTGACCCTGAGGGGAAGTTTCATGGAGGGGTACAAGAGAGCCTTCTCCTCTTCCGCAGAGAGGGTGACCACCCGTGACAGCTCCTCAGGGGTCGTGAAAGAGTTGGCCAGTTGCCACTCCCAGCTGTTCCATTCCCTCTTAGTCGTGCCCGGGAAGTACTCTCTTCGGAAAGAATCGCTACGGCGGGGTTCTCTCAGGGCGGACCAAGGGTTGAGACGGTGAGTCTCAAGGGAGAATGGAGATAAGGGAGGAGGTTCGGTGCTCTCCTGGTCAGGAGAGATGGGACTGGGAGGTTCGGCCTCCTCGGGGACAACTGCTGAAGACTTAGACTGCAAGCTCTTCGTCGTTAACATCTCGCTCACCTCCTCAGGTGATGGAGACAACTATATAACCGGTATCCAGAAAAGTCAAAGAGACAAAAAATTAAACAACGTAGTATTTGAGCGTAATCATCTTAAATACGTTATAAATGTATTTTGAAACTCCCCGATCATAACGTTGGAAAATGGGTTTAGACGACGTTAGACCTTTTATAATAAATAATTTATCATAGGCAATCAACGAGTGGAAAGATAAAAACAGAAAACGAGAATACTGTAAAAGCAAATTGTTGGATATATATAAAGATAAAACGGTTTCCAAGGTTTTCAATAGGGCCGTTCACTACCCCTAGGGGGAAGAGTTCTGTTCTGCAACTAGATACAGAAGGGGCTGTCCCTTCGACTTGGGGAGGGGTATAATCCTCTTATGGAGAAATTGGCGGACTCCCTCTTCGTCGCGGCTCTTAGAAAGCTGATGATGCGGGAGAGGGAGAACTATCCCGAAGCTCAGCCTCAAGACTATTACAAACTTCTCTACCAGTCCCTTCTGGGGGCGAGACACCTCTTCGCGAGGGGGGACGAGGTTCTCCGCCATCTTGAGGGGGAGGCCGATGAAGCCGACCCTTCTGGCCCTCTGACGACGAACATTACCCTCCACTCTCCGATCCTCCGGGTCCACCTGGGTCCTTGGGTCTCCCGCCGCTACAGCCTCGAAAGGTTGGCCGAAGCCTTCTTGGAGGGGTGCTCCCGCCACGAGAGCCTCTGGGCGAAGCCCTTTTCCCTGAGGGTGGAGGTGTTGAAGAGCCTTCTCCTTGCCCCCCCCTTCCTCTTTCCCCCCGAAGAGATCGAGCCTTGGGTGGAGACTCTGAGAGAGAACGGCTTTCCTCCCCTTCACCACTCTCTCCCCATGGTTTCCAAGTACAGGCTCCGCTACAGGATCATCCCCTGGTCGATTTTTCGCAAGAGGTTCCCCGATCTGGTCGGGAGGCTGGGATGAAGGGAACATACACCGTCCTTCGCTCCCCCCGGAGGAGGAGAAGCATCTCCTTGTCGATCGATTCCCAGGGAAGGCTTCTCGTCCGCGCCCCACAGAGAGTCTCCCTCGGAGAGATCGAAAGGGTTGTTGGTGAGAGAGAGGAGTGGGTCAGGAAGAGGATCGAAGGGATGTCGGAAGAGAGGATGCGGTGGCTTCCTGTCGAGGAGGGAAGAGCCCTCTGTCTACACGGTCAATTCATCGCTCCCCCCGCCGTTTTCTCGCTTCCCGAGCTTCTGGGTTATTACAAGCGGATAGCGCGCAAAGAGCTCTCTGAAAGGCTAGGGGAACTCTCCCGCGCCACCGGGTTGAAGCCGACCCGTTTTCGGCTCTCCTCCGCCAGGACACGCTGGGGTTCCTGCTCCTCCCAGGGGAGCGTCTCTCTGAACTGGAGGTTGCTCCTAGCCCCTCCCGCGGTGGCGGACTACGTCATTCTTCACGAACTCGCCCACCTCGATCACCACGACCACTCAAGACGGTTCTGGAACAGGGTGAAAGAGCTTTGTCCCTCTTTCCAACAGCACCGCCTCTGGCTGAAAAACAACTCCCGCATCCTTCTCCTCTGGAGGGAGAAATAACCATGATGGACCGGTATTGGCAGGAAACAGGCGCCTTCAAGCGTTTCACCACCCCTCTGGACTTTTCTCTGATTCGGCAACGCCTCTCCCCGGAGGCGAAGCTTCTGGATATCGGCTGTGGTTATGGCCGAGCCCTCTCCCTTCTCTCTCAGGAGGGATATTGCAACCTCTGGGGGTGTGACATCTCCCTCCCCCTCCTGAAACGGGGGAAAGAGGAGGAGCTTCTTGCCAATGTGGCGGTTGCTTCGGCGACGGACCTTCCCTTCCCCGACGGGCTCTTCGACGGAGCCTTCCTCATGGGAGTCTTAACGGCGGTTCCCTTCGATGAAGATCAGAGGAGAGTCGCCTGTGAAGTTCTCCGCGTCTTGAAGCCAGGAGGGACCCTTTACCTGACAGATTTTCTCATCAACAGAGACCCCCGGAACTTGGAACGTTACAGGGTGGGTTGGAAGTGGGGAAGCTACGGGATCTTCTCGACCGACGGAGGGCTCTTCAGGCACCACGACCAGGAGTACATCCGCTCCCTCTTCGACAAGTTCAACCCCCTCCATTGGGAGGAGGTGACTCTGGAAACGATGAACGGGCACCTCTCTCAAGGGTTCATCATGATGGGAGAAAAGGGGGGAGAGTAAGGGGTCAGTTGGCCTCGGAGGCCTCTTCTTCCCTCTTCTCCTTCTCGGCCGGACGGATCAGCAGGCTCTCGATGTTCTTATCCGAAACCTCTTTGACGAGGAATTCGTAACCCTCCAACTCCAGCCTTTCGCCGGGGGAGGGGATCTTTCCCAGGAGGAAGGTGATCATCCCTCCTATGGTCACCGCCGCGGCGTCTACGGAAAACTCGTGATCCAGAAGCTCCTCCACGTTCTCCACAGAGGTTTCCCCTGAGACGAGGAAGCCCTCCGCCGTCTTATGGACCGTACACTCTTCCTTCTCGTCCTCGTCGTAGATCTCGCCGACGATCTCTTCGACGATATCCTCGACCGTGAGAATCCCGGAGACTCCGCCGTACTCGTCGATGACGGCGGCGAACTTCTGCTTCTTCTTCTGAAGAAGGCTGAGAAGGGTGGTCAGTTTCATGTACTCCGTAACGAAGAGAGGCTTCTTCAGGAGATCCTTCGTCTCTTTCAGCGTCAGCTTCTCGGAGATCTCGTACTTGAGCAGACTCTTGGCGTCGAGGATCCCGACGATGTCGTCCACGGTCTCCCGGTAGACGGGAATCTTCGACTTCTTTGCCTCCAAGATGAGGGCCCGCACTTCTGTGAGAGTCGCCGATTCCGACACGCCCACGATGTTGACCCGGGGGGTCATAATCTCTCGGGCCGTCGTCTCCTTGAAGTAGAGGATGTTCTCGACCATCTCCTCCTCTTCCGGTGAGAAGACGTCCCGTTCCCTTCCTTCAAAGAGATAGGCCTCGACCTGTTCCTCCCGGTCCTCCTCTTCGGCTTCCTCTCGTCTGAAGAGGAAGAGAGGTGCGAAGAGGAAGTGGAGAAAGTGTTGAAGGGGGAGGAGAAAAGAGACGAGGGGAGGGGAGTTGTCGGCGTGGATGAAGAAGGGGACGATGACGAAGAGGACGAGGTACCCTAAGGCCAGGATGCCGAAGAAACTCCAGGATCCGAGGTTGGGAAAGCGGAAGATAAAGAGAAGGAGGCAGAGAATAAAGAAGAAGAGCTTGATGTTCTTAATGAGGATCAGGGAATCTTCGGGGTTCTTTAACCGAAGATGACGTTCCGGACCTCTACTCTTCAAGATCTTGAGGTACTCCCACTTCCGGATCTGGATGAGGGAGAGCTCCCAGACAGAGAAGAAGAGGGTCAACAGGAAGGTAAGGGGGAGTAAGACGTTGGCTAAGCCCTCTTTCAAAGTCGCTCCTTAGTAAAAAACTCCTTCAGCAGTCTCTCTTGAAGGGTCAGCATCTCCCCTCCCTCGGTTCCTTCGTGGTCGAACCCGTGAAGGTGGAGGAGGCCGTGGGTGACGAGACGAAGAAACTCTTGGGGGTAGGGGACCTTGAAACGGATCGAGTTCTTGACGGCGCTATTGAGGGAGATGACGATGTCTCCCCGGTAACTGTCCTCTTGATCGTCTTCAAAGCTCAGGACATCGGTGGCGCGGTCGATGTTCCGGAAGTCTCTGTTCAGGTTTCGGATGAAGCGATCTCCACACAAGACCAGGGAGAAAGACTCCTCTTTCGGCCACTCCATCTTCTCGGCGAGGAAGGCGATCAAACGGAAGAGTTGGGGGGAAGGAAAATTGATTTTACGGCTCTTAACGAGCAGATGCATTCTCATGGGTATGGCCTTTGCCAACCTCCTCGGAAAAATCGAAACCCGGGTAAGAGATACGTTCGTGGTAAATCGTCTTCAGAGCTTGAAGGAAAGAGCTCTCCAACACAGAGAGATCTTTGAGGCTTAGGGGGCATTCGGAGAGCTGTCCGTCTTCGATGGAATTTTCGAAGATCTTCTTCAGAAGGACACGGAAGTACTTCTCCTCGAAACTTTTGAGAGACTTGGCGGCCGCTTCGGCGCCGTCGGCCAACATGAGGATCGCCGTCTCCTTGGTCTGCGGTTTGGGTCCGCCGTAGCGGAAGAGCTCGTCGTTCACGCCCAGCTCCTCCAGGTTGGCCGGAGTCTCGTCGCCGTTTTTCTTGACCCACTGCTGTCTGGCCTGTTCCAAGGCTTTGTTGTAGAAAAACTTGATCAAGGATGTCCCATGGTGCTGTTGTATGGCGTCGAGAATCTGCTGGGGAAGTCGCTGTTTCTTCCCTAGGGCGAGACCGTCGTAGATATGGTTCTTGATGTAGAGAATACTGGTTTGAGGATCGATCTTATCGTGAGGGTTTCCCTCGTCGTAGTTCTGGTTTTCGATGAAGTAGTGGGGACGGGCGATCTTGCCGATGTCGTGGTAGAGGGCCTGACAGCGGACCAGGGCCGGATCGAGGCCGATGTTTAACGCCGCCTGCTCAGCCAGGGATGCCATCATCAAGGAGTGGTGGTAGGTTCCGGGAGCCTTGAGGGCCATCTCCCGAAAAATGGGGAGATCCAGGTTGGAGAGCTCCAGAAGCCGCAACTTGGAGACGACTCGAAAAAGGCTCTCTTCCACGGGAACCAGGGAAGAGGCGACGATGATGTTGATAAAGGAGCCCAGGAAAGCGGCGATCAATTGGGTCTTCCAACTGCCTGCGTTGATAGGACCCAGGAGAATCTGCCTCAGGAGGATCAGGACCACGGAGGTGGGCAAGAGAATGAAGAGGGAGACCTTGGGAAGCGTGCTCCTACGGTGTTGACCGAACCGAGGGACCAGGGCCGCCGGCAGGAGAGAGGTGAGAAAAAGAGTGATCACCAGGGTCGTGTCGTTGAGCAGGAAGAGGCCCGTTACGGTTGTCATGAGGGAGATGTAGACGACCGCCAGAGGAAAGCTGAGCAGGAAGCTGATCAGGAGGCCTCCGAACTGGAAAGGAACGAGGAAGAAGAGGTGGTCTCCCGACAACAGGTCCGGGAAGAGGCCCCTTCCGGCGGCGAGGGCGGCGCTTCCGTGGAAGAGTCTGAAAAGGACCAGTGTAACCAGGAGGTTGAAAACGATCAGCCGGTGGAGGCGCCTCAGCTTCGTCGAGGAGGGGGGGAGAACCTTGAGAAACTCGGCTACGATGATCGAGAGAATCGTGATCAGAAGGAAGGTTCCCAGGTAGAGGAGGAGGGGGTGCTCCCTCCCTTTCTCGATTCTGGCCTTCAACTGGAGGAGGGCCTCGTGGGCCTTGGGAGAGACTTCGTCTCCGTTTCTCACGATGACCCGTCCCTTCTTCACCGTAACCATTACCGGGGAGATCGTTGACTCGGCGGCTTTTCGGAGGTTCTCGCTTTCGACCCTGTTCTCAAGGTAGGGAGGGACGAAGAGGGAGTAGAAGGTAGAGACGAGGAAGCTCCGTTCCAGGGGGGAGAAAGACTCTTGGGGAAGGCGTTGCTCCATAAACTGGGCAATCTCGTTCTTCCCCCAGGCGAGGGTCAGAGAGAGGGGGAGTCGTTGGCCCTCTTTGATCAGGAGTACCTCCTTCTTTCCCTCCCTCTCCAGATCCTCCTTGTCCAGGAGGAGCTCGTTCCTGTAGAGAAGGTCTAGAGAGGTGAGGATCTCCTTCTCGTAACGCGTCAGGTTTCTTGACCCAAAGCCGAGACCGTCCTTGAAGGGGGAAAGGTCGACTCCAAATTCTTCGGTGGCCCGAAGCCTATCTCCGGGTTTGAGAAGGTAGCGAAAGAACCGTCTTACCCTTGCCTCGGTAGCCGCTTCCGCCTCAGGAACCCAGTTGTAGACCGGTGGGACCTGACGAAGAACCGTAAGCCGTTGATTTTCCGTCGCCGCCAGATCCTGTACGAGGAATTCGATGGGCGCCCGGATGTCCTCCTTCGCGATCTCTCCTGGGTTGTAGAGGGGGATGGGAAAACGGTAGTCGAAGTAGATGAGGAAGGTGATGAGAGCCGAAAAGAGAAAAGAGAGGAGGACGTAGTGGTTCCCAAGGTAGTTGAAGGCCGGTAAAAACCGGTTCCAGCCCCTCTCTTTCACGAGAGCAAGGTGGTCCACCGACGGGAGGGGGGTCATGGCTTCACCCTTTTCTCGTATTTGTCGTAGGCCTTGAGAATCTCCCTCACCAGAGGGTGGCGTACCACATCCTTTTCGTTGAAGAAGACGAAGCCGACGGCGGAGACGTCTTCCAGAACCTTGACCGCCTCTACGAGACCGGAGAGGCTTTTCGTGGGAAGGTCGATCTGTGTCACATCCCCTGTGACCACGGCCTTAGAACCGTAGCCTAGCCTGGTCAGGAACATCTTCATCTGTTCCCTGGTCGTGTTTTGAGCCTCGTCCAGGATCACGAAGCTGTCGTTCAGCGTCCTGCCCCTCATGTAGGCGAGGGGGGCGATTTCGATGATGTTGTCCTCCAGGAGAGTCTTCGCCTTGATGGGGTCGGAGAGGTCATAGATGGCGTCGTAGAGGGGGCGGAGGTAGGGGTTGACCTTCTGGGAGATGTCACCGGGGAGGAAGCCAAGCCTCTCTCCAGCCTCCACCACAGGCCTTGTGAGAACGATCCGTTGAACCTCTTTGCGCCCGAGGCTTGAGAGTGCATAGGCCATGGCCAGATAGGTCTTTCCGGTACCGGCGGGGCCGACTCCGAAGACGATATCCTTCTCTTTGATCTCCTTTATATAGAGGTGTTGGTTGTAACTCTTCGCGTAGACCTTCTTCCTCTGGAAGGGAAAGAGGGCCGACTGCTGTGCGATGGTGTTCAGCCTCTGCTCCTCTTCTTCAGGAAGGAGGGAGAGGTAGGCCAGGAGCTGTTCCTCCTTGGGAACCTCGCCCTTCTCAACGGCGATAAAGAGGCGGCGGAAGAACCCGGCCGCGTACTCCTCATCCCCGCTGGAGCCTAAGAATCTGACTCTGCCGTTATCGATAGAAAGGGTGACTCCAAGCTTCTCTTTGATTGAGGAGACCTGCTTTTGAAGAAGGTGAACCACCTCCTGGGTGTGACAATAGGGTAACTCCAATTCCACCATCGGATCTCCAGAGCACTCCTTGTTCTTTCATTATAGACAAAAGAGGGCGGAGGTTCAAGGGGAGCCCTATACACCCTTGAGAAGAGGTTTCTTCCTTTTTTCTCCCACTTATGGTATAACGATCAATCCCTTTCCGCGCCCAGAGGTGAAGATGAGACATTTGTCGAGATTGTTCCTAGTAACGATGCTCCTCATCCTACCCCTTTCCGCCTCCGTCATCACTCAAATCCAGGTGGAAGGGAATCAAAGGATCACCAAAGAAACGGCATTGTTTTATTTTGGAGTCACTGTCGGCGAAGAATACTCTGACACAGTCGTTGAAGAGGGTTTCAGAAAACTTTGGGCAACAGGGTTCTTTGATGATATTCGGATCACCAAAGAAGAGAACCCACAAGGGTTGAATCTGACTCTGCATGTGAAGGAACGCCTCGTCCTGAAAGAGGTGATCTTCTCGACGAAGGGTATCGGAAAGGGCGATATTGAGAAGCGTCTCGAAGAGAAGAACCTGAAGCTTCAGGCCTACTCCTACTTCGATCCCTATAAACTCAAGAGGGCCGAGCATGAGATCCGCGCCCTCATGACCGAGAAGAACTACGCCGATTCCGACGTGAAGAGCGATGTCAAGGTTGAAAACAACCAAGTCACTCTGACCCTATCGGTCAGGAAGGGAGCGGCCGTCAAGATCGATAAGATCCGTTTCGCCGGAAACAACGCGATCCCCTCCTTTAAACTGAAATGGGCCATGAAGGTGCAGAGGCAGAACTCTTTCCTCTTCTCGATCTTCTCCAAGGACCGCTACTCCAAGGAGAAGATGGAAGAGGCCCTGGAAAACATCAAAGAGGCCTACTACAACAAGGGGTACCTCCAGGCGAAGATCGGTGAACCCAAGCTCGAGTACGTTGTCAAGAGGGACGCCTTTTTTAAGAAGCGGAAGATGGTACAGGTTACCATCCCCATCAGCGAGGGTTCCCGCTACCGGATCGGCGATATCAGCGTTGCGGGGAACAAGGTCCTTCCCTCGGAGCTGATTAAAGCGATCTTCAAGGTAAAGAAGAGCAACTGGTACAGCCTCAAGAAGAAAAAGGAAGGGGTCACCGAGATTCAGAAGGCCTATGGAGACCTCGGCTACTTCTACTGCAACATCGCTCCGGAGGAGAACCTGGACCTCCAGAACAAGAACGTTAACCTGACTCTACAGGTTCAGGAGAACGAAAAGGCTTACCTCCGTTACCTCTCCTTTCAAGGGAACAACTACACCAAGGATTTCGTCTTGCGCCGGGAACTCTTCCTCCAGGAGGGGGAGATCTTCAGCACCGGGCTCTTTGAGCAGAGTCTTCGTAGAATGAAGCAGCTCGGTCTGGTCGATCTGAAAGAGATGCCCGATGTCAAACCCGACGAGAAAGACCCCTCCCAGGTCGATCTGAATGTGAAAGTCGAAGAGTTGGGCCGCAACATGATCCAATTTAGCGGCGGGTACAGCGGATACGACGGCACCTTCGTGATGTTTTCCTACTCCACGGTGAACTTCATGGGAGCCGGAGAACAGCTCAGCCTCTCCGCCCAGTACGGTGAGCGTTCCAAAAACTACAGCTTCGGTTTCACCGAGCCTTACGTCTTCAACCTTCCCATGACAGCGGGCTTTACAATCTTCAAACGTTCTACGGTCTACCCCTACCTCTTCGACAGAAGGGGGGAGGGAGTCGATCTCACCCTCGCTGCCCGTCTCTACCGTTACTGGAACGGCAGTCTCACATACTCCTTCGAGAAGATCGATATTCGAGACGTGAGCGATCTCTTCAACAGCACAGACCCCTACTACTATTACTACTACCAGGCAGGGAAACGGACCTACTCGAGCCTGACTCCGAACGTCTACTACTCCACGGTGGATTCGCCTCTGGAACCGACCACGGGCACGCTCTACGGTTTCAGCGTCAAGTATTCGGGAAAGATCCTCGGCGGGGATGTCCATCTTCTTAAGCCCAGGCTTGAATTCACAAAGTACATAAAGGGATTCTCTCGTAAGCATGTCTTCGGAGTTCACTTTGAGACGAGCTTCATCAAGTCTCTCGAAGGGGGAGAATCGAAGGTTCCCTACTACGAGAGGTTCTTCCTCGGCGGTGAAAGGAGCGTGAGGGGATTCGAGATCTACTCGATCGCTCCGACCGACAGCAACGGTTACATCTTGGGCGGAACCAAGATGGTTCAGCTGAACCTAGAGTACAAGGTCCCCATGGGGGCTCAATCTCCGCTCAGCCTCATCTTCTTCGCAGACGCGGCCAACACCTGGGCACCTGGGGTCAAGGCCGATTTGGGGAACCTCTACTCCTCTCTGGGAGGGGAGATCAGAGTCTTTGTTCCCATGCTGAGAGTCCCCTTCAGGCTCATCTTCGCTTACAACCCGAAGCAGGTGACCTCTGGCGAAGACCCCTTCCAGATTCGTTTCGGTATCGGACCCACGTTTTAAGATATAAACTTATAGGAGGCTTTCCATATGAAGAAAACGTTGTCACTGCTTACTCTTCTGACCTTGGCTATGCTCTTGGGCGGTGGTTTCCTCTCGGCCCAGTCCAAGATTGGGATCCTCGATCCCCAGGAGATTCTGGAAAAGTCCATCGAAGGTAAGAAAGCCTTCACCAAGCTCCAGGACTTCCAAAAGATGAAAGGCGAGCAACTCGAAAAGATGAAGAAGGATGCGGACCTCTTGGAAGAGAAACTTCGTACCCAGGGCATGACCATGAGCGACAAGGCCCGCCTGGACCTGACGAAAGAGATCGAATCGAAGAAGAGCAGCCTTCAGAACGAATACAACAATGCCCAGAGAGACCTTCAGTTCCAACAGCAGGAGATCTTTGGGAAGATTCAAGAGGCTCTCTCCCCGATCATCAAGGCGATCCGTGAAGAGAAAGGTTTGACCGTGATCCTGGACAAGAGGAGCATCGTCGACTTCGATCCTTCCATCGAGATCACCGATGAGGTTGTTCAGCGTTACAACAAGGCCTCTCTCGCCGCTCCCGCCGCTCAACCGGCTCCCGCTCCCGCCGCAGCTCCGGCCAAGAAGAAATAAAATGGTAGTAGAAGCCCGAGAACTCCTGAACATTCTTCCCCACAGGTATCCTTTCCTCTTGGTGGATAGGGTCTTGGAGTTTAAAAAGGCTGAAAGGCTAGTGGCCCTGAAGAACGTGACCTTCAACGAACCCTTCTTTCAGGGCCACTTCCCTGGAAATCCCGTCATGCCTGGCGTCTTGATCATCGAAGCCCTGGCGCAGGCAGGAGGGCTCCTCCTGATGGAGGAGTTTACCCCGGAAGAGCGTTCCAATTTTCTCATGCTCTTCGGAAGCATAGAGAAAGCCCGTTTTAAGAGACCCGTTACCCCTGGAGATGCTCTCATCATGGAGGTGCAACTCCTCTCTTTTCGCAGAGGGGTTTGCAAGATCCAAGGTGTGGCCCGGGTGGGGAACGAGATAGCCGCCGAGGCGACCATCGTCTCGGTCATCAAAGAAAAGACCAAACTCTCGATCTGAAATCTCGAGGAGATCCCCATGACGCAGATCCATCCTACGGCGGTCGTTGAACCAGGGGCAGAACTGGACGAAGAGGTCTCTATAGGGGCCTATTCGGTAATCGGATCGAAGGTACGTATCGGGAGGGGGAGTTCAATCTCCTCCCATGTTCATATCGAGGGGAACACGACTCTGGGAAGAGAGAACAAGGTCTTCCCCTTCACCTGCTTGGGTACCTCACCCCAGGACATCGGCTACAAGGACGAGCCCAACCGCTTGGAGATCGGCGACCGGAACATCATCCGGGAACATTGCGATTTCAATATCGGAACCACCAAGGGAGGCGCCGTCACGAGGGTGGGAAGCCAGAACTACATCATGGCCTACTCCCACATCGCCCACGATTCTCAGATCGGCAACGAGGTGATCTTCACCAACGCCGCCACCGTGGCCGGCCACACGGTTGTGGAGGATTGCGCGATCTTGAGCGCCTTCGTGGCGGTTCATCAGTTCGTTCGGGTCGGTGCCTACAGCATGGTGGGAGCCGCTTCCGTGGTGACTCAGGATGTCCCGCCCTACTCGAGGGTGATCGGCTCCCGTCCGGCCACCATCATGGACGTGAACGCCATCGGCCTGAGGAGGAGGGGCTTTTCTCCTCAGGTTGTTCAGCAGATCAAAGAGGCTTATAAGACCCTCTTTTGGAGCAACCTGAACACCCGTGAGGCCCTCGAACTCATAGAGAAGAGTATGGCCCCTTGCCCTGCAGAGGTTCAGCGGCTTATCGACTTCTTCCGCTCCTCCCGCAGAGGGGTCATCAAGAAAACGGCGGACAAATGGATTCTCGGATCGGAATAATCGCGGGGGGAGGCGAGCTTCCCCTCCTACTCAACGAGGCCCTCGCCCGGAAAGGCCTAAGCCCCTTCCTCTTTCCCGTTCTTGGGTCTGCCTCGGAAGGGCTCCTTTCCCAAGGGAAAACGATCGACCTCCTCCATCTGGAAGAGGGGTTGGCGGTCGTCCACAGCCAAGGGATTCGCCGGGTTATCCTTGCGGGGCAGGTGAACCACTCCCTGGCCCTGGGTTCTCTTCCGGAAGAGGTGAAGACCCTCATCAACGAAGGCGGCGGCGGTCGTTCCGCCATGGAGCTCTTTGCCATCCTAAAGAGACTCTTCAAGAGGTTTGACATGGAGATTGTCCCCTACAAAGACCTTCTTCCAGAAGCCTTTCCCGCCCCGGGAACCCTGATCGGTATGCCCCCTTGCGAAGAGATGGGCCTTGACCTTTCCCTGGGCTTCAAAACGGCTCGAAGAATGGCGGAACTGGATATCGGCCAGTCTGTAATCACCAAGAAGGGTCTGGTGGTGGCCGTAGAGGCTTTGGAGGGAACGGACCGCATGATCGATAGAGCCGCCGACCTTGTGGGCCCCGGCTTTTCACTTGTTAAAGTGGCACGGCCCGACCAGGACCCTGCCTTCGACGTTCCCGTCGTCGGTCCTCTCACCATGGAGAAGCTTGTTCGCTACAAGGCCGCGGCCTTGGGCGTAGAGGGCGGCGAGACTCTCTTCATCGACTTACCCGGATGCCTCGAAATGGCCCGGAGATCCCATATTACGGTGGTGGCGGAATGATTAAAGCAGCGGTTATCGGTGTCGGACACCTCGGGTACCATCATACCCGCATCCTGAAGTCCCTCCCTCAGGTCAACCTTGTGGGGATTGTGGATACGAACCCCGAACGGGCCAAAGAGGTAGGGGAGGAGTTTTCGGTCCCTTACTTTCACGACTACAAAGAGCTGCTCTCCAAGGCCGACGCCTTCGTCATAGCCTCTCCCACGACAGCCCATTTCGAGATCACCACCCATCTGATGGAGAGGGAAAAGCACATTCTCGTGGAAAAGCCTGTCACTGCGACCCTGGAAGAGGGCGAAAAGCTGCGCGTCCTGGCGAAGGATTACCCGAAGGTCCTCACCGTCGGCCATATCGAGAGGTTCAACCCCGCCCTCAAGGCCTTGGGGAAGAATCTGGAGAGCCCCTTTTACTTCATCTCCGAACGGCTCGGACGTTTCTCGAACCGGGCTCTCGACGTGGATGTGGTCAAAGACCTGATGATCCATGATCTAGACATCATCTTCACCCTTGCGGGTCGGGAGATTGCGGAGATTCGGGCCGTGGGAATCCCTGTGGTCACGGACAAGACAGACATCGCCAACGTTGTGGTGGAGTTCAAAAACGGATCCGTGGCTAACCTGACCGCAAGCCGAGTCTCCATGGAAAAGGTCCGCAAGGTCCGGGTCTTCCAGAGGAACAGCTACTTTAACCTGGACTACACGATTCAAGAGGTCTTTCTGACGAGGGTCTTCCAGCAGGATCTCAAGCGGATAGTAATCCCCGTGGACAAGGCGGAACCCTTGAGCCTTGAACTGACAAACTTTATCAAGGCTGTCGCCGGCGAGGAGGAGACCGAGGTGAAACTCGATCAAGCTCTCTTCGCCGTTGAACAGGCCGACATGATTTCCCGGATGATCAATGAACAGACTCACTCGCTTTTTCACTCAAAAGGTTGAAGAGGGGAGGATCTGCGGTTACTCTTTAGCCCTTTACAAGAAAGGACAGCCGGAACTCCTCCTCGCCGATGGACATAGAACCCTTGAACCGGAGCCTCTCCCGGTTCTTCCGGAGACGCTCTTCGATTTAGCCTCCCTTACAAAGCCTTTAGCTACCGCCTACGTGGCCGCCTGGGCCGTTCAGGAGGGGCTGATCTCCTTGACGACCCCCCTCTCAGCTTTCTTTCCCGCTCTTGAGGAGGAGAAGAAGAGGATCACGCTCCTTCAGCTCCTCTGCCACTCCAGCGGAGTGACCCCCTGGAAGCCTCTCTACGCGTGGACCAAGGAATTCCCCGGGATGGTCGAAGAGACGTTAAGAACTCCTCTTGACGCCATACCGGGAACCCAAGTCTTCTACAGTTGCCTCAACTACATTCTCGTGAAGGCGATTCTGGAGAAGGTGACCCAGAAAAACCTTCCGGAGCTCTTCAAGCACCTCTTCCTCGACCGTCTCAACCTTACGGAACCTCTCTTCTGCCCGCCCCAGGAGTTGCAGAGGCGGACCTCGGCGACCGAGAGGGGGAACCTCTACGAACAGGGTCTTGCCATGACCCTCTACAAGAGAGAGATCCCCAAACGGGAGGGGATCACCTGGGGAGTCGTTCACGACGGGAACTCCTATTTCGCAGGGGGCACAGCCGGAAACTCCGGACTCTTCGGTTCCGCCGAAGGGGTCTGCCGGTTGGGGCTGGAGTTTCTCCCTTCCACGGCAACCCTCTTGAAACCGGAGACGCTCCGTCTCTTCACCACGAACTTCACCCCCTTCTCTAAGGTCCACCGTTCCGTCGGCTTCATTCTCAAGAGCTCCCAACCGGTCCCCCTCTCTCCCGAGCTTCCGCCAACCAGCTTCTTCCACCTGGGGTTCACAGGAACCTCGGTGACTCTCGACCCGGAACACGAACAGGTTCTGGCGGTTCTCATGAACCGGGTTCACCCCACCGTACGAGAGCCTTCGACCACGGATATCCTCAAGAGGGCCCAATCCCTTCTCTGGCCGCCGGACAATGTTTAAGCTCCAGCCAGAGCCCAGGAGGACGACCCTTTCCCTTCTGGGTTCTTTCCTCTTTCACGGTCTTCTCTTTACCTTTCTCATCCTTTGGAAACCGGAGGTCTCCCAGATCTTTCAGGAGGAAAAGCCGAAGACCGTCTACCTGGCCAAGAGGGTCCCCAGTCTGAAGGTTCCTCTGCCCACCCCGACCCGCAGACTCATCCCCAAGGCTCCCATACCCAAGAGCGAGCCACCGCTTCAGAAGGCTCCCGAGAGAAAGGAAGAGGCTAAGGTCGTTAAGAAAGACCCTCCCGCCGAGAAGAAGGCTCTCAAGATTCCCAAAGTGGAGGTCTTTCCCCGCAAGGCACAGCCGAAACCTCCGCCTGAGATCGTCGAGGCTCCCAAGGCGAAGCCTCCCGAACAGCCTCCTCCAATTCCTAAAACCCTTCCCAAGGCTGAAGTGAAGCCGCCTCCACAGAATCCGCCTCTTGGGAAGGTTCAGCCTCCTCCTCCACAGCGTCCCCTCCCTCCCAAGGGGGAGAATCCTCAGCCCTTCACGGGGATGAAGGGAATCCTCGTCCCGGACGACGCGCGCCCAGGGAAGGGAAACGGCACTGAGGGAAAACCCGCCGGACCGATCAAGGGCCTGAGCGACAAGGCTCCGGGAGAAGAGGGAAGGGGAGGAACCTTCGGCCTGAAAGGATTGACCCTGCTTCCTCCCAGACCAGGGACGCCCAAAGAGGGTGCCTTGCGCCTTCCCTACGGGGGGAAAAACGTCTACGGTTTTGGAAAGAACGGTGGTTGGGGCGGTGGAGGGGATGGTTGGAAAAACTACTCCGGTGCCATCGCCGTCGACAGCCACGGGATCAACTTGGACCCCTGGGTCTTAGAGGTTGTTCGAAAGATCAAGAGGAATTGGTTTGTCCCCCAGGCGGCCCTGGTGGGTTTGCAGGATTACAACTGCTTCTACGTTGTCTTTAGAAGGAACGGAACCCTTCAGGTCTTCCAGCTGCTCCGAGGCTCCAAGATCGTCTCTTTCAACCAATCTTCTCAAAACGCCATCTCCTCTTCCATCCGGTTTCCTGTCTTTCCCTCCTACTACCCCTTCGAGGATGTGAAAGCCAGGGTCTCCTTCTACTACAACCTCTCTCCCGAAGAGGGTTCCCAAGAGGAGTGAGGATGAGGGGAAACGTCTCAGCCTTGGCCAAAGGGGGAGAGGGACTCGTCCGTGTTCAGGGGGAGACCCACTTCGTTTACGGGGCTCTTCCTGGCGAGGAGGTGGAGTTTTCCCCAGGGGAGAAGAGAAGAGGTGTTTACCACAGCTCCCTGGTAGAGGTCATCACCCCCGTTCCCGGCCGTCGTACCCCTCCCTGTCGGTTGGCGGGGCGGTGTGGGGGGTGCAACCTCCAACACGCTCAAGAGGGTTTGCAGATGAAGCTGAAGGGGGAGATTCTCCTGGGAAACCTCGCCCGTATTGGCCGATGGAAGCCCTCTATACCCTTGGAACATTACCCCTCTCCCTCCGCCTTCGGTTATCGCACCAGAACACTCCTGCGAGTGAGGAAGGAACAGGCGGGCTACTACGAGAGGATGAGCCATACCCTCGTGGAAGCGACGGAGTGTCCCCTTCTCCCTGAAGCCTCCAGGAAGTATCTTCGTTCCCTTTCGCTCAAGGGACTTGCCGACGGGACCCTCGCCCTTCTCTCCAACGGGCGGGAGTGCTCCGCCTCTTTCCAAGAGGAGGGAACCGATCTCTGGAAACCTCTTGACGGGAGCGGCGAGATCGAGTTCCTCGTGGGTCCCTACAGATACCTTTACCGTCCTTGCAACTTCATTCAATCCAACCTCTCTCAGCTCGCCACCATGGTCGGCCTGGTTGATGAGGAGCTGACGGGTCTCTCCTTCCCTTCGGGAGGGGAGCTTTTCGCGGGAACCGGTTTCTTCACCCTTCCTCTCGCCTCTAAGTGCAAGGGGCTCCTCTGCTGGGAGGAGGATCGGGAGAATGTCCTCTCCTTAAAGAAGAACCTCTGTCGAAACGGCCTGGAGGGGGTGGAGGTTCTTCGGCAAAACCTCTACTCCCAGAGGGTGGATTTGCCTGAAAGGGAGCTTTATTTGGCAGATCCTCCTCGAAGCGGCCTTGGAGAAGACCTTGTGAACATGCTTCTGAAGGCCAAGCCCAAGCGGCTGATTCTCTTCTCCTGCGATTCTGCCTCTCTGGCCCGGGACCTGGTCCCTCTTCTCAGGGGGGGGTACGTCCCCCAGCGGTTGGCCCTGGTTGATAACTTCCCCCAAACCGACCATGGGGAGAGTTTCCTCTCCTTGGCCTATCCGGAGGGCCGTTGAAACTCTCGACGCTCCCTCCCTGGGCTTTCCGGAAGTTCCCCTGGAATCTGTCGCTTTCTTTCCCCGGAGAAGGGTGAGGCCGTGGCGATGGTTAAAATACTTCTTTCCTGCGTAGGGGAGTACCGAAGGCCCGTGGTTCTAACCCCTCTCTTTATCGCCGGAGAGGTGTTCATGGAGATTCTGATCCCCTTCATCATGGCGGGGATCATCGACAAGGGAATCCTGGGGGGAGGGGGGATCGGGTACACACTGAAGATGGGAGTGCTTCTGACGGTGATCACTGTCGTTTCTCTCGTCTTTGGAGCCTTGGCCGGAAAATTCGCGGCAAGAGGGAGCGCCGGATTCGCCAAAAACCTACGCAACCTGCTCTTCGCAAAGATCCAGGAGTTCTCCTTTGCCAACGTCGATAAGTATTCGACCGCCTCCCTGGTGACACGGCTCACCACGGACGTGACAAACACTCAAAACGCCTTCATGATCATCATCCGTATCGCCGTCAGGGCTCCCCTCATGCTTGTGGGGGCCTTCTTCATGGCCTTCACACTCAACCGCTCCCTCTCAACGATCTTTCTCGTGGCGGTCCCGCTCTTGGGGGTCTCCCTCTATGGCATTGCCGCCGGAGCCCACCCCAGGTTCAAGGAGATGCTCCGCCGCTACGACCGTATGAACGCCGCCGTCCAGGAGAACCTCATCGGTGTTCGGACCGTCAAGGCCTATGTCAGGGAAGATTACGAAAGGGAGAAGTTCAACGGAAGCGCCGACGCCGTGAGGGAGGCGCAACTCTCGGCGGAGAAGTTGGTAATCCTGAACATGCCGATCATGCAACTCTGTATGTACCTCTGCATCGTTGCCGTCCTCTGGTTCGGAGGGAGGTTGGTGATCGGCCATAGCATGGAGATCGGCCAGTTGGCCGGTTTCATCACCTATGTCGTTCAGATTCTCATCTCCCTCATGGTCATCTCCTTTGTGCTGATCGTGTCGGTGATCTCCCGAGCCTCGGTCGTCCGGATTCTCGAGATCTTGCAAGAGAGCCCGGATATCCGGGACGACACTGCCGATCAGAGCCTCAGCCCTGAGGATGGTTCCATACTTTTCCGGAACGTCTCCTTCGCCTACGACAAGTCCGGGGAAGGGATAGCCCTCGAAGGTGTCGATCTGGCCATCCGTTCCGGAGAAACTATCGGGATCATCGGAGGCACCGGCTCGGGGAAATCAACCCTGGTTCAGCTTATCCCCAGATTCTACGATGTTTGTTGCGGCGAAATCGTCGTCGCAGGGCACAACGTTAAGGAGTACAGGCTTTCCACCCTCCGGGGGTCTGTCGCCATGGTTCTCCAGAAGAGCGTTCTCTTCTCAGGGACCATTCTGGAGAACCTCCTCTGGGGAAACCCGGCGGCCACGGAGGGAGAGGTTGTGGAAGCCTGCAAAACCGCTCAGGCCCACGAGTTCATCTCCTCCTTCTCCGAAGGGTACCGGACAAGGCTTGGTCAGGGAGGAGTCAACCTCTCCGGGGGGCAGAAGCAACGCCTCTCTATCGCCAGAGCCCTCCTGAAAAAACCGAAAATCCTCATCCTGGACGATTCCACCAGCGCCGTGGATACCGCTACGGACAGCAGGATTCGGTCGGGTCTGAAAGAGGAAAGGTTCGGTGTCATGACGAAGCTGATCGTTTCCCAAAGGATCTCTTCCATCGCCGACGCCGATCGGATCGTTGTTCTGGAGAACGGGAAGGTCAACGGGTTCGACACCCACCAAGGGCTCCTCAAGAGCAACGCTATCTACCGGGAAGTCTACGAATCTCAAAGGAAGGGTGCTAACTGAGATGGCCGGGCCGAGGGTGGAGAGAAAGCCTAGGGAGAGACCCCGGAACGTTTTCAGGACTCTGAGAAGAATCTTCCGGTACATGGGGACGTCGCGGTTCCTTGTCCTTCTCGTCTTCGTCGCGGTTCTGCTCAGCTCCTTGGCCGGAATCGCGGGAACTTCCCTGCTCAAGACCGTGGTGGACAACTACGTCACGCCTCTTGCCTCCCACTACGACGGCGCCACCATGGCTGACTTCGCGAGGGTTCTGACCTTCATGGTTCTGATCTACCTCTTCGGTTCTCTCTCTACCTATGTCTTCAACAGGGCCATGGTCTCCCTCGCCACGGGAACGCTTTACAGGATCAGAGTCGACCTCTTTCAGAATATGGAGCGCCTTCCTATCGGTTACTTCGACACCCATACCCACGGCGAAGTGATGAGCCTCTACACCAACGACATCGATGCCATGAGGGAGATGCTGACTCAGAGTGTCACCAACTTCATCTCCTCGGCGATCACCGTCGTCGGAATCTTCTCCATGATGGTCTATTACAGCTGGCAGTTGACCCTTCTCGTCCTGGTGACTCTGGGGCTCATGGGAAAAATCGTCGGTAAGATCGGTACCAAAAGTGCGGTTCACTTCTCCCTTCAGCAGAGGAGGTTGGGAAAGGTGAACGGGTATATCGAGGAGATGGTCGAAGGGGGGCGTGAGATCAAGGCCTTCGGCCAAGAGGAGAGCGTCAAGGCTAGCTTCGCCAAACTCAACGAGGAACTCTGCGGATCGGCGGAGAAGGCCAACACCTATGCCAACATTCTCATGCCCATCATGGCCAACCTCGGCAACATCCATTACGCCGTCACCGCCGTGGCGGGCGGAGTCCTCGCTATCCAGGGGGCGCTCTCCCTTGGAACGGTGGTGGCCTTCCTGCAGTTTACCCGTGGCTTTTTCCACCCAATCGCCCATATCTCCCAGCAGTTCAACGCCCTTCTGACGGCCTTGGCGGGTGCGGAAAGGATCTTTTCGCTCATCGACGAGAGACCCGAAGAGGATGAAGGCTACGTGACTCTCGTCAATGCCAGAATCGACCGGCAGGGGAGTATCACAGAGAGCGAGAAGAGAACAGGGCTTTGGGCGTGGAAGCACCCCCACCGGGCCGATGGTACCGTCACATACACTCAGCTGCGGGGACAGGTCGAATTCATAGATGTCTCCTTCGGGTACAGGGAGGGCCAGAGGGTTCTCAAAGAGGTCTCCCTAGTTGCGAAGCCTGGGCAGAAGATCGCCTTGGTCGGTTCCACCGGCGCCGGGAAGACCACCGTCACCAACCTGCTCAACCGTTTCTACGACCTTCCGGACGGAAAGATCCGTTACGATGGGATCAACATCCGGAAGATTCGCAAGGCCGATCTGCGCCGCTCCTTGGCCATGGTTCTCCAGGATACCCACCTCTTCACGGGAACGGTCATGGAGAACATTCGCTACGGCAGGCTGGAGGCCACCGATGAAGAGGTCCTTGTGGCGGCGAAACTGGCCAATGCGGACTCCTTTATCCGGCACCTTCCCCAAGGCTACCAAACCATGGTGACCTCCGACGGGGCCAACCTCTCCCAGGGACAGCGGCAACTTCTTGCCATCGCCAGGGCCGCCGTGGCGGACCCGCCGGTCTTGATCCTCGACGAGGCGACCTCCTCCATCGACACCCGAACCGAAGGGCTGATCGAACAGGGCATGGACGGCCTGATGGAGGGCCGAACGGTCTTCGTCATCGCCCACAGGCTTTCGACGGTCAGAAACGCCGACGCCATCCTCGTTCTCGAAGAGGGGAGAATCATCGAAAGGGGAAGTCACGAAGAGTTGATCGCCCAGAAGGGGAGATACTTCAGGCTCTGTACAGGACTCTTTGAGCTCGATTAAACTTGCTTCTGGAGGCGCCAATAGTCGAGGGTGTCTTCCAGAGTCTTCTGGAGGGGAACCGAGGGGTTCCAGCCGCACTCCTCTGTGATCCTTTCGCGGCTTCCTTCGAGACGCGGGATGTCGTTGGGCCTGAACTTCTCGGCCTTGGAGGTGAAGCGGATATCCCTTCTAGCCAAGGAGAGGAGCCTACCGAGCAGATCGGCGATTCTAAGGGAGTTTCCGCTGCAGACATTGTAAACCCGGCCGGGTGTCCCCTTGGAGACAACCAGGTCCAAGGCCCGGACAACGTCACGAACGTCCGAGAAGTCCCTGCGGGCCTCCAGGTTTCCTACCTCCAGGGTAGGGGAGACCTCCCCCCTCTCGATAGCGGCGATTCTCTTGGCGAAGGAGGGAACGACAAAGACCGGGCTCTGGCCCGGACCGGTGAAGTTGAAGGCCCGGATCAGGAAGACCGGTAGATGGAAGTTTCTGTGGTAGAAGAGGGCGCTCTCTTCGGCCTGGAACTTAGAGAAGGCGTAGGGGTTCAGGGGGCGCGGCACGAGCTCTTCCCGGAGAGGAAAGGTCCGCCTCCGCCCATAGACCTCGGCGCTTCCCATAAGGAGCAGCTTCGGTGGGTTCTCTCTTTGCCGCATCCATTCGAGCAGACGGAGAGTCACCGTAAAGTTGTTCTCCAGAGTCTCTCCGGGCGCCTTCCAGGAGTTTCCTACCGAAGTGGATGCGGCCAGGTGGAAGAGGACATCCGGATTGATCTTCTCAAGCAAGGGAAAGAACCACTCCCTGTTGGAGAGATCTCCGGGGAAGATCCGGGGGTCACCACTCTTGGCCAGATCCGCTCCCCAAACCTCCACCCCTTGGGACTCTAAATGGAACTTCAGGTGGCGTCCGGCGAATCCGCAAATCCCGGTGATAAAAGCCCTCATCCGTCTCCTCCTCTGAGAATGTTGATTTTAGCCTCTTTCCCCTGGAGGGTCAACCCAAGGATTCCAGGGATTTTTTTTCGGTTTTAAGAAACAAAAGAGAGACTCCTTTCGTACTCTCTGACATGGCGAACATATCCACTCAAGAGAGTTTATCCATCTCCTTGAAAGCCCTCTGGGCCAACAAGTTGCGCAGCTTCCTCACACTGTTGGGAATCATTATCGGTGTCATGACGGTCATCGCTATCATCTCCATCATCAGCGGACTGAACAACTATGTTGAGACAAAGCTCTTCAACATGGGCTCCCATGACTTCACCCTCAACAGGATGCCCTCGATCATCACCTCCTTCGAGGAGTGGAAGAAGTACAGTAAGAGGAAGAAGATCGAATATGAAGACTATGAGGCTGTGAAGAAGTACTGCACCTCCTGTCATCTTGTCGGCGCAAGGGCTTCAAGTTCAGGTACGGTTAAGTATAAAGACAAGTACCTGGACGACGTCCGCATCTCCGGCTATACCGAAAACGATACGGAGATTCTTGGCAACTTGGAGCTCGAATCCGGCCGCTCCTTCCAGAAGAGCGACCTTCTTGAGAGAATGCCCGTTGCCATTATCGGTTGGGACCTCCGAGAACAACTCTTTCCCGGTATAGACCCCATAGGGAAGACCTTTTGGGCGAAACAGAACATCTACCGCGTCATCGGTGTAGGGGAGAAGAAGGGAAAGGTTCTGGGCATGTCCCAGGACAACTATGTCATCGTTCCTCTGACAACCTTCTTTAAAGATTTCGGCGCCCGGAGGAGAAACTTCGAGGTCACCGTGAGCACCAAATCCCCTGAAGCCATGGAGAGCGCCCAGGAAGAGGTCAGACAGATCATCCGTTCCCGCCGTAAGCTCATGGGGAACATGGAAGATGACTTCGCCATAGAGACTCAAGAGACCTTCATGGACTTTTATAGAAAAACCACCGGTGCCCTCTATATCGGGATGGTGGTCATCTCGTCGATCTCTTTGCTCGTCGGTGGCATCGTGATCATGAACATCATGCTCGTCTCGGTAACCGAGAGGGTGAAGGAGATCGGTTTGAGGAAGGCCATCGGCGCCAGACGCCGGGATATCCTCTTTCAGTTCCTGATCGAAGCGTTGATGCTCTCGTTCATCGGAGGGCTTCTGGGAATCCTCTTGGGCTTCTCCATTGCCAAGGCGATTACCGCGGCCACAGGGTTCCCCTCTTCGGTTGAACTCTGGTCGATCTTAACCGGATTGGCCATCGCCGGCGTCGTCGGTCTCTTCGCGGGGATCTATCCCGCCAACAAGGCAGCCAAACTTGACCCTGTCATCGCCATAAGGATGGAATAATGCTTGAGAAATTAACGGTTTTTTGGGAAGTCGTCTTCATTGGCTTCAAATCCATCTTATCCAATAAACTTCGCTCCTTTCTCACCATGCTCGGCATCCTGATCGGGGTGACCACGATCATCACCATGGTGGCCGTCATCGAGGGGATCAACGAATCTTTCCAGGAAAACCTCCAGTCCATGGGAAGCGCCACGATCTTCGTCTCCAAGACCGAACCTGGCATCCACATGGGACGTATGCCAGCCTGGCTGAGGAACCGAAAGAACCTGACCGTCGAAGATTCCGAGGCCATCGACTCCCTTCCCTTGATCAAAGGCTCAACCCCCTACCTGGGAGTCTTTACGGAGCAGTTCCCCCTCAAGTACCGGGGAGAGACGGTCATGAACGCCCGTATCGCCGGAGTCGGCTACAAACTCCCGATGATTCAAAACCTGGAGATCGAGAAGGGGCGTTTTTTTAACCAAGGAGAACAGAACGCCGCCGGGCGGGTCTGCATTCTGGGAGGAAAGATCGTCGAAGAGTTCTTCCCCAACGCCGAACCCCTTGGCAAACAGGTCACCATTGGCGGTCGTCCCTTCCTGATCGTCGGCGTCATGCCGAAGAAGGACAGCTCCGGAATGTTTGGTGGGGACGAATCCAACGAGATCGTTTATATTCCCTACACCACGGCTCTTCACAACTTCGTCCGCCGCCCCCGCTGGCTTGAGATCATGGCTACGCCCATCAAGCCGGAGCTGCAGTCCCAGGCCATGGACCAGGTGATCGAGCTGTTAAGGATCCGGAGAAAGGTAAAACCTTCGGAGGATAACAACTTCGCCGTCTTCACCCAAGACACCATCAGCGACCTCTACAACCAGCTGACCGGGGCGGTCTTCTTCGTGATGATCCTCATCTCCGGAATCTCGTTGCTGGTCGGCGGAATCGGGGTCATGAACATCATGATCGTCACGGTTAAGGAGAGGACTCGAGAGATCGGTCTCAGAAAGGCCATCGGCGCCAATCGGAAAGACATCCTCTTTCAGTTCCTCATCGAGGCGGTGACCTTGACCTTCACGGGAGGGGGCGTGGGAATCCTGATCGGCTGGATTCTGAGCATCATCATCAAGAAAGCGGCCAACTTTCCCGCGTCGATCACCCTCTGGTCCATCCTTCTCGGTTTGGGTATGGCCACTCTGACGGGACTCTTCTTCGGGATCTTTCCCGCCCTCAAGGCCGCCAAGATGCCCCCCGTCGAGGCTCTACGCTACGAGTGAACCCCGGCTTTATCGACGAAGCTGAGACTTCTCCTCTCTTTCGCCAGTGGAACCTCCTGGGGAGGGGCATGGTTTCCTCTCACCAGGGGTTACCGTTGCCAAGGGCAAAGAGCGGCGCCCATTCTTGCCGGTAGAAAAGGATAAACCCAGAGGAACACCTCAGGCCGCTGAAAAGAAGAGGTACCGCATGACGAAGAGGGCTCCAAGCGTGTACATCAGCCAGGAGACTTCACGTCCCCTTCCGGAAAGGAGCTTAAGGACCGGGTAGGAGATGAACCCTAAGGCGAGCCCGTCGGCGATGCTATAAGTGAAGGGCATTCCCACCATGGTGAGAAAGGCGGGGAAGGACTCCGTCAGATCGTCCCAGGGGACTCGGGTGATACTCTTCACCATCAGCGCTCCCACCATGATGAGGGCGGGGGATGTGATCGGATGGAGCAGGGTTCCGTTCACCATGATCCCTTTGCCGATCAAGGAGACCCAAGGGGAGAAGAAGAGGGCCACCAGGAACCAGAAGGCCGTCACCACCGCCGTCATTCCCGTCCTCCCTCCTTCGTTGACACCCGTGGCGCTCTCGACGTAGCTGCTTACCGTGGAGGTCCCTAAGAGGGCGCCTCCAACGGTGGCAATGGAATCCGCCATGAGGGCGCTGGTGGCTCGGGGGAGGCGACCCTTCTCGTCGAGCATCCCCGCGGCGTCGCCGACGCCGATAAGTGTCCCCAGGGTATCGAAGAGGTCCATGAAGAGGAAGACGAAGATCACGGTCCCCAAACCCAGGGAGAGGGCGCCGGGAATATCGAGGCGAAAGAGCGTCGGCTTGAGAGAGGGGGGAAGGGAGACCGGGGAGGAGGGGAGAGAGAGCCAACCCAGCCCGAAGGCCCCCAGGGAGGAGACGACCATCCCCCAAAGAATGGCCCCTTTGACCTTCCGGATCGTGAACCACGCGGTCACCAGCAAAGCGGCGAGGGCGAGAAGAACTGGGCCGCTTCGAAGATTCCCTATCTCGACGACTCCTCCCGCGCTCTTTTGAACGAGGCCGGCCTGGTTGAGACCGATGAAGGTGATGAAAAGACCGATCCCTACGGCGATGCCCCCCTTAAGGGCGGGAGGAACGGCGTTCAGGATTCCCTCTCGGATCTTGAAGAGAGTGAGGATGAAGAAGAGAACTCCGGAGATGAAAACCGCTCCCAGGGCCTTCTGCCATCCGATCTGCATGCCCAGGACCACGGTGTAGACGAAAAAGAAGTTCTCCCCCAAGGCGGGTGCCAAGGCTACGGGGTAGTTGGCCATAAGCCCCATGAGAAGTGAGCCAAGAGCCGATGAGAGGCAAGTGGCGACCATGACGGCGCCGGTGTCCATACCGGCCAAAGAGAGCACCGCGGGTTGGACGAAGATGATGTAAGCCATGGTCATAAAGGTTGTCGTACCGGCCACCATCTCTGTTCTCAGGTTGGTACCGTTCTCTGAAAAACGGAAGAAGCGTTCCAGGAGGGCGAAGGTTCTCATGGCTCTAGCGAAGAATCGGAGTGAGAATCGAAACCAGGTCTTTTTCGAGGGTCTCCTTGGGGTTTTCCACGATTCTCCCGACCTCTTTTCCCTGGTAGAGGAGAACCACCGTCGGTATTCTCTCCAGCTGTTTGGTCTTAAAAAGAGAGCTCTTCTCATCGTTTCGTCGGTTGACGCCGATGTACTTGACGGCGACCTTATCGACGGTTTCGAAGATCTTCACCAGCTTCGGAACGTTGACCTTCGAATCGCCGCACCAGCTTCCGAAGTAGACCTCCGCCTCAACACCTGCGGGAAGGCTCTTCAGGGTTGAAAGAGCTGTTGCGTCCACTCGGTAAGCGTCGTAATTCTGTCGCCACTCTTTGAGGATCAAGACTTCGTCTTTGGTCGCGTTCCCCAAAACGAGGATTTGAGCCGAAAAGAGAGTCCCTAAAGAGAGGATGAAGAGAGAGAGCAGGAGAGGAAAACGTTTCATACCGGCCTCCAGAGGTTTTTTCCATTATAGTCAAAGCCTGGAAAAGTTTCAACAAAGCTCTACAATGGGGACCTCCCTCTTCGGCCAGGAACTCTTTTTCCCTTTCGTAACAACCCGGACCTCTTCTCTTAAGAACCCCCTTTATTCCTCTCCCTTTCTTCCGATAAGAATCCTATGAACATCGAGGGAATCTCCCTTAACCGCGATATTTCCTTGAAGAGAGAGTCCTTCTCCGAAAAGGAGAAAACCGAGCAAGGAGCGATGGTTGTAGAGGGTGACCGGATCGAGTTCTCTTTCAAGGAGAAGATCACTGTCTCTTTCTCCTTTCTTCAGAAGGTTGAGAAGGAGAGCCTCACGTCGGAGGATGATCTTCTCGAAACCCTCAAGGAGATGTCCCTGGAGCTCGCTAAGATCGCCAGGCAGAAGGGGAGGAAGCGTATCATCGTCGAGTTCTCCGATCTAGAGAGCGCCCGTAAAATCATAACCTTTAACAAAGGTGACTTCTTTATCCGTTTTCTATGCGCCGCACAGACTCTGGCCTTGAGGGATGAGATCCTCTACAGGGAGGACCCCAAAGCCGACCTCTACGCCGTCGAAGGGAGGGTCAACACCAAACTGGGCCGGATAAGAGAGGAGCAGTGGATCACCCAGAGGGGAGACCTCACCATGACCGTGGAGGAGGTTCTCAAAGGGGAGAGCCTCAAACTGAACCGCGTCTATAGCCCATCGGAGGCCTAGGGTTCGGACTCTCACGTTGATGAAAGGGGGAGGATGCTCTATAATAGGGAATGATAAAGACCCCTATCCCTATGGATGTGAAGCCTTACACGATCAAAGCCCTCCTTGAAAACACGGTTCGCCGCTTCCCGAACCAACCCTCATTGGGGTTATACAACCAGCCTCCCTTCACTTACTCCCAACTGGGGGAGAAGGTCGCCGCCCTCTCATCCCTCTTGAAGGCCCAAGGAGTCCAGAAAGGGGACAGAGTCGCCCTCTTAGGTGAGAACTCGCCCCAGTGGGGAATCGCCTACCTGGCCATCGTGACCATGGGGGCCATCGTCGTTCCCATCCTCCCCGGTTTCCCGGCAGACGATATTCAGATCATTCTCAAACACTCCGAGGCAAGGATCCTCTTCGTCTCCCACAAGCAGATGGAGAAGGTCTTCCTGGACAAGAACAAATACCTTCAGAGAGTGGTCTTCCTGGACGACTTCACCCTGGAGCACTCCCCACTGGGGAGAGTGGTTTCCCTGAGTCGGCTCCTGGAAGAGGCCCGTCACTCGGCCTCTTCTCTGATTCACTCCTTCGGGGAAAAGACGGGACTCCTTCACACGGCTTCGGATGTGAACGAGAACGATCCTGCGGCCATCATCTACACCTCCGGTACCCTTGGACTCTCCAAAGGGGTCATCCTGACCCACAAGAACCTTGTCACTAACACCATGGCCGTCACCCACTTCTATGGATTCGACCAGAACGATCGCTTGCTCTCCCTCTTGCCCCTCTCACATGCCTACGAGACGGTGATCGGCTTTCTCTGCCCTTTGGCCAAGGGGAGCTCGGTGACCTACCTAGGGAAGGTTCCCTCTCCCCAACTCTTGAAAGAGGCTTGCGCATCCCTTCGCCCCACGGTCATGCCCATGGTTCCCCTTCTCCTGGAGAAGCTCTACAAGAAGAAGGTCCTTCCTCTCTTCACGAAGAACCTGATTATGAAAGGAATCACTTCGACCTCTTGGGGAAGACGTATGGTTCACCGCAAGGCCGCCGCCAAGATCAAAGAGTTCTTCGGAGGGGAGCTGATCTCCGTGGTCCTTGGTGGGGCGCCCCTCTCCAGGGAGGTTGAGGAGTTCATGCTGGAAGGGAACTTTCCCTACTCCGTCGGTTACGGGTTAACCGAGACCGCCCCCATCGTGACCGGAATCGGACCGGGCCTTACCCGCCTTGGTTCCTGTGGAAAGGCCCTCTTCAACGTGGAGATCGCGATCCGGAACCCGGACCCTCTCAACGGAGTGGGGGAGATCTACGTTCGTGGGCCCAACGTCATGAAAGGCTACTTCAAGAACCGCGAGCTCACAGAGGAGACCATCGACCAGGAGGGTTGGCTCCGAACCGGGGACCGAGGCTTCCTCGACAAGGATGGCTACCTCTTCATCCGGGGGCGCTCGAAGAACCTTATCCTCACTGGGAACGGGGAGAATGTCTATCCGGAGGTCATTGAAGAGAGACTCAACGCTCACCCCTGGGTCGGGGAGTCCCTTGTCCTCTCCCGGGAGGGGAAGATCGAGGCCTTGGTCTACCTTGAGGCCGAAAAGAGTGAGAGCCTTCTTGCTAGTTGCACAGAGAACGAGCTGGACAAAAGAATTGAATCCCTTCTTGAGGAGATCCGTCACCAGGTGAACCGGAACCTTTCCGCCTCCTCGGCCATCCGAAAGCTCTACTACCAGAGCGAACCTTTCGAAAAGACCCCGACACAGAAGATCAAGAGATACCTCTACGACCACTCCCTTCCCACGAGTGGCAATGAAAAGCGGTGAAAAAGTCTCTTTCCTTTAACAACCCTGCTCGAATCTTCCTCGGTAGCTTCCTGCTCCTCATCCTTATAGGGACGATCTTTCTGATGCTCCCCGTTTCAGCCGCATCGAAGAGCCTCTCTTTCATCGATGCCCTCTTTATGTCCACCTCTTCTGTCTGTGTCACAGGTTTGTCCACCGTCGATGCGCCCAGCCAGCTCTCAACCTTCGGGCAGGTAGTGATGATGTTTTTGATTCAGATCGGTGGTCTCGGTCTGATGACCTTTACAACATTCTTCCTTTTTCTTTCGGGAAAGAAGCCAAGCCTCATGGAACAGGTCGTCGTTGAGCAGAACCTTGCCTTCTCTCGGGCAATCACACCAAGACGGTATTTACGGGATATACTCTTATTTACTTTTATTATCGAGTCTTTAGGAACTATTTTCTTCTATTTTTCGAGTTATACTACTTCTACCAATAGATTATATGTTTCTTTGTTCCATTCTATATCCGCCTTCAACAACGCGGGCTTCTCCCTCTTCCCCCGCAACATCGAGAGTTTCCGGCACAGCTACCTTCTCAACTTCACGATCATGGTCCTCGTTGTTGTCGGAGGGTTGGGCTTTACTGTCCATCGGGAGATCTGGAAGATTCTGAGAGGGGATCTCAAGCGTCTCTCCCTCCATAGCCGGACCGTTCTGAGCACGACGGCGGTCTTGATCTTCGGTGGAGCCCTGATCTTCTACTTTTCCGAGGCGCGGAACACCCTCGAGGGCCTCTCCTGGTCTGAAGGAATGGTTGACTCCCTCTTCCAATCGGTCACGGCCAGAACGGCGGGGTTCAACTCACTTCCCATCGGTTCCATCAGGCCCTTCACAGGCTTATTCCTGATTCTTCTCATGTTCA
>Ga0208826_1000159_pt1 | contig 76701 bp, 60 predicted proteins | sample AD_UKC115_MetaG_FD_184451 | JGI IMG/M metagenome (GOLD analysis project Ga0208826, IMG submission 184451) | Active sludge microbial communities of municipal wastewater-treating anaerobic digesters from Hong Kong - AD_UKC115_MetaG (SPAdes)... | ecosystem: Engineered > Bioreactor > Anaerobic >... | reverse complement strand
AAAAGACGCATAAAAAATATAGGTCATATTATATATGTCATATAAGACATATATAATGAAAATCCTGTTGTATATATAAAATTTCAGACTTAATTGCCTTTAACTAGTCCCATCGAAAATGTAAATTGTCTCATAACTATTGGACTCATACAAAAAATTGACTAAAAAGTTATTTTTTTTATATAATCGCAACGGGGAATAAAGAAAGAATGTTATGTTTTTACAGAAATATAATAGAATTGTTTTGATGCTCAGTCTGGAATTAGGCTGGTTTTATTTTCTCTTGATTAATTTCTAATGGAGTAATTTTATGTGTAGTTACAATTCTGCTCGTTATTACTGTTTTTTAGCAATTTGTATCGTGCTAGTTCTATTATTCTTTGCAGGTTGTGATTCAGAGAATTTAGTACCGGACAGGATAATCCCCGACGAATATGCGAGTGGCGAACATCAGACAGGACTACATGGAGAAACATTAAAAAAACCTTTCCGTGTAACTATTGAGAGTTCTGTTCAAAAGGGTCTTTTAGGAGGTAAAGGAGAGCGGCGAGGTATTGGAGGAGTAAAAGTCCTATTCAAGGTTCTCAACCCAGATACAGGTGCTATATTTGTAGATACAAACACTACTACTATGGAAGTAATTTCGGATGTAGGTGGTTCCGCAGCGACAACGGTAAAGTTAGGAAATTGGTGCGGTGATATATGGATAGAAACAACTTTACCCGACTTTCCCCATGTTAAACCTATTCGATTGCGTGCTATTGGTGGTGTGGAAACGATTTTGTCCACTACTGAGACAGTTGCCGGCGGGACTGTGGATTCCTTCGGGGTGCGATTGGTAAACAGTGATGGCACTCCTGCTAAAGGTGTTGAGATATTTTTCCGTGCAGAAGGTTCTTCCAAAGGGGCTTATATGAAAAATCCATATATGCTTACTGATAATGAAGGGAAAGCAATTACCTCCTGGAAATTGGCGCCAGAAACAGGCTTGAATTATGCTTCCATTGAGATACGCGATACAAGACCCGATGTAACCGTGCGTGACCGATTTGATACACGGTCATTAGAGTTTAAGGTTATGGGCATGAATAAATGGGGGTTGCTCATAACACTGGCAGGTGGATTAGCCCTATTTATTTATGGAATGATGCAAATGTCCTCCGGAATTCAATCGGCTGCGGACAGAAAACTGAAAGCTATCTTGCAATTTATGGCACAAAATCGGGTCGCAGCACTTTTTGCAGGAACAATAACCACAGGTCTTGTGCAATCCTCTTCCGCAGTAACAGTTATGGTGGTAGGTTTCATTAATGCAGGACTTATGTCATTAAGACAGGCTATTGGCGTAATTTACGGCGCCAACATCGGGACAACTGTTACCGCACAATTAATCGCGTTCCGTCTGGAGGCATTGGCTTTACCTGCTATTGCTGTTGGTTTTGTTATGTTATTTCTACCGAAGAATGCCAAAGTCCGTGCGTTTGGTCAGTTCATTCTCGGTTTTGGTTTACTCTTCCTCGGTTTGAATATTATGACAGATGTGCTCAAACCTTTGCGGTATAGTCCAGAATTTATACAGTGGTTTCATAAATTCGATTGCTCCCCCAATGCACAGGGGGTCATGCCAATTATTCCTACACTAATGTCCATCTTAATAGGCACAATCGCAACCTGTATCATTCAATCCAGTAGTGCAACGGTAGGACTCGTTCAAGCCCTTTGTGCTCAGGGGTTGATAAACTTCTACACCGCCGTTCCACTTATCCTCGGCGACAACATCGGAACAACCATTACAGCAAATATTTCTGCAATACCTGCCAACCGCAATGCAAAACGCGCTGCTATAGCACATACCCTATTCAATGTAATCGGAACAATGTATATGTTTGCACTTTTCTTTGTCCCATTATGGAATCACCAGCCTCTATTTTTAGGCTTCGTGGATTGGGTTACCCCGGGAAATGTGTTTTCTGAGCATCCAGAAAATATTGTGAGACATGCTTCAAATGCTCACAGTTTATTTAATATATTTAATGCATGCTTGTTCTTACCGTTTATTGATTTACATACGAAACTTTGCATGCTTATCCTTCCACCAGCACGAGAAGACCGCGAAACGGCTCTCCAATATCTTGAACCCAAGTTGCTCAGTTCACCCCTCTTCGCATTAGAACAGGCTGTTAAGGAAGTTTCCTATATGCTTCGCAAAGGGCAAAACTCGTTGAATGATGCCTGCAACCTGCTATGCAAAGGGAATGGCGAAGGTTTGGCTGAACGAATTCAGGAAAGGGAATTAGTGATTGACCAGTTACAACGCGAAATAACAGAATACCTGGTGGAACTATCTCGAAGAGAATTGGAACCTGCAGAAGCAAGATTAATCCCAGCCTTGATTCATGCGGTAAACGATGCAGAACGATTAGGCGACCATGCAGAGGCTTTCATCGAACTACATAAATTATTGCAGGAGGGCGAACTCATTCTAACCCAATCCGCAATCAACGAGATACAAGAACTTCAAGGGGCTCTTAACTCACAGTTAGAATTTCTATTTCAAACATTTGAGAAACATGACCCCAATTCAGCAAAGAAGGCTGTTATAATGGGCAGAAAAATCCATGAACTCGTTAATAAATTTACTGAGAACCATGTTAAACGATTAGAAACAGGTGAATGCTCCGTTAAAGCAGGGGTCATATTCCTCGACGCATTAGGCTATCTGGAACGAATTAGCGACAGAATTGTGAACATTGCAGAACGAGCCGAAATCGTTCTGGATGTGATTTGATAATCAATAAAGAAAGTGAATAAGATAAAAATGAAATGTGCGTGTTGGTTCGGACCGCGTAAAATTGAATTGATTGATAGACCTAAACCTAAATTAAAATCCGGTGAAGTCCTTATTCAGGTAGAATCCGTAGGAGTCTGTGGCTCTGATATACATTACTACCTTGAAGGGAAAATTGGTGACCAGATAATTAAACCGCCACTAATTTTAGGACATGAGTTTTCAGGAATTGTTCGTGAGACAAAAGACACAGAGCATAAACATCTAATTGGGAAGCGAGTTGCGGTAGAACCGGGTATAGCCTGCGGAAAGTGCGAATTTTGTAGAACAGGACATTATAATGTATGCCTGAACATGCAATTTTTAGGTGGTCCCGGCTGCGACGGTGCTTTAGTAGAATATATGGCTGTGCCTGCAGACCACTGTTTCATCGTCCCCAAAACAATGTCGGCACCACTTGCGTCTATGATAGAACCCGCAGCAGTTGCTTTACATGCAGTTGAATTGGCTTCAGTCCATCCCGGAGAAACGGCTCTGCTCGTTGGATTGGGTCCTATCGGGCTACTTACTGCACAAATACTATTGAACAGCGGTGTGTCATTTCTTGCCGGCATAGATTTAATATCTCATCGAACAACTGTGGCACAGAAATTAGGTGTCCACTGGACTTTCGTCCCAAACCTTGAAAATTGTGTAGATGAATCTGTAAATTGGATTCAACAACTTACAGAAAAACGAGGCTTTGATATAACCTTTGATTGCACGAACCGTTCTGAAGGACTGATGATTGCCTGTTATGGTACCAGACCTGCAGGTCGTTCTGTTCTTATAGGTATCTCAGGTAAAGATTACGACTCAATTCCTGTATGCGTTGCAAGAAGACGCGAATTAAACCTCCAATGGTGTCGTCGCTTCCGATATAATTTCCCTGCAACTATAAAACTAATTGAGCAAGGGAAAATTAATTTAGAGCCACTTCTGACTCATCACTTTTCACCTGAACAGACACAAAAAGCATTTGATACAGTTGCGAACACAGAAAATAATGTCATCAAAGCCTCAATTGACTGGGTTTAGTCTATTGTTTAACTTTTTTATTTCTCCACCCATTCCTCTTCTGTAATTTTGACATCTTTCTATCATTTTGAGATTTTCTCTGTCTTCTAAACTACTCTTTTTTTATTTATTTAAAACCTAATACATTCATCATGTCATATAAACCATGTTGTTTGTCATATATAAATTTTGCTGCACGGATTGCACCTTTGGCAAAGTTATCACGATTATGTGCAATATGTGTAAGTTGCAGTCGCTCTCCATGTCCAATGAAGTAGACTGTATGCTCACCAACGACATCACCCCCACGCACTGCTAATATACCAATTTCATCCTTTTTCCGCGGTCCTATCACCCCTTCCCTACCATAAACCGCCTGCGTCTGCAAGTCAAGGTTTAGACTGTCTGCAACCTCTTTTGCAAGTCGCAATGCTGTGCCGCTAGGACTATCTTTTTTCTGATTGTGATGTATTTCTACAATCTCAACATTGTAGTCCAATCCTAAACATTCAGACACTTCTTTTACAAGTCGGAACAAAAGATTGACCCCAACACTCATGTTTGGTGCATACACAATTGGGATTTCCTCTGCACATTTTTTTAATATTTGTTCCTGTTCCGTAGATAATCCCGTAGTCCCTATCACAATTCTTTTCTTTAACTTACACGCAATCTCAGCATGATGAATTGAAGAAACAGGTTGAGTAAAATCTATTAAAACATCTGCTTTCTCTATTTCTGATTCTGCGTCTTTTCCAAGTGCTATTTCTTTCAGAGTAGATTTTTCACCACCATAAGACACAGTTCTATCTGCAAACTCTGGCAAATCGAATGCACCACATACCTGTATGTCTTCTTCCCAACCTGCAACTTCCAGAATTCTCCGGCCCATTTTACCTAACGCACCTGAAACACAAATCCGCATAATTTTTCTCCTGATTAGTTTATTTTTAATTAATTAAACCAAATAAGTGTTGACGCTAAAAATACTTGACCTGCATAATATAGAATACCAATTAAAACATTCCATTTGTCAGATTTTTTAAATCTGTCGCGTGCTACAAATATATCAGACAAATAGAATAGAAGAGCGCCAAGAGGCAGATTCCACAATCCGCTATATGCCCAGGCGCCTGTTGCTAATGCTATCATGCAACTGATGGCAAGCATATAAGCATATACAGGAAACCGCATCGAACCAAGACTTGGACGCAACCAAAGAGCAATCGCTATTCCAGGAACAGTAAATACAACCAATGCGGAAATAGTTAAAAACCAATCCACACCAACCAAAATGAATGCAATGATATAACATATATGAGCAAGAAAAAATGAAATTAAGCCTAATAAGAAAGTAACATGGGCTCGTGATAACAGAAATAAATCTCCAAACCAGGAAAAGACCAATCCCATAATAATTCCTAACATCACATAATATAGATAACTCGGAACCTCATTATACCAAAAAGATGAAAAGGCTATATAGATGAAGCAACTTGAAGCCACCATCTTCCCTATTATCCGAATTATGTTTTTGCCTTTATATTCTCCATATAAATACAAGAGCAAAAATACAAATATGAACAAAATGGATATAATAAAATACAACATGTTCAATTTGACTCCCTCTTCGATATTAAAGGTCGAATAATCAGTTGATTTTAAAACAAAATAAAAATAAATAACAAAGGGAAAGAACTATATAGTATTTACCTTAATCGTAAACCATACATTATTATATTTAAAAAACTCACCCTCGCATTTTTATAATAATAATAGCCAGAACAACGGGGATAAATACAACAATAGTCCATTTGTGTTCGACAATAAATTGCACAAAATCGTTGAAAAAATTAATAATGTCCATATATGTAATCCTTTATCTTAATCCAAAAAATATACCAATTCCGATAGCAATCATTGAAAATATAATCCCTGGAATACACAGGATACGGTTTAGGGAACTATCCCCTGACCATAATAGTCCATACCCGTTCCAGAATGCAGAACCCCCAGCCAAAAGGATAACTGAATAGGAAAAAAGAGACGGGAAAAAAGAGGATTGACTATTTTTTAATAATGGAATAGAAAGAATTAAGGCTAAAAGTGCACTTATAAAGCCACTAACCCACATAGGCGTTGCTTTAGGAGAACTCGCTGTTAAGATACGGAACTCGTTTGGGTCATCACTGGGTTTCCGTTTCAAATGTTTATAACCACCTGTTGATGGCTCTGCTTTTTCTTCAGGTTTAGCACTTAAAGTAAATGGATTCTCTACTCCTTCCTGTGTAGAAGTATTATTCTTTGCATTTGTAAAATCTTTATTTACCTCTGGTTCTTTTGATGACATAGATTCAGATGAACTGGGCACTTTAATCGAAATATCTCCTAATTCTGTAGAAAGGTCCTCAAAACTTAATGACACCTTCTTCTCTTGTTTTTCAGTTGCATTTGCTGGAGTAGGAGGTGCTGATGGTTGAGCCGTTTTCGGGGTAGCCGATGTTTGTTTCGGCATAGCACAGGAACGACATACAATTTCCCCATCTGCCAATTGGACTAAATGCGACCTACATATCGGCTTTTTGCATGAAGGACAGAGAACACCGCAGGTCTTACAGATAACCGCTCCGCAAATCGAACATTTAGCCACTGCGGAATTTTTATTACAAACAGAACAATTCATAACTACCTTTCATCTGTTTTATATCTATTTTAATTTTGTCAATTTGTTTTAATAGATTCACATTAATATAAAATAGAACACATTAATATTATACTCAAACCAACATTACAATAAAATAATCGTTCTAAGCATACAAGTCAAACAAAAAGATTTTCATATTATTTGTGTAGTCTTGTATATTCCAAACAATTTATAAGAGGAGTTTTTTTGTGAAGCATAAATGGATTGTTAGTGATATAGACGGCTGCTTATCACCTGAGACATCAGAAGCATGGGACTGGGAACATTTCAAATGTCTGGTGCAATTTTTTCAAACACGACGAAAGGCAACCCCTTATCCTGTGCCTCTAATCCTTTCCACAGGCAGACCTCAACCGTATGTTGAAGTATGGGCAAAAATTTTAGATTTGCGTGCACCCCTTGTCTGTGAAAATGGTGCTGTTATTTATACCCTATCGGATAACACTTCACGATTTGGTCCGGGCGTAACACAGGAGAAAATACAGGGGTTAAGAAATGTCCGCAATTTCATTGAGACACAATTGCTACCCAAAAATCCAGACATAGTTTATCAATTTGGTAAGGAAGCACAATTATCTTTGTTCAGCAAAAATCCAGAACTTTTTGGAGAAATCATCGTAGCCATTAACAATTTTGTGCAAGAACAAGGAGGTCCCACACTTCTCATACAACCAAGCCAATATTACCTTAATATCTCCCTTGATGGCGTAAACAAAGGCGAAGCCATTAAAACCATACTCCATAAATTAAATTCATCCAGAGAAGAAGCCGTCGGAATAGGCGATACTATGGGCGATACTGCTATTCGCGAGCAAGTTGCCTTTTTTGCATGTCCCGCTAATGCACAAGAGGAAATAAAAAATTGTGCAGACTACATCTCACCCTATCCTGATATACTAGGTGTTCTGGATATTCTACAAAAGCCTCCTTTCCTCTCTGTCTGGGATTGAAAAAATATCTATACTCAATTATTATATTAAAAAATATAAATAACTTTTGTCTATTTTTCTTCTTCATCTTTAATATCACATATATATTAGAATTTATAAAATTTTTTAAATTATTTATTTAAAAAATATGATATAATATTAAAAATGTGTGGAATTATTAATATTGAGAAAGGTCAATAATTTAATTATAGTTAAATAATCTCGATAGGAAAATAAAAAATGAACACTTTTAATGACCATTCTAATTTTCTACAACTTAAGTTGCACGGAAAAAACATTATCTTAATATTTATATTTTGTTTCTTTTTATGCTGTGGTGTATTTGGTGAAGTAATAGTAATAGACGATATAGAAGAGTTACAAAAAATAGGACATATTGTTGGATATCCGTTAAATGGTGTGTATGAGTTAAGTGGAAATATAGACGCAAGCGATACATTGAATTGGAACAGTGGGGCAGGATTTAAACCAATAGGGACGAGTAGTAATCCGTTCGTGGGCAAATTTGATGGTAAAGGATATAAGATAATGGATTTATATATTAACCTCCCTAATGAAGATTACATAGGCTTATTTAGTCATGTTGGTTTAGGTGGAGATATAATAAAAGTAACAATAGAAGCATGTCAGATTGTTGGTAGGGATTATGTAGGCGGCTTAATAGGCTGGAATGAGGGAGGAACAATTTTAAATAGTTCTATAATAGGTTTAGTTGAAGGTAGATATTATATTGGTGGCTTAACAGGATGGAATGCTTCTGCCGGTTTAATATCTGTCAGTTCAAACATGGGCTTAATTAAGGGTGAAAATTCTGTCGGAGGTTTAGTCGGATTAAATGATGAAAGCACAGTGTTAGACAGTTTTAGCGCAGGCTCAATACAAGGGTCTGAAAATTCTATTGGTGGTTTGGTAGGATGGAATACCTCCGTGGGCAGGGTCCTTGGCAGTTATAACACAGGTACAGTAGAAGGAAAATCTTATGTCGGTGGATTGGTTGGACATAATGATTCGAGCATAGTCATTAGCAGTTATAGTACAGGCACAGTAAAGGGGCATAATGCTTCGGTAGGCGGTCTGATTGGGTATAGTTCCTCTGGTGGTGTATCCAACTGTTATAGCACAGGTGCAGTAGAGGGGAATTCTAATGTCGGCGGGTTGATAGGAACGAATGCTTCTGGGGTTACGGTCACTAACTGTTATAGCATGGGTCTAGTAGTGGGGACTATTTCTGTTGGTGGTCTGATAGGAATCAGTGGAGGCACAGTAAATAATAGTTACTGGGACATACAGACATCAGGTCAATCTACATCAGTGGGAGGCACAGGCAAAACCACAGCAGAGATGAAGTTGAAAGCCACTTTTATAGGTTGGGACTTTGGCACCTATTGGAATATTATCGAAACTTTTACATATCCTTTCCTTCGTGGTTTTGAGTATGCTGATGATATTCCACAAATTGTTCTATTGGGGGAAAATGAAGTTACAATAGAATGTGGTGCTGTATATGTTGATGCTGGAGCAACTGCTTTTGATATTCCCGACGGGGATTTAACCAGTCAGATAGAGGTAACCAATAATGTGAATAGCAATGTAGTAGGTGATTATACAGTGGAGTATTCCGTCACTGACACTGATGGCAATACAAGTAGTATAGTAACACGGCTGGTGTATGTTGAAGATACTACTTCTCCAAACATCACTCTGAATGGTGATAATCCAATGACTGTTGAATGTAATTCCGTATTTGTTGACCCTGGTGCAAATGCAGCGGATACATGTGATAGTGAAGTAAGTGTAGAGGTACTTTCTAACAATGTAAACACATCACAAACAGGGACATATCAGGTAATTTATTATGCGGTAGATGACAGTGGAAATTCTGCAGAAAAAACTCGTGAAGTAATAGTAGACTGTGCTGGTGAAGGGACGGTTGAAGGCGTAGTAGAAGGAACAACAGAGGGCGAAGGTATATCTGAAGGAGTAGTTGAAGGAGAAGGCATAATCGAAGGCGTGGTTGAAGGTGAAGGGATAACTGAAGGTGCAATTGAAGGTGAAGGCATAACTGAAGGTGTAACTGAAGGTGAAGGAGTAGTAGAGGGCGAAGGAACACCAGAAGGAGAGATGCCGCCGCATAGTGCTGACCCGAATGGAGATGGAATAATAGATTTGGGTGAACTGCTACGAGTGATACAATTCTTCAATATGGGTGGGTATCACTGCGAATCGGGAACAGAGGACGGTTATGCTGGTGGTTATGATGGAGATAAGACATGCACTCCACATGCGTCTGACTATGACGAGCAAGATTGGACAATTGATTTAGGTGAATTATTAAGGTTGATACAATTCTTCAACATGGGTGGCTATTATCCATGTCCCGGTATCGGCGAAGACGGCTATTGCCCCGGAATAGAATGATTAGGATAAAGAATAATTAGTTTATAAGATTTGATAAAAAAATAGGTATTAGAGGACATGTATAACATATACAATGTTATTAAGAATTGAGACACCTGAAAAATATTTTTTGTGCCTTATCAAAATTCATAATTACTCAATAAATATCTTATTACCCTCTCTACAGACTTTGCGTCTTGCGTGGTAAGCCTGGTGGTTTATCTAATAAATTAGAAAAACTGAATATAGAGTTGTCGTTACTTTTTTGTATCAACTAATTTAATTTTTCAGATGTCTTGAATTGTTATTTAAGAACTATTTTTTATACTAAAAAGATTTTTCTTTCCTTGTGGGGAAATGATTGAAGATAAATTATTAGTAGACTACAATGTAAAAGATTGCGACTTGTATATTACGAAAATTAATAATCTTTTTCAGAACTTTAAATTTCTGTAATGTTTTTTCATATTAACTTTGATTTATCACATTGATTTTAGATAGAATATTATTTTAAAGAGGAGATATAGAAAGTAAGATGTTTAATTTTAAAGATTTTTCACAGTTGGGTGGGTTGCTAAAAGAGGCAATGCAAATTAAACAGAAGATTGAGGTTGTAAAGGAAGAATTAGCCAGATTAGAAATTGAAGGTGAAGCAGGTGGAGGGCTGGTAAAAGTAAAAATGAATGGGAAATTTGAGATTATAAGTATATCTCTTTCTGATGAACTGTTTGCGGAAGGGATGAACGATAAATCTTTAATAGAAGCACTCGTATTGTCTGCTTTTAATATAACTTCTGAGAAAGTAAAGTCCATTGCAAAAGAAAAGATGAAGGAGGTAGCAGGCGGTATCGAGATTCCGGGAATAATAGATTAGTGAAGATACTTTTTTTTGGCACACCGGAAATTGCAATTCCATCTTTGCAAAAAATTCATGGGCATTATTCGATTGTAGGTGTTGTATGTCAGCCTGATAGACCCAGTGGTAGACACCTACGGCTTACTCCACCGCCTGTTAAATTAGAAGCGGAAAGGTTAGGTCTCCCTGTTTTCCAGCCTGAAAAGGTCAATGACCCTCATTCTTTGAAAATGTTTGAAGAACTTCGACCGGACTTAGGAGTCGTTGTTGCGTATGGTCGTTTTTTGAAGGAAGATTTATTGAGACTACCGTCTCTGGGATATATCATAAATTTGCATCCGAGCCTTCTTCCGAGGTGGAGAGGTCCTTCCCCTATTCAAACTGCAATATTAGAAGGAGACACTGAGACAGGTGTAAGTATAATCAAAATATCTATGGAAATGGATGCGGGGGATATTTTATTGCAAAGACAAACAAATATAGATATTAATGAAAATGCTGAGGAACTTTCTCGCAGATTATCAATTATGGGAGCAGATTTACTGATAGAAGCCATTGGGCTTATTGAAAAAGGTAAGGCTATTTTTACGCCACAGGATAATTCAAAGGCTACCTATTGTCATCTTATAGGGAAGGAACACGGTATAATTCACTGGGATTGGACTGCATTAAAGATACACAATTGTGTTCGTGGATGTTTACCGTGGCCAATCTCATTTACAAAATTCAAAGATGAGATAATAAGAATACACAAAACAGAATTATTGGATATTGAAGATAATGTTTATGAAGATAAAAAACCGGGGACTATTGTGGATATTCTAAAAGATAAATGTATCGTAAAAACTGGGAAAGGATTGATTGGAATTTGTACCCTACAAGCACCGAACAGGAAACCTTTGCCATTCAAAGAATATATAAATGGTAAACCTATGTGTATAGGTGAAGTTTTTGAGGACTTTTTAGAAGATGGCTAAAACTAAAAATGTGGATATGGTTCGTATTGGTGCGATAAATACCTTACTTCGATGGGAATCAAGCAAATTACCGATAGATGAGTGTATATCGAGAACTCTTAAACGAAAAAGTTATAGCACACGAGGTCGCCGTTTTTTTGCACATCTTGTTTATGGAACAGTTCGAAACCTTAATCTTCTCGATTATATTCTTTCTAAATATCTTGATTATCCACTTGAAACACTTCCACGAGCCATTATTTATATTTTAAGAATGGCAGTATTCCAATATTATTTTTGTGATACGGTAACTATTCCTGCTGCGGTTCATACATCGGTAGACCTTGCTCATATATTTACACATGCAGGATTAGCCAGAATGGTGAATGCAATACTTCGTAAACTTCCTGAAAATTTTGAAGATATTTCCTTACCTTCTAAGGAGGACAATCTTTTTAATTATTTATCTATTCGCTATTCTATTCCTGATTGGATTCTCAATGAGTTTGCAAAAAGATTTGGTGAATCTAAAGTAGAAGAGTTTGCAATTTCTATATCTGAAGTGCCTTATCTATCTATACGCACCAATACCACTCTTATAACGCGAGACAATTTAGAAAAGAGATTGAAAAAAATTGGGATAGAAACCCAACACCTCACACCTATTCCTGAGGAATTGTCATTAAATTCGACCTATCTATTATCTGATTGTCCTTTAATGAGACAGGGATTATACACTATACAGGACCCAGCCTCAATGCTTATTGCATACGCGTTAAATCCTCAAAAAGGTGAGACTATTTTGGATATTTGTTCTGCACCTGGAACAAAGGCTACCCATATTGCAGAGATTGCACAAAATCAGACAAAAATATTTTCTGTAGAGATTAATCCTGGTCGGATACAACGAATATATGAAAACATTCAAAGGCTCAAATGTGATAGTATTTATCCTCTTTGTTCAAGTGGCACATCTTTACCCTTTTCTGATGAAATTTTTGACCGAGTTTTAGTAGACGCTCCATGTTCAGGTTTAGGAACATTGAGAAAAAATCCAGATATAAAATATAATATTAAGAAAGACGCGGTTACGCGACTTGCTAAATTACAAGAATCCATTCTTTTTGAAGCATATCGAGTATGTAAAAAGGGTGGAATTGTAGTATATTCTGTATGTACTTTTACAGAAGATGAAACCGTTCAGGTTGTTAATGAGTTTATTAATGAGAAAAAAGTAATATTAATAGATGCTCCGGAGTTACTTAACCAGTGGAAAATTCAAACAGGACAGTACCAGACCCTGCCCCTAAAAAATCTCTGGGATGGCTTTTTCTTGTCAATATTTCAAAAGCCATAGTTTATACTATTCTATATTTTTTTAATTTATTCTTATGGCTAATACAATGGTCATTAGCCTTGCTTGTATTTGTAGGAATAATGGCAGGTACAGGTTATTATGTATATACTCAGGCACTAAGTGGAGGGAAATATGTGACTGTCCCAAAAATTACAGATATTCCCGTGATGGAAGCGTCAAAAAAACTTTTTGAAGTAGGTCTTGAATTGGGACCATATATACCTGTGGTGCATGATTCTATTCCTAAATATTATGTAATAAGTCAAAAGCCAGAAGCAGGTAAGGTTGTAAGGTTGGGAAGGAAGGTTTTCCCGGTTGTAAGTGCTGGACCCCAAAATGAGAAAGTTCCAGATTTAACGGGTAAGACACTTGAAGAGGCTCAAAAAATAATTGAATCTAATAGTAGATTTAAATTGGGAAATATTGCCCGCATTACTCGTGATGAACCATCGGAAACAGTTATTTCTCAAGACCCACCTCCTGATACAGAGGTAACGCAAGGGACTCTTATTAATTTACTTATTAGTGCAGGTGCACAAGTTGAGACATTAATTATGCCCAGTGTTATAGGTAAAACAATTCAGGAAGCAGAGGAATTATTAAAGCCGTTTGATGTGAAATTAGTTCCAAATGTAATTGATTCACCAGAATCTCCACCTGATATTATTTTGGAGCAAGACCCTGCGCCTGATACACCTATTGTTCGTGGACAAATGGTTATTTATACAGTAAAAAATTCTGGAAACACTCCTTTACCTGATGCTCGCTATCAAGCAGAGGTAACATACACGATGAACGAAGATTGGGCAGCGAAGGAGGTTAGAGTAGAACTTGTAGATAGACATGGAAACCGTGATACGGTATGGTATAAACCAAGATTATATGATACTCTTTCTCAAATAAGATATGTTCGTGGAACGCCTATAAATATAAAAGTTACCTACATAAGCAAGGCATTTGTGGAAATTTTTATTGACAATGTAAAGGTTGCATCTTTTGAAATAGAAGGTGGAAATTCCCCTCGTTTGTTGCAGCCAGAAATAACATATAACGAGTAAGCAACTAATATTAACTTGATTTGGAGGTTTAACAAACATGGATACAAGTATAAAAGAAAAATTAAAAGTCAAAATTTCTCCTTCAGTTTTATCATGCGACTTTAGTAAAATGGGAGAAGAAATTACACAATTGATTGATTCAGGGGCGGACTATATTCACTTTGATGTAATGGATGGACACTTTGTTCCTAATATCACAATAGGACCTCCTATTGTTGCTGCATTACGCCGTTATTGCTCTGTGCCAATGGATGTTCATCTTATGATAGATAATCCTGACGAATATATAGAAACATTTGCCGACGCAGGAGCGGATATTATAACGGTTCACATTGAAGCAACAAATCATGCACATAGACTTATACAGCATATTAAAGATATAGGCTGTAAGGCAGGGATTGTTCTTAACCCTGCAACACCTGAGAGTCGGATTGAGTTTCTGGCAGAAGATATAGATATGGTTCTTGTTATGACTGTGAATCCCGGTTTTGGAGGACAAAAATTTATTCCTGATATGCTGCGGAAAATTAAGGCTATTCGTGCTATGATTGGGAACAGGGACTTGGAAGTTGATGGTGGAATTGATGAATGCACGGCACCTGAGGTTGTTAAAGCCGGTGCAAATGTTTTAGTTGCAGGTTCTTATGTGTTTATTAATTCTTCATACAAAACAGCCATTAAAAAATTAAGAGACAGTATAAATTTTACTTGACTTTTATAATTTTTTAGCGTATAGTAATATTATTAATGGTTTATTTAAAAAAAACTATTAAAAGGAGAATTGATATGAGAAAATTTTTGATGTTGATGGTTGGAGTAATAAGTGCACTATTTCTTGCAGGTTGTCCAGATAATGGGGTGATAAGAGATGGTGTTGTTATTGTTGACCAATTGCCTGGTGTATCTGTATCTTCTGTCACATCTGATAGAGTTACTTTGAGTTCACAGGAATCTGTCCCAATAACAACTGGGGATATTATTGTTGGACAATATGGAGATACAGGTTATCTGAGAAAAGTAACAGCAGTAGGACAAAAAGGAACTGAATTGGTAGCGGTAACAGAGCCTGCCTCATTGGAAGATGCTGTTCAAGATGGAATGTTAGTTGCAAGTGTAAAATTTGATGTGAATGATTTTGTAAAAGCAGGTGCTCTTCCCAAAGATGCAAAGGCAACTATTGTTAATTTTAGTGGCAAAGAAATTTATCGTGGAAATGGTATTTTAGTTACCGTTGATAAAGGAATATTGGATTGCACACCTCAGGTTGCAATTACTGCGGATTATAAGGCTTTTCAGTTAAACAGTTTTAATTTTACTGCTTCTGGAACTATTACATTGACTCTTGATTTGAAGGTTGCTTTAGATAATCAAACGCCTATCTCTCAGGAATGGGATATTATCCCGCCTATTGTTCATCCCTTTGTAGCCAATATAGGTCCTGTGCCCATTTATGGTAGAGTAACCCTTCGATTCCCGTTTGGCTTATTTGGACAAATGACAGGCGATACAAGTGTAAAATCTGGTTTTGATATTAAAGATACATTTACATTAAAAGCAATATATCAAGAGGAAAAGTGGGATAATTCCGGTGCCGATTTATTTAACTTTACATTTGATGGACATCCTCTTGCGTGGAACATTGACATTGGTGGCACTGCACAGGCATATATTAAAGCCATTCTTGAATTGACGCTTTATGAATCCGCAGAAGCAGAAGTTTTTGGAAAGCCATATCTTACTTCAAATATACATGTATTCCCATCTCCAGCAAGTATTGAAGTTACTGGTGGTATAGATGCAGGTGGTTATGTAGGTTTAAGTGTATTAGGACATAATATTGTTGGTAAAAGTTTCTATTGGAATGGTCCGAGCAAGTTATTATATCGCGGTGCTCAAGACTACTCTGACCCATTACCTTGGACAAGTGGTTCTATAGATTTGTGGTAAATAATATTTGAATATGACAAAAAAATGTGACTTGAACAAGTTGTTCAGGTCACATTTTTTATTAGTGCAGTATTTGAAATATGTATAAAAAAGTGCGATTTTTTTTAATCATTTATTTTATTCTTGCCTTTTCCAGCAATGCACAGTATCATTCCTCTGACTATGAAGAGCCTCGATTTGTTATTCTATTACCCGAACTACTACGACTAATTCAAATATATAATTTTGGCTCATATCATTGTAATTATACTTCCTTTGATGGTTATGCTCTGGGAATAGGTGATAATTCATGCTCTCCTCATAGTGCTGATTTTAATCCGCAAGATTGGATAATTTCCTTTGAAGAGGTAATACGCGTAGTCCAATTCTACAAATCAGGGTCATATCATATTGATATAACCAGTGAGGATGGATTTCAGCCCGGCAATGGGAATGAACCTTCTCCCGGAACAGAAACAAGTTTTTTAGGAATCCCCTTTGTCTGGATTCCTTCTGGGTCTTTTTATATGGGAACTGTAAAAACGCCAACCGAATTAGTAGAGAAATATGGTGGAAATATTTCTTTATTTACCTCAGAATATCCACAACATTTAGTAGTTATTTCCAAAGGTTTCTGGATGAGTCAAACTGAAATTACACAAAAGCAATGGCAGAATATAATGAAAAATAATCCATCAAATAATTTAGGAAATGACTTGCCTGTAGAAAATTTATCATGGAACGATTGCCAGCAATTTATTGAGAATATTAATAAGTTAGAAAACGGGACATTTCGGCTGCCTTCTGAAGCGGAATGGGAGTATGCGTGTCGTGCAGGTTCTATTTCTGAATTTTACTTCGGTGATGATGCTGAACAATTAAATGATTATGGCTGGCATTTCTATAATAGCGATTACCATACTCATCCCGTAAAACAGAAAAAGCCAAATGCATGGGGTCTTTATGATATGCATGGAAATGTCTGGGAATGGTGTCAGGATTTATATGATGCCAACTATTACCAAAATTCACCTACCCTTGACCCCACAGGACCAGCGGTAGGTTCTTATAGAGTGCTGCGTGGAGGCACATGCTTAAGGACGGCAGCCCGTTGCCGTTCCGCTTTTCGTTCATGGAACGCACCTGATTTAACCATGCCAGACCAAGGATTAAGAATATGCAGAAATCCCGATTAATTACTCTCTTCATTTTTATAATTTTCATTTTACCTTTATTTGGTTTTGGAAATGATTTTATCACCTCTCCCCTATTTTTTGAAGCAAATGAGGGAAAATTTAACTCGGAGGTTATTTACTTTTCTTATGGCAATTCTATTTCTGTTGCTTGCTATGAAAATTCTTTGGTGTTTTTTGTAAAAGATATTTCTCAATATGTTAAAGTCTATTTTCCCGGAGGACATGCAAAATCAATTGCTGGGTCTATTCCACTTCGCTCTTATTCCGCTTATTTCATTGGCAAAGTAGGTTGTTCTAAAACTGTCCCCCATTTTAAGGCAATTACTTATCAGGATTTGTTTCCCGGGATTGACCTCTATCTTTATGAAAAGCAGGGAAACTTTGAATTTGATTTTATTGTTCAGCCTGGTTCCAATTCTGAGGCTATATCAATCAAATTTGAATCTTTAGATTATGATAAGTGGATTCCTATTAAACCAATAATTGATGATGACAAAATTAAAATATCAGTTCAGAACTCTACATTAAGTTTTTATTCTCCTTATGCGTATCAATGGATAAACGGGCTACAAAAGAGTATTCCAATAAATCTATATTTGAATGATGGTGTCAAATTTTATATTCCTGAAAATTTGTATAATCCTGATTATCCCTTGTTAATAGACCCAACCTTACTTGCGGGGACATATTTAGGAGGCAATGATATAGACCGAATTATGGATGTAAAGGTAGATAATGCAGGAAATATCTATCTTTTGGGAGAGACAAAATCCCTTAATTTTCCTACTAGTAGTGGTTCTTTTCATACGACCTTTTCAGGGGGAGATATTACGGGTGATGTATTTATTGTAAAATTGAATCCACTTGCTAATACCCTTATCTTTTCTACATTTTTAGGTGGTTCTGGTGATGATAGTCCAACATCTATTGAAATAGATTCACAACGAAATATATACATTGCAGGTATTACTTCCTCCTCTGATTTTCCAATTACTCCAAATGCATTTCAGAGTGGAAAAATAGGTAATAAAGATGGGTTTATCACAAAGGTTAATTCTGATTGTTCAAATATTTTATACAGTTCTTATATAGGTGGAAGTGCAGAAGATAGTGTCATGGATTTAGAACTGTTATCGGAACAGAGTGTCATTTTAACAGGTTGGACACAATCAAACGATTTTCCAATTGGAGGAATAACATCACTTAATAATACATTTAGCGGAGGAATTGATGGTTTTCTGACAAAATTTGATTCATCTTTTCATTTGATATGGAGTGGTTATATAGGGACAACAGGTGTTGATGTTTGTAAGGCAATAAAAAGTTTTGATAATTATATTGTCTTAGGCGGATACACTACTTCAACCAGTTTTCCAGTTACGCAAGGGACAATACAAACTACTTATGCTGGTGGGAATTATGATTCATTTCTGATGGAAATATTTGATAGTAATGGCTCTGTTTTGTCTTCATCTTATCTTGGGGGAAGCCTTATAGATTTATGTAATGCAATATGTGTAGATAGTTCTGGAAATGTTTATGCGGCAGGTGAAACCTCTTCTAACAACTTTCCTGTTACCATATCTTCATTTCAAGTTGCCTATGGAGGAGGAGAAAGAGATGCTTTTATTACAAAACTAAATCCATTATTAAACCAGATAATTTTTAGTTCGTATTTAGGTGGTAGTAAAACGGAGTCGGCTCTTAGTATAGGTTTGGATAGTTCTTCTCGTGTTTATGTGGTAGGGTTTACTTATTCTGGTGATTTCCCTGTGATACCGGGGACATTGCAACCCACTTATGGAGGGAATCAGGATGCTTTTTTTTCATGCTTAAATCTTAATGGTTCGCTACTTAAATATAGCACTTTTTATGGCGGAAATAGAGAAGAAAAAGGAAGGTCTGTTTATATAACCGATTCAGATGTTATGTATATTGTAGGGGAAACAGCATCTAATATACTTCCTATCACATCTGGCACTTATCAAACAAGTTTTGGAGGCGGAACTTTCGATGGTTTTCTTGCATGTATTGATGTATCTGTTCCATCAAATGAAGGGGAAGGACAAACAGAAGGAAGTATGGAAGGAAGTTATGAAGGTTCTTCTGAAGGGGAAGGGTTGCGGGTATGGCTGGTTGCACCAATTGATAGGACGGTTCAAATTGGTGCTTCTACAACTTTTATTGTTGGCATTTCTGGTTATATAGGAACGGTAAATTATCAATGGCAGTTTAAAGGCTTTGCCAGTGAGGAATACATTTCACTCTTAAATACCAACAGTCCCATGTTAAGTTTAAAAAGTATTCAAACGATAGATTCAGGCTTATATCGCTGTCAAGTAACTGATTCACAGGGAACAGTTATCTCTGCTCCATTCCGATTAAATGTTAGTAGTGAGGAGGGTATTTCCGAAGGTATCACGGAAGGAATTATAGAAGGAGGAACAGAAGGTATAACGGAAGGAACAACCGAAGGAATAATTGAAGGGACTATAGAAGGGACAATGGAAGGACTTATTGAAGGCTATAACGAAGGTGTTGTATTAGAAGGAGAAGGGACTCCTATAGAAGGGATTTTGGAGGGAGAAGGAGAAGGGACAACTTATCCGTGTGGGTTTGAAATAAGTGGCAGTGAAACACATAGTCCACTAAGAGATATGGCACAAAATTTATATTATATTACCGTGCCTGATGAGGGTATATTAAATGATATTATAGTTAATATTTCTTTAACTCATGATGATTTACGACAGGTATTGATACAACTTGTTTCACCGCAAGGAACTGAGGTTTTCTTGCTTATCTATCCTACTCAGGGAGGAACATTATTATCTAATACCAATTTTGATGACAATGCAGAAATTGGTATTGTCGACGGGACAGCCCCATTTACAGGTAGTTATAAACCTATTGGATATTTAGGTGTTTTACATGGCGAAGGTTTACAAGGAACATGGACACTGCGGGTTATTGATTCACAAACAGGAGGAGGTGGTTATCTTGAATCATGGAAGTTGTTGTTTAACACTTATGCTTGTCCTGAAGAGGGAGAAACCACAGAAGGAGAAATTATTATTTATCATTCGGCAGATACAAACCTTGATTTTAGTTTTTCTCTGGGAGAACTTCTACGCGTTATCCAGATTTTTAATTATGGGGGTTATCATTGCGATATAACGGGTGAAGATGGATTTGGATTAGGGTCAGGAGAACAAAATTGTTCAAGGCATAGTTCAGACTACCTATTACCCTACTGGTCAATAACCTTACCTGAGTTGCTCCGAATAATTCAATTATTTAATATGGGTGGTTATGCAATATGTCCTGATACAGAGGATGGCTTTTGTCCAATTATTTCGTAAAGAGATTTATGATATTTCAGAAAAAGCGATTTCTAGTAAATTAGTTGCTATTTTGAATCTCATAGAAGATTTTTCAGCCCCTAACACTATACTTACGACTCTTGTATTTGACCTCTTTGCGGTTGCAACAATACAATATCCTGCTGCTTTTGTATATCCTGTCTTTAAGCCATCACAACCCAGATACACATTCATCAACTTGTTGGTGTTATCCCTTTCTATTTTTTCGTCTTGAAAAACGAATTTTTTCTTTGATGTCCAAGAAATTATTATCGGCATTTTACAGCATTCCATAGCAAGTTGCATAAGGTCTCTTGCCGTTGTCCTATCCAAATCCTCTCCACTTTTTTGTGGATAGCCACTCACAGTTGCATAACAGGTTGAATTCATCTTTAATTTTTTTGCCATTAGGTTCATTTCTTCAATACACTTTTCTTTTGAACCCCATAGACATTCAGTTATAGCAATTGCAGAAGTGTTAGATGATATTACAGCAACGGCGTCCATTAAATAGGCTAATGTATAGTTCTTTACATGTGATAATAAAATATCAGAATGGTTAGCAGGATATAATGGTCTTTTAATTTTTATACTATCTTCAAGTTTTATTTCTTTTTTATTAATTTTCAAAGCAACCAGATACATTAGCATTAATTTAACCAGGCTTGCAGGGGGGCGAATAATATCTGCCCCTTCTTCAAATAATACATTCCCGTTTTTTGCATCCGCCGATATTTTACTAACAACTATAGGTTGTTTTATGTCTGTGGGTATTGGATTGATGTTTGAAGCCACAGCGGAATACATCAGTGACCTACAAATAAAACTTCTTCTTGTGTACTTATTTTTCTCTATTTCCATTTTAATCAATTTCTTATAAAGGATTTTTCTGGGGACAATTTTAGTAAACGCAGTAAATCGTCAAAAAGAAAAGGTTTGCTCAACACGACACAATTACCATTAAAATTATTTTCAAATCTCTTTTTTATTTGACTGTCAGAAACTAAATATATTTTTTGGACATTTATTTCATTATCTATTTCACTTAATTTTATCAAATCTTCATCTTTTACTTCATCAAGGTCAATAATAATAGTTGAAAGGGAATATTTTATAATCCAGGTAATAGTGCTTTCAAAAGATTCAGGAAATATACATGATATTCCATAATAATTCATCATAAAATTAATAAGTTCTCTCAAACTGGATTCGGGTTCGTAAACAGCAATTATTTTTCCACGGTCAGGTTCTTTTTTCCCATCTATATTTACAACTTTGCTTAATTCTTCGCCGAGATATAATTTATTCAAAAATTCTAATAATTGTTTAATATTAAATGGCTTCTTGATAAAATAGATATTTTCTGGAAAAGATTTTAAATATGAATTAGACAAGTTAATTGATTCATCAATGATAAAAATAATTGGGATATTTTCTGATGTAAGTCTTTCTTCAAACACATTTATCAAAGAAATGATATTTTCTATATCTTGACCGTAAGTATTAATAAGGACTATGTCAGGGGTAGTTTCATTTATGACACGAATTGATTCGTATTCATTTTTTATTCGTTCTATTTTTGCCTGCCAATCTTTATTTATTTCTATCAGAGAATTAAATAGTGCAGATTCATTGTCAACTATAAGTATTTTTTCAGCCAATAAATTATTTTCTATATGTTCAGTCTCAGCTACATAGAAAATACAATCGGGTAGAATGATTGTAAATCTACTTCCCTTATTTGGCTCACTATGAACTGTGATATTCCCTTTATGTGTTTCAATAATTCCTTTGGCAACTGCTAATCCGATACCTGTCCCTTCGTATTTTCGTGTTGGAGAACTATCAATCTGGAAGAATTTTTCAAAAATTTTATCTTGATATTCCAGAGGAATTCCTATACCTGTGTCTGACACAGAAATTTCTAAAACATTACTTTCGTTCACATTTGTAGAAACTTCAATACTTCCACCTGTATCTGTAAATTTTACAGCGTTATTTAGTAATATTCCTATCACCTGGCTTATCTTGTCTCTGTCTGCCCAGACATAAATTTCTTTATCTTTGTAGGTATCAATTATTTTTATCTGTTTTTCTATTATTTTTGGGTTATTGAAAGCAACATTTTCCTCAATAAGTTCTTTTATAGAGAATAATTTCTTTTTTAACTGTAATCCTTTAATTTCCATTCGACTGAATTCAATCATTTCGTTTACCATTCTCAGTAATCTTTGAGCATTTCTAATCATAATTTCTAGTGCGTTCGCTTGATTGGGATTTATTGGTCCGAAGTCTTGTGACAACATCATTTCAATATAGCCTTGTATGGTGCTAATTGGTGTTCTTAATTCATGACTCACATTTGAAAGGAAGGTGTCCTTGTTTTTTCCATATTGTTTTAATTCTTCATTGAGTTTTTCTAACTGAATGGTTCGTTCTTCTAAATCATTTTGCATTTTTTTCTGCTGGCTAAGGTCTGCTATAACGAGAGAAAATTTAGTTTCTTCTATTTTCTCATTCGGAATAATGGATACCGATACAAGAGCAGGAATCTCTTTTTTATCTGACCTTAAAAAAGTAATTTCTCGTCGTCTTTCCTTTCTTTCCGTTTCAAGAAGAGAGAGCAGAGGAAGTAAGTCATTACTTTCCAGAAATTCAAAGATATAATGTCCAAGAACTTGTTCTTTAATTTTATCTACCATAGAGCAGAAGCAATCGTTTGCCATTATAATCTTATGTTGCATGTCCAGCAACAGAAAACCCTCATTCATGGTCATAATTAGTTGTTTTAAATTTTCTTCGGATTCGCGTAGTTTGTGGGTCTGCTCCTCTACTCTTTTTTCGAGTTCTTCTGCATATTGACTGACTTTTTCTGATAATACTTTTAGTTCTGTAATGTCTTTTACAGTTGCAAGGGTTGCTTTATGCCTACCTTTGCTATCGAATATAGGTGTTCCATGGAACCAGAAATACTTTTTTTGGTTGTTTATTTGCAGTTCTACTTCATATTCACCACTGAGTCCATAACTTCGAGATAACCAATTCTGCTCTACATTGTCGGCTTGATAGCGACGAGTCATTTCTTGCACAGTTGAACCTATAATTTCCTTTCGCGAAAGAGATATAAATCTACAAAATTGTTCATTTACATCTACAATAATTCCTTCTGTATTACTTAATACATAACCTTCAGATATGTGTTCAGCGAGTGCTTTAAATCTTTCTGCCAGTTCATCTATATTTTCTTCTCTATGTATTAGAATAATAACAAATGATAATATGCCCAGAAGAAGACTACCTAATCCGATAAATTCAGCCAATCTGCGAACTTCCTCAGGAAAAGTTGCATAAAAGAAGGGATTAATTGAGATTCTAGTAATAATCCATATTCCTGAAATAAAAAGTAATATTATTCCAAAGATTAGAAGCACTTTTTCACGGGTAGATGAGCGATATTTATTTAATATGATTATTGTAAATAATGAAGGTAAAGCGATAGATAGTAAAGCAATGGTAAACTTTAAACTTTCTGAATTAATCACTTCTTGTGAGATAAATAAACCACCAAAACCGATAATGAATGGAAGTAATAGAGATAATATTTTTTCTCGAGACCTACTAATCCTTATGTGTTGTTTTCTCATAGTTTTTCCTCATCATCACACATTTTTTCTTTAATTATCTTCTTTATAATCTTATCACAGCGTTCATTTTGAAGGTGTTTATTATGTCCTTTAATCCACTTCCATTTTACTTCGTGTCTCTCGACTAATGATGTTAATTCTTTCCATAAATCTATGTTTTTTACTTGACCGTTAGCAGTTTTCCATCCATTTTTTAACCAATTTTGTAGCCATTCAGTCATACCTTTTTTTAAGTATTCTGAATCTGTATATATAACGACTTTGCATTTCTTTTTTAGTGCTTTTAGTCCTTCTACGGCTGCTTTTAGTTCCATGCGATTATTTGTTGTTTGTTCCTCATAGCCGCTTATTATTTTTTCTTTATCAGCATATATTAATATAGCGGTCCATGCCCCTTTACCTGGATTGGGTATACACCCTCCATCTGTATATATCTCCACATAAGGAAGTTTGATATTTATATTTTTTTCAGTCAAATTACTTTCCTCCGACTTCATGTAACCAGTCATGATTTCTATACTTTATTGCTAAATCTATAGGTGTTAATCCTTTGGCATTTTTCTCGTTAAGAGACATACCTATACCCAATAGATATTTCCCTGTGTTTATTGAACCGAATACAGCCGAGGTGTGTAATGCGGTATCTCCGAATTCATCTTTCAATTGTAAATTAGCGCCATGTTCTACCAGCCAACGAGCGGGTCCTTTTCTATCCCACATAGCGCAGACATGGAGAGGAGTCATGCCTGTTTCATCTGGAATATCAAGTTCTGCTCCATATCTGTAAAGTAGTTCTAATATAGATTTGTTACCGTCACATACCGCATAATGCATCATTGTTTTACCCCAATTGTCCTTGCTGTTAATAATATTGCTGTTATTTTTTAATAACAGTTTTTCAAGTGTAACAACATTTCCACGAGAAGCCAAATCGAAATTGGAGGAAATATTACATCCCATTACTAATAACGACAAAATAATTGCTCTTATATATACTTTCATAGCATAACCAATATTTATTTTATTCTAATATAAAATTTTAATAACATAAATCTTTCTTATAGTATAATATTTATTATATAAAAAATCTGAATTAAGGAATTATTTATGTCAAAAAGGTATCCTGCCGTTAGTGGTCAATTTTACCCAAGAGATTCATCGTCTCTTTTGGCACAAGTAAGTCTTTACATTGAACAATCGAATGTATCTCCCTCTCCAAATAAGGTTTTAGCAATTGTTGCTCCTCATGCGGGATATATGTATTCTGGACCTACGGCTGGCTATGCTTTTGCAAGAATCCGTGAGCATAAGATAAAACGGGTATTTTTATTAGGTAGGTCGCATCGTTATTTATTTGATGGTTTAGCCTTATGTGAGTATGATTCTTTTATCACACCAGTTGGAGAATTTCCTATTGACCTTTCAATTTATGAAGTTTTAGGAGAACACTTGCCCTGTATAATTAACGATTCACATCTATACGAGCATTGTCTTGAAGTTATGTTGCCATTTTTATATGTAAGTGTAGGTATTGTGCCTATTGTTCCTATCTTGTTTGGTAAAGAGCCAGAAATGGAATATTATGAATATGGTAACATCCTTGCGTCATTAGCAGAAGATGGGGATTTACTTATTGCTTCTACAGACCTTTCACACTATTTACCTGAGGTTCAAGCAAATAAGATAGATAACAATACTATTCAAACAGTGATGGGAAAGGACCCTGATAAACTTATAGAGGGTGTTAAAAATGAGTCTTGTTCTATGTGTGGAGCACCAGCAGTAATTGCCGCAATGGGATTTGCCTCGGCGTTTGGTGATTATGATGTTCAAGTATTGGATTATTCAACCAGTGCGAAAGCATCTGGCGATTATAGTTCCGTTGTTGGCTATGCTGCTATTAGTTTTGAATTAATTAATTCAAATAAGTAAAATAAATTTCCTGATAAATTAGGTGGTTTGAAATTATGAATAGAGCAATGGCAGGTATTAAAATTCAAGACATTTGCAACTTAATCGAAATGTGGGCTCCATTAAAGTTGGCATATCCGAATGATACGGTAGGTCTCGTTTTAGGCTCGAAAGATTGGGAAGCGGACAAGGTATTGGTTTGCCTAACCATAACTGATAACATAGTCAAAGAATCTATAAAAAATAGTATTAAACTTATTGTTTCCCATCATCCACTTATTTACACACCTCTTAATAAAATTACACAAGACAGTTCTTATGGTAAAAGGATTGCAGAACTTATCTCTAAAGGAATTGCTTGCTATACTTGTCATACAAATTTAGATGTAGCAGAAAAGGGATTGAATCATATTCTTGCTCAGAAATTGGAAATTTCTAATACTACTGGATTATTACCGGTAGAACATACACAATTATTTAAGTTAGTGACCTTTGTGCCCAAAAACTATGTTGAAAAGGTCAGGGAGGCTTTGTGTTCTTGCGGTGCAGGGATTATTGGAGAATATGCCTATTGTTCATTTAGCGCCTTAGGCATAGGAACATTTTTGCCATCGGAAAATGCAGATCCTTTTCTTGGGAAGATAGGCAAAGTTAATGAGGAGAAAGAGGAACGACTTGAAGTGCTAGTATCTGCTGAAGTTTTAAATAATGTAATAGAATCTATGTTGGAAGCCCATCCATACGAGGAGGTTGCTTATGATATTTATCCTTTACACAATAAAAATAGAAAAATATCATTAGGTCTCAAAGGCACTTTAGAAACTCCCATTTCATTGGAAGAATTTACCAATCGTATAAAAGAGAAATTAAATCTTACTTCGGTAAGAGTCGTAGGTGAAATGACAAAAGAGATTAAGAATGTAGCAGTTATTGGTGGAAGTGGTGGTAGTGAAATTAAGAAAGTTCCTGATAATATTGATGTGCTTGTTACCGGTGATGTTAAATATCACCAGGCATTAGAAGCCATAGATAAAGGGTTGGCGGTTATAGATGCGGGACATTTTGGAACTGAATATCCGATTGTTCAAGGTATTTATGATTATCTGAAAGAAAAATTGCCACTACTTGATGTTATAATTCCGGAAGAAAAGGACCCGTTTTTTACAAAATAAAAGAGAGGTTTATTGATGCGTGTTTTATATCTTACTTTAGAGTTGGCTCCATTGGTATCTACAGGTGGTCTGGCTGAAGTTTCTTATGCCTTACCTAAAATGTTAAAAAAAATGGGCGTTGATATTCGAATAGGACTGCCTAAATATAAATCATTAGAGATTACAAACGAATGCAATCCGGTAGGTTCATCTATCTATGATAACTTAACCAATTCTTTTCCTTCTATGCTCTGGGAAACAGTTGTTCCCCAAACAGATGTTCCATTATATCTAATAGAACATGATGAATATTTTGGTAGGGATTTTGTCTATGGCTATGGTGATTGGGAATATGAAGACAACCCACGAAGATTCCCTTTTTTTTGTTCCGCTATACTTAATGCTATGGAACAGATTAAATGGAAACCGGATATTATTCATTGTAACGACTGGGCTACAGTTGCTGCCATTCCTTTCCTTTTGACTCAACTCGGAAACAATCCTTTCTGGCGAAATACAAATACGCTTCTCACAATTCATAATCTTGCGTTTCAGGGTAGATACCCGGGAACAAGGTATAGTTTAACAGGTCTACCAGCAGATTTATTTAATTCTAACTGTTTTGAATATTATGGCGATATGAATTTACTTAAAGGCGGCATTTTACTTGCAGATAAAATTAATACTGTTAGTCCTACTTATGCAATTGAAATTCAAACATTAGAATATGGATTTGGATTGGACAGTGTTCTTCATCTTCGTTCTGATGATTTGTCCGGGATATTGAATGGTGTTGATTATTCTATATGGAATCCCAGAAACGACAAATATATAGAGCATAATTTCTCAGATGAAACGATTGAACAAAAGGCTCTCTGTAAATCTGCATTGTTAAAAAAGGTAAATCTACCCGAACAAAATGTCCCCTTAATAGGTATAATAAGCAGACTTTATTGGCAAAAGGGTATTGATATTCTAATTAATGCGTTGCCTGAACTTCTTCAATTGGATTTGCAAATTATTATTCTTGGCATGGGCGACCCTAAATTTGAGAAGGAAATTAGAGAGTTTGAAGCAAGTTTTCCACAAAAACTCAGGGTTATTATAGATTACAATACTGAATTATCGCATCAAATTTTAGGTGGAAGTGATTTTATCTTAATGCCCTCCCGATATGAGCCCTGTGGGCTTACTCAATTATATGCGTTTGCTTATGGGACGATACCTATTGTTCGACAGGTAGGTGGATTGTCAGATACAGTTATTAACACAACACCTAGCAATATTCGAAAGAAGCGGGCAACAGGAATCACTTTTAGACCTCTTACCCCCAGAAGTATTGTCAGAAGTATCACCAATGCCATGGAAATTTACAAGAACAAGGAAATATTATCACAAATACAAGTTAATGTGATGAAGCAAGATTTCTCATGGGAAAAACAAGCAAAATTATATCTGCAATTATATGATACACTCTTCCAATAAAAGTCGGTATACAAAACAATCCATTACTTTATATACCTCATCTCCAGAACAAACAGAACAGTTGGGACATGCTATAGGTAAATGTTTACATGCAGGTTCAAAAGTCGCTCTGATTGGAGATTTAGCTACGGGGAAAACATGTCTTGTGCAAGGGATTGTAAAGGAACTATGCGGCAACTGCTGGATACATAGTCCCACATTTACGATTATGAACCAATATGGGACTTCACCCGTTATACTTCATCTCGACTGTTATCGAATTCAGGACGAAAGAGAGATAATTGATATTGGCTCTGAAGAGTGGCTAAATGACGAGAACATTTGCCTTATTGAATGGGCAGACCGAATTGCAAATATTATCCCGTCTGATGCTATCTATATATATTTCTACCATATAAATAACGATAAACGGAAAATACAGATAATAGACCCAGAATCACAAATCATAGACAAACTAATTAACCTGTTGCCTCTCACATTTTTGAACAATGAACTGTAATCGTTAAATCTTTTCTATTTTATTTTCATTCTTTTTTAAGGGCTCTACAGACAATTTTTGGGGCATAGAGGCGCCTGAAGAGACTATAATCTCAATTGCCTGTTCCACATCTATTGGGCATTTATAAATCTTTTCCGCAGGATAGAATTGTATAACTCCGATAGTAACATTAGGCACTGTTGGGATAAATACCTTGTAATATTCCTTCTCATCAGGAAGTAATACCTTACCTAATAAAAGTCCCATAGTAAAAACTTTCTCGTGAGGATAAGGGACAAGAACAATTGCATGTGCTTGCTGTGAAGTAAACTGTTCAATAATACTAACCGTCATCTGCTTAACAGCATTATAAATAGCCTTTACAAAAGGTATTTTTCCTATAATCATTTCAAATACAGAGAAAATCTGCCGAACTAAAAAGAAACTAAAAAATAAGCCAACCAGGTAGACAAAAACAATAATTAGAACTATAGAAATTGGTGTAACTAAATAAGTGGGATATTCAGGAAACCATTTATAAATATATGGAGCAATCCGACCTACTGTAAAGAAATATATAAATCTCAAAATTAAAATAGTTAAGCCAAGCGGAATAATCAGCAATATACCTGAGAGAAAAGTCCTTCTTATACTCCCGCGCAGTTTTACAGTTTTTTTATCTTTTTTCTTTTTGGTGGCTTCCATTATATTAATCTGCTCTTTCCTGCGGTTGCTGGTTGTCCTCTTTTACTTTCAGAGATTCAGGTGTTACAAACCCAGCCGAGAGAATCATTGTTGTAGCCTCATCTATAGGAAGAGGTGATTTATCGTATACAAAATCGTGAGGAACTAATTGAAAATAGCCACTTGTCGGGTTTGGAACTGTGGGCACAAAGACTGTTTTAAATTTTCCCAATCCCTCAATTTCAATATCATTTGTTACGAAGGCGATGTTTTTGGCACCAGGAAAAGGGAAGTCAATAAACACAACCGGTCCAGATGTGACAGTTTCTTCTTCTTCCTTTTTTTGTGTAAATATTGACACTATTTTTTTCATTGATACATATAGAGTCTTTATAAAAGGTATTTTTTCTAAAAACCATTCAAACAGAGAAAATAACTTACTCCCGATATATAAGTTAGTCAAGAAACCTAATAGATATATACCTAAAAGTAAAAATATAATTGAAGATATTGGAACAACATATTCAGGGACATTGGTCAAATATTTTCTTGTTAAAGGAGTCAAGCGGTTCGCTAAAAAGAAATAAAAAAACTGCACTATATAAAAAGTTACACCTAAAGGAATAATAACAGCCAAACCTGTCAATATACGATTGATAAAGATAGCCTTGATTCTGTTCCAGATATTATTTAAAAAACTCTTCATTTTAGGCTTAATCGGCTTACTCATAAGATTTGATTGAGATTGTTTTTAGGCAAGTTTATTCTTTTCTAATTCGATTCCATCACCGATCCGCAAGAATGGCAAATCATTAACGATGGGATATACTACCTTTTTATCTTCTCTTATCAATCCACCATCTAAACTTTCATTGACTGGGTCCCCATTCTTATTTACAACTTTGCCTTCTTGAATTGCCTCATTAATTTTACTTAAAAGTTTTTCATCAATTAATTCAAGAGGCTGCTTTGTCTCAGGACAAACTAATATCTTCAGCAATTCCGGTGAAATCATAGTCATCATCCCTAAAATTATGAATTCTCTTCTTTATTTTCTTTTTTATTTTCTTCAAGACCTTCTTTCTTGTCTTCATCTACTCCCTTTACTGCGTCCTTGAATTCTGCGATTGCCGTGCCTAATGAACGGCCTAATCCTGCTATTTTGGTTCCACCGAATAGCACAAGGACTATAATCAGTATTATGAATAACTCACCCATTCCTGGCGTCCACATGGTTATTTCCTTTCAAACAATTCGACATTGTTTTATGTTGATGATTTTGTTGTTCAAATTACACACTACTTATATTATACTTCTAATTCTTATCTGATTTCTATTCTTTAACGCTTTATTTCTTAATTAGACATACAACACCTGTATTTGAGAAATATACACAAAAAAAGCGATAATATGTTTCAATTCTTAATTTATTAACAATTTGCCAATTGTGGTCTGTAACGAACCCGAAAATAAACAAGTGAGGGAGTATCTTATATGTCAGAAAATTCACTTAATAACGATGAAGGAAATAAAGAATCTATTAGTAGAGATTTTATTCACCAGATTGTAGATGAAGACCTAAAAATTGGTAGATATAAAGGGGTTGTAACACGATTTCCACCAGAACCTAATGGCTATCTTCATATTGGGCATGCTAAATCTATTTGCCTGAATTTTGGTCTTGCTGAGGAATACAATGGACGCTGTCATCTCAGATATGATGATACAAATCCGTTAAAAGAAGAGCAAGAATATATAGACGCTATCCGTGAAGATGTAAGATGGTTGGGCTTTGATTGGGGTAAACATGAGTATTATGCCTCAGACTATTTTGAACAACTTTATGAATGGGCTATTTTTCTAATTAAAAAAGGCAAGGCTTATGTTTGTGATTTATCCGCAGATGAAGTAAGAGAATATAGGGGGACACTTACACAACCTGGCAAAGAAAGTCCTTATCGCAACAGGTCTATTGAAGAAAATTTAGACCTTTTCCAAAGAATGAGAAATGGTGAATTTCCTGACGGTTCAAGGACACTTCGAGCGAAAATTGATATGGCATCACCTAACTTAAATATGCGTGACCCTGTTATGTATAGGATTATACACTCTTCCCATCCAAGGACAGGAGATAAATGGTGTATATATCCCATGTATGATTATGCTCATGGACAATCCGATTCTATTGAGGGGATTACACATTCCATCTGCACATTAGAGTTTGAAGACCATCGTCCTCTATATGACTGGTTTATTAAAGAGTTGGAAATATATGCTCCACGCCAAATAGAATTTGCCCGACTGAACTTAACTTATACCGTAATGAGCAAAAGAAGGCTACTCGAACTTGTCCGAGAAGGTTATGTTCATAGTTGGAATGACCCAAGAATGCCAACAATCTCTGGCTTGCGAAGAAGAGGATATACTCCAGAATCTATTCGCCAATTCTGTAAACTCATTGGCGTTGCGAAAGCAGATAATATAGTTAATATAGAGTTACTTGAATATTGTATTCGAGAAGATTTGAACAAAAGAGCAAATCGTTATATGGCGGTTCTGAACCCGTTAAAGGTGGTAATTGAAAATTATCCTGATGACCTTGTTGAGGAAATGGAGGCTGTGAACAATCCCGAAGACCCATCCGCAGGAACAAGAAAAGTCCCCTTTTCTAAAACGATTTATATTGAACAAGAAGATTTTATGGAGCAACCTCACCCTAAATTCTACCGATTAACACCGGGTAAAGAGATACGGCTCAGATATGCTTATTTTATTAAATGCAATGATGTAATAAAGGATAACAAAGGGAATATTGTTGAACTACATTGCACTTATGACCCAACTACAAAAGGGGGAAATGCACCTGACGGTAGAAAAGTTAAATCAACGCTTCACTGGGTTTCTGCTAAACATGCAGTTGATGCAGAAGTGCGATTATATGACCACTTATTTATAAAACCTGACCCTGATGATGTCCCAGAAGACTCTGACTGGAAAAACAATATAAATCCAAATTCATTGATAACAATAACAAACTGTAAATTAGAGCCTGAATTAAAAAAACTAAAAGTTGGGGACAAGGTGCAATTTGAACGGCAGGGCTATTTCTGTGTAGACCCAGATACATCTTCAGGTAAAATAGTATTTAATAGAACAGTTACACTTAAAGATGAATGGGCAAAGATAAAATCCAAATTAGAAACAGATAAAAGATAAAATTTTTATTAACAGTAAATTTTTTATGTTTTTTTTTGAAATATCAGGCATAATTATTATAATAGTATATTAGAAATATAACTAAAAGTAGATTAAATTATTTATACTGATTATAATAATATGAAGCAAATAAATTGTGGAAAAATAACATGAATAAAGAAAAGGCTTTTTTCATAATATTATTGTTCTTTGTTTTTTTTCCAACAATATTAGCCTTTGCCTCATTAATTGGTAATAATATTAACAGTCCTGGAATAGAAAACTATTTTTTTCCTTCTCAACAGCCCTACCATTATTTTGCAGTTTCAAAAAACCAATATTTTAAAATTACACCAGAAAAATTAAAAATCTGGACATGGAATTATATAACAAATACTTTTAGTGAGCCTGTTGAAATTTCCTTTATCAATAGTAAAAGCAATACTATTTTTGGGAGTGAAGAAACAGATATAGAATATAGTTCCTATTCTGGGAATGGTCCTACAAATTGGATTACAAATAGCCATGTCTGTAATAAAGTATGTATTCCAGATGTATATAAGGGTATTGACCTTGAGTTTTACTTTAATGGACATGAACTTGAATTTGATTTCGTTATAAGCCCACAAGCAGATAAAGACCAAATAATCCTTGAAATAAATAATGACACTTACTCTTTCACAGATGGCAGTATTTTAACCATTGTAAATGAAGATGGTTATGACTTTACTTTTAGTATTCCCGAAATTTATCAGCCTGCATTAAAAAATCAGCCTCAAGGACAAAAGGCTTATGCTCAATTTACAAAATTAGATAGTAATGTTTATCAAATTAAAATGAGTGATTATAACAAAAATTATGAGTTGATAATTGACCCTATTCTTAATTCATCCACCTATCTCTTGTCTCCTTTATCTGGGAAGCCAGAGTCTTTTTTTGAAAAAACATGTCTGGACTATTTCGATAGCACAACAGATATTGCTGTGCTTAGTGTTTCAATTATACAGCCAGATACTTCTTCCAATCATACAATTTTCTTGTATAAATTTTCTCCTAAGTTGGGGGAAACACATCGTATTGTTTCTTTAGATGGTTCCAAAGAAGAATATGTAAGTTCTGTTCAGCATTACTCAACAGAAACCAATAATTTTGTTGTTCTGGCAGGAAAAACCAACTCACCAGATTTTCCAATTGTTAATTCTACAACACTTATGTCCAACCGACTGAATAGTGGAGAGCAAACAGGTGAGTATGATGGCTTTATTGCTATTTTTGACCAGGACTTAAAAATGGAGTTTTCAACATATATTGGAGGAACAGGTTACGATTCTATTGAAGACATTGCAATATTTGGGGACAATTTATTTTTTGCGGGGAATACAACTTCTCCTGATTTATTACAAGTAAATTCATCTGTAAATGATAAAGACACCATGCAAACAGATGGTTTCTGGGGGGTTATACAATTATCAGAACCGTATGATTATCTTTTCGTTTCATATATGAAAGCCTTAAATATTGTTGTAAAAAATATTGAGGCGACATCATCAAAAGTTATAATATGCGGAGATATAAGTGCAGGTGAAACAACAGGTGAAACTTTATTTAGTCCATTAATTGCAGGAACTACAATCAGAGGTAATGATATTTTCATACAAACTTATTCTTACTCTGAAAATCCTACAACATTTAATCTTATTCCGATGTCATCTGTTTTCTTTGGCGGTTCAAATGATGAGATTTTAGAAGGTAGCACAATTATCTCATCATCGAACATGCTTTGTTTAGCAGGAAATACAAATTCAGGTGATATTTCTGAACCGGTTGCAACAACATTACCCAAACAAATAGGTGTTCAATCTTATCCATTTCTTTCAATAATAGATATAGGAAATCCAGAAACACCTCAACTATTAGGGAATTATTATATATATGGAGATAAACAAGATTACATAACCGATGTAAAATCACCCAATCAAAATTCAGAATATTTCTTTATTTCAGGATACACTAATAGTAACCTTAATCAATTTGAGTGGTATAGTGAAAGTTTACCATATAAGCCATATTCTATCTCTCCCAATGGTGGTTTAAACACAGAGAATTATGATGCAATGGTCTGGGAACTACAATGGGATGGAAACCAGAATCTAATTACGCCTATATGGGGAACTTTGTTCGGTGGGAGTGGAAATGATACGGCAATGGTATTAGGAGCAGCAAATGATGCACATATATGTATTTCAGGAATAACAGATTCTACTGACCTGCCATTAAAAGGTTCTTGTCCCGTTGATTCAAAGTATCTTCCCGGTTTTTATCTTGCTTCATTCAATATCCCGGGAAAAATCATTTATGTAAATCCTGATAGTAATGGCTCGCCAATTGATGGAAGTTCATGGGATAAAGGTTTTCATACACTACAGGATGCAATCAATAGTGCAAATAATTATGACGAAATTTGGGTAAAAAGGGGAAACTATCAGGAATCCATTTCTATAAATAGTTTATCTGACCTAAATATTTATGGTGGATTTAAGGGAACTGAATCTGATATTAACATAAGGGATGCCTGGTCTAATCCTACAAAAATATCTTCTATATCACAAACAAAAGGCACTATAAATTTGGGAAATTCTCTTCTATCTATGGATAAATCCTTTAATATATCTATTAATGGGTTTATATTTGAAGGAGGAAACAATATATTAGGAGATGGTGGAGGTATATATACTTCTAACTCAAATGTGCACATATCTAATTCACAATTTTACAACAATTATACATCAGGTAATGGTGGTGCAGTTTATGTAGATAATTCATTTTTAAATTTAGTAAATTGTGTTTTTTCTAATAACATCTGTGGCGTAAATGGTTCTGCTATATTTGCAAATGAATCTACATTAGATATTACACATTGCACATTTGCATATAATTTAAGTGCTTCTCCCGGATTAGAGGTAAGCACTGTTTATGTTCAGGGAACTACTTCCGTGTTAGAAATACTCAATTCAATTATATGGGCTAAGGAAGACATTTCTTCTATTCAGGTGATTTATCCAGAAAATATATTTTATAAATCATTAAAAAATTCCATAATTCAAAATATATCTAAACTTCCATCAATACCTGAAAATATCCTTGATGAAGACCCATTATTTAGAACCCCGCCTTCAGAAACGGACTATGGTGATTTAAATCTATCAGAAAATTCACCGGCAGTAAATTTTGGGGACCCTATTTCTTTAAGTATTGAGTATGGCTCTGTGATAAAAGATATTCAGGGAAAACCCAGGACATCTATCGGGATTCAATGCAAACCTGATGCCGGCGCTTTTGAATCATATCCTCCTCCCCTATCCAAAATAACCCTTTTTGGAAGTTCTGTTATCAACATAAATAAAGGTGATAAATATATTGAACCGGGCTATGAAGCCGTGGATGGATGTGGAACAGATATAAACTATTTAGTTGATATTGAATCAAATGTAAACACAGAAATACCCGGGGAATATACGATAAAGTATTCTATAGTATGTCCGTATCAAGCAGAAACGATACAGGTAACAAGAAAAGTCATTGTTCATGGAATCATTCTTGTTGGTAATGCAAATGTAATTTTATCATGTGGAGATTACTATATAGACCCCGGTGCAATTGCGTTTGATTCATCTGGGAATGATATTTCTAACAGCATTTCTATTAGAAACAATATTGATTATTCAAAACCTGGAAATTATTATATTGAATATTATATAGACGGAAGTGAAAATATTCCGTACTTATCCCCAGTAAGGCGCAATATAACTATCCAGGCTTCTCCCCCTGTTCTGACACTAATTGGTGGGCAACAAATAACTGTTCCTTGCGGAACAATATGGTCAGACCCCGGTTATGTTGCTTCTGACCCATGCTCCTCAGGTCAGGTAAATGTAACAATTAGCGGTTCTGTTAATACAAATGCTACTGGCACTTATATACTCACTTATACTGCGGAGGATAGTTATGGGAATCAAACTTCAACAACGAGGAAAATAGTTGTATATTGTAATATCCCCAAATTGGAGCAGTGTCAAAATCAGTGTGCAAATGATGACACCTTAATTGATGAAGATGGCGATGGACTTACATTATGTATCGAAAACTGTATAGGAACATCAGACCAAAAAATTGACACGGATGCTGATGGTATGCCCGACAATTTTGAGATGACTTATGACTTAAATCCATTAGCCAATGATTCAAAAGAAGATGCTGATTTAGATGGCTTATTAAACATTGAAGAGTTCCTCCAAAAAAGTAATCCCAATGATTCAAACTCTCCGTGGACAGCAATGTATGTTTCACCCAGAGGAAGCGATACAGCATCAGGAACTTTTGACTCTCCGTGGAAGACAATTGCAAAAGCCATTACCAGCATTCAAAATCGTAAAAATTGCTCTATTGTATTATTCCCCGGCGATTATTATGAAAATATTACTTTACTTGAAAACACAATTTTAATCGGTATAACCACAAACGATGCCAATAATAGAGCAGTCATTCATGGACAGATAACAGGCGCAGACGGTGCAAAAATATTCTCCATAAGCGTAGATTGTAGAACCAATTCTACAAATCCTACCAAAGCCAATGTAAGTGAATTCATACTTCTCAATTGTGGAAATACCTCAATGCACATTAAAAATGTCCGTTTCTTTGGGACTGGTTCTGAAATAGGTATCTCAGTTGAAGGCGATAAACCTTATAATACAATTATTGAACATTGTCTTTTCCAGGACATAAAAACAGGCATTCTAATCGGTGATAGCATACCTATTATAAGAAGGTGTGAATTTAAAACAACAACTTTAACCAAGAGCGAAGATGTTTCAGGGATATATATAAAAGACAATAGCGGTAGCACTAATCCTTCACATTCATTAGGTGATGTTAATGACCCAAATACAGGCTGGAATACATTTGAAATATCATCTGGTAAGGCTATTATCAATGAAAGAAATACAGAAGTTAAAGCACAAAATAACGATTGGGGAACAGAAAACGAGGAAGAAATATCAGGATTGGTATCCGGAAGTGTTGATACTCAATACTATTTAGGTAAAGGGAAGGCACTTATTGCGTCGTCTTTTGCTTGTGTCGTCTGGAATGCTACCAACAGGGCACCTATCTTAAATGCTACTGTTTCCTTACCGGGATACCCACCCTTAACCCAGAATGAGAACGGTGTTTATTTATTCCCATCTGTTCCAGAAGGAAGTTATGCGGTAGATATTACTGCACCAAACTTTGTGCCAAAACAAATTGTTACAAATATACCACAAGGAGAATTAAGGTCTGAGTCAGTTGCCTTGAGACCTAAACTTGTTGAAGGTGAAGGTTCACTTGAAGGTGAAGGTTCACATGAAGGTGAAGGTTCACATGAAGGTGAAGTCAATGAAGGCGAAGTCAATGAAGGCGAAGGTTCACATGAAGGTGAACCGTCAAGCAAAGTCATAGTGCCAGATGTAAAAAATAAGTCAGAAGCGGAAGCAAAACAAATAATAGCCTCAGTGGGTTTGCAAGTATCAACAGAAATAAAAAAAGAAGAGAATAAAGAAGTTGAAAAAGGAAAAGTAATAAGAACAGAACCGCCTGCAGGAACAGAAGTAGATAAAGGCACAGAAATATTATTGGTAATTAGTAAAGGCGCCAAAAGACATTTCATTATTTCCTGTGGTATTACTAATACCCCTGATAGTCCTTACTTTTCAGACTATATCGTAGCAGGATTATTATTAAGTCTATTACTTATTGAAAGTTACCCAAAACGCACCTGTCCTATTAAAAAGCGGTAAAAAATTTACATTAATGTTTTAAAATCTAATTTCATGCCTACTTAAATCAAAGAGGTATAGTATCACTCGGTCGGATTCTAAATGATAGGGATTGACCCAAAATTTATTTTTGAGAAATTTGCACGAAATTAATGGCTATTTATATTGATATGTGATTGTTTTCAACTGCTTTTGTAAGTTTATGAACCATCAAAATTGGCTTAAATTGACTTTTAGAAGAGTAATCTATTCTCATAGCACTGTTGTCTGTTAAAAGATTTGAATAAATATTATTGCTTTTTGTAATAAACAATACATAATCTTTTACGATGTAGGGAGATGTCTAAAAAGTTAATATTCTGGTGTCATAATTTAAACACGACATTACTGTTGTCCGCTAAAAGATTTGAGAACTATCTTTTGATATTAAGACAGACAATAAAATATCTATTTTCAGGTAGGGATAAATATCTATTTGATTTATTTTTCTTATTCCTTTCAGAAATAAACTATATTAAGGGTATATGATATTCCATTGCTTTATGTATAACCTATCATAAATTAATATTTTTCATGTTATTGTAGGGGCACGATTCATCGTTCATAGAAATTAAAACTATAGTCTATATGATAATAGATAGAGACAATTTAAGTGTTTGGTAAATCAAACCCCTACATTGATTTTTATCTTTTTCTATATATATCTGTTAGTAAATTGGCATTCCTCTTTATTTTGTAAAAAGGCTGTGAAATAGTAATATCATTGTTCATTATTTTTGTCGAACAATATTATCGTTGAAATTATAGGGGAAATCTTCATATTTTTAGCGGACAGTAATGTCTACTTCTATAAAATAAATGATATTGCATCGTCTACCAAAATGTCTCAAAAATTCCTCTAATATTTTTAGCGGACAGATGTATTTTCATAATTATTTTTGCTGGAATATTGAAACCATAATTTTGTCATTAGACCCTCCTCTGTTATTTTAAGTAAAACAAAAAATCTTTAAACTATTTGCTATTTCAAATATCATTTATATAGGTGTTTATTTTTTTATGCAATGTATTACTTTTTCATATAGATAGAAGACTTGTTTACTTCTTTTGTAAGTTTAATATTTTTATTCAGTGTGGTGAGGGTTGGACCTTTGAAATAGACGCTTTTTGAATTCTCTCCTGCAATGGTGCACCATTGAGGAACAGTCCGATTATGCAAAGGGGTCTCTATCTGTGCGTTCTGCACATCTTTTAAATACAAAAGAGGGGTTTCATCGGTGCTACAGTTCTCTCGCCAATCTGACAAAATTAAACCATTGGTATCTTCAATATAAACCGCATTGCCAGGAGTAGAATTTTCAAAAAGGTTGGTAGGATTTCCTTGCTCATCCCATTTTATATTTTTATATTTATATGTTGTGAGACGCCAGAAAGGTGATTTTGCTGAGAATGTAATATTTTGTAATTGCACACCTTTAGCATGACGGACAAAGAAGGCATAGCAAGGCAGGGATTCAAACATTAATGCTTCGGGATATCTTGCTTCTTCCTCTGGAATAGTCTCACCGATGGGTCGTAATGGATTGGAACCGCTAAAAACACAGGATACATTCTGAATGAGAACATCTTCTACGGGATGGTTTGGAAGCCCTGCAATAATATTAGGATTACTAACATTTGTTGCGACTATGTTGCTTATAGTAACACCTCGAATACTTCCTGGTCCCGGGGCTTTGTCTCTTCCACGATTTCCAAGACGAATGAAAATAGGCGTGCGAGCCTTATCAATAACAACATCGCTAATAGCGACTCCTTCTATGTTCGAACCATCTACAGATTCAAGGGAAATTCCAGATACCGCATAATAATTCTCATTCATCGAAACAAAACCTCTAACAATACAATTATTAACTGTAATGCGTTTAAAATCAGAGCCTGATTCTGTCCCTAGTTTGAAACCATTACAGCATGTAGTAAGATAACAGTTTGTTACTGTTATATCAGTGCATGGAAGGCGATAGCCAAGAGAAAAACTACTTTTAGGCACAATCGCGTCATCAACGCTTTCAATTCGACAATTGGAGATAAACACGAACTGACACGAATCTGGGTCAATACCGTCGGCGAATGCATTAAAGATTTGAACCTTATCAATGATGACCTGCTCACAACCCAGTAGACTGATGGTATAGTTAGGAACATTACGAATAGTAATACCTTCAATCTTGATATTTTTACAGCGTTTGAAGGCTAAGGCTTTGGGACCACCACGCTTCATAAAATTTGAATCAATCGTACCACTTCCTGTGATAGAAACATTTTCAATATCCTCACCCCACATTAGCGAATGATGGAAAAATGAGGTCTCTCTATCCGAATCATTAGGAAAGTCCAATTTCTCATAGGGGTCATAATCTTCCTTCTTCTGACTGCCCAGAATCACAGCACCGGGTTCAAGATAAATGTGTATATTACTTTTCAAATGTAGACTACCTGACAGATATAAGCCTGAAGGAATAATAAGTGTGCACTTCTTCTCACTTGCCAAATCAATCCCTTTCTGAATGGCTTGTGTATCCATAACATTAGCATTTCCCACCGCACCCAAATCACACACATTTACAACTACCCCATTCACATCTGGATTCATAACTTGCATAAACACCACAAATTGAATCGCCATCCAAACCATAACCACATCTCCTTAAACTATAATCGTTTAGTTTGTTTTAATATAAAAAAGTTAAACCCAAAAAGTAAAATGCAACTTGAATAGATTTCAAAGATTAGAGATACATAGATATTTTTGTTTTGAAAAATTGTTTTTGAAGATTTAGATATAATTTGGGCATAATATATAATATTGGAATAGGTTTGAAAAAACTATTATCTTAATATTTGATATAAGGCGAAACATGATGTATATTATGCTGGTGTATGTGCAAGTAAAGCCAGAGTTCATATCTGCGTTTCGAGAGGCAACATTGCAGAATGCGCAGGAAAGCAGAAAAGAACCTGGTGTGGTCAATTTTGATATACTTCAACAAATAGATGACCCAACTCGTTTTGTTTTATATGAAGCATACAAGAGTGAAAAGGATAACTCTGCACATAAGGAAACGACTCATTATGCCCTTTGGCGAGATACAGTCGCTTCCATGATGGCAGAACCAAGAAATAGTGTAAAATATAATTTAGTAGAAGGATAAATAAAATATAATCTGGAGGATTTGTTAATATGTTGAGGAAATATACATTATTTATTGTTTTCTTTGCAATGGTTGCATCAGCCATTTTACTTAATGGTTGTGCAGGAGCAATTAAGGACACAAGTGGATTTGCAGAAGAAAAGGTAATAACAGTAAAAGCGCCTTTTGAAAAGACCTGGCAAGCCACCAAAGAAACTCTTCGAGAACTAAAACTGGATATATATACTCGTGACAAACGAGGTGCATTTGTTGCTTATGACGAACCCAAAAGGGAATGGATGCAATTAAATCGTGTTAAATATGAAATTAATCTGGGGCAAGTAAATTCTGAAGAAACAAAAATTTATATTTCCGCAGTGAGGCAGGTATATGGCGTAACCCTGTTGACAAATCCTGATTGGCACGACCGTAAAATAAAAGGAACTACAAAGTCAGAAGAGATTATTACTAAAATTGCCGAAAAAGTAGGGAGTGCTGCTCAGGCTTCAGTCCCTGTCTGTAGTTGCCATCAGACTGCGAAAAATAAATAATTTTTTGCACAATAATAAGAGATAAACATTGAAATCTCTTAAAAATTAATTATTATAAAAAAACAACAATAATCTCTATCTGTGTTCCTGTGAGTTTAAAACAATTAACTTATTTAAGACATCTAAAAACTTCTACGGTCCACTATCCCCTCTTCTAATCTCTGGTTGGATAGTCCAAATATCATCTGCAATATCATATACATCACTATTACTACAACTATCAAATCATGAGACTTACGACTTAATGCTAATAAATGCTCCTTCATTTCCGATAAAGCAGCTATCAGAGGTTTAACTAATTCTATCCAATTTACCAGTTTATCTACCTCTATTAATGCCTGCTTGCTATGTGTGCGTATATTTTTTTGAAATTTGTATTTACTCAATGGGTAAATAAATCTGCATTGTCTATCTTATTACTATACCTTATCATTATATTCTTTTCTATTAGATTTAATTATCATAATTAAACAAAAGAACTTTTATATATATATTTGTATAACCACTAGTTTCTTTTGCTATATTTTCTTATATTTTTATAATCAATAAAAATAATTTAATTTTTCAGAGGTCTAGGTATATAATTGTGATAGAATAAATATACTTGTAATTGACTGAAATTAACAATTTAATTGGTGTGGTAATATATAGACATTTTTGGCTGTGCCACTTCACAAGGGTAGTATAGTGATTTATGCCTATTTGTGTTATTAAGTTTTAAGAAGAAACCACTGTTCCATTTTGTTAAAAATCATTAACTAAACCCACAAAAAGGAGGGTAAAATGATGAATACATCAAATAATTCTTTTAACACGATTCAGTCAAGTCTAACTAAAAGTCTTGTTGTCCTTTCACTTTTATTTTGTTTGTTTTTATGCACAGGTGTATTTGCAGAGGTAATCCAGATTGATAATATAGATGAGTTGCAGTTAATAGGTAATGACCCTGGATATCCTCTGAACGGTGAATATGAGTTGAGTGGAAATATTGATGCAAGCGATACGATTAATTGGAACAGCGGCGCAGGATTCAAACCAATAGGGACAGACGCTGACCCGTTCACAGGCAATTTTGACGGAAATGGTTATAAGATTACAGGATTATATATAAATCGTCCTACTGAAGATTATATAGGTTTATTTGGCTATCTAGACTCAGGAGTAGTAGTAAATGTAGGGATTGAAGATTGTCAGATTGTCGGCAAATATGAGGTAGGCGGTTTGGTTGGTAGAAATTATGGAACAATATTTGATAGTTATAGCATAGGTTCAGTTCAAGGAAAATATAATATAGGAGGTTTGGTAGGTGAGAATTATGACACTCTATCTAACAGTTATAGCACAGGTTCAGTTAAAGGTGGAGGGGAGGTAGGTGGCTTGGTCGGATACAATAATGGAACAATATCTGATAGTTACAGCACAGGTTCAATACAAGGGGAATATGATGTGGGAGGCTTGGTCGGTTTAAATGAAAATATCGTAACTAATTGCTATAGCACAGGGTTAGTAATAGGTAGTGGTGAAGTAGGAGGTTTAGTAGGATATGACTGGGGTGGTACTGTAAGTAATAGTTATTGGGACACACAGACTTCAGGTCTAACTACCTCTGCGGGTGGTGAAGGTAAAACAATAGAGGAGATGAGGCAGCAAGCGACTTTTGAGGGCTGGGATTTTACAACCGTTTGGGCAATAGAAGAGGATTCAAGTTATCCTTACTTACAGGGATTAGGAGGAAACCAGATTGTTCATCCTCAAACAGCAGGGACAATAGAAATAAGTAATTTAGAAGAGTTAAGTAAGATAGGATTAGATTCTGCCTATCCCTGGTGGTGGAATTATGAATTGGTTGCAGATATAGACGCAAGCGATACCATAAATTGGAATGAAGGGAAGGGATTTAATCCGTTGTTATTAACAGGACATTTTAATGGTAATGGGCATGTGATTCAGGGATTGTATATTAACCGTCCTGACGAGAATAAGGTAGGCTTATTTAGTTATCTCAGTGAAACGGGAGAGATAAATAATATAGGAATAAAGGATTGTCAAATAGTAGGCAATGATTATGTAGGAGGTTTAGTCGGAAACAATTATGGAACAATATCTGATGGTTATAGTATAGGCTCTATTGAAGGGACTTATTATATAGGAGGTTTAGTCGGTTTCAATAATGGAACAATATCTGATAGTTATAGCACAGGTTCAGTGTCTGGCTCTCAAATTATCGGTGGTTTGGTAGGAACAAACGATGGGACAATATCTAATAGTTATAGCACATGCACAGCAGAAGGGGAATATACTGTAGGAGGTTTAGTCGGAGACAATTATGGAACAATATCTGATAGTTATGGCACAGGTTCAGTATCTAGTTCAGATTATGTAGGCGGTTTGGTAGGATGGAATGAAGGCGTAGTGACAAATAGTTACAGTGTAGGATTGGTGACCGGTGTTTCTGATGTTGGCGGATTAATAGGAGAAAATTGGGGCACCATTACGAGCAGTTATTGGGACACAGAGACATCAGGGCAAAGTAGTTCTGCGGGAGGCGAAGGTAAAACCACAGCGGAGATGAAACAGCAGGCAACCTTTGTAGGCTGGGACTTTATAAATGTTTGGAATATTGTGGAAGATGTTACTTATCCTTTCCTTAGATCAAAAACGCCGGAAATAACCATATTAGGAGAAACTGAACTTACGACTGAATGTGGCGAAGAATATGTTGATGGAGGTGCGACGGCGTGGGATATACCTGACGGAGACCTAACCAGTGATATACAGGTGGTCAACAATGTGAATAGCAATGCAGTTGGTGATTATACGGTAGATTACTCTGTTACAGACAGTTCGAGTAATACCTCAACGGCACAGCGTATTGTGCATGTAGTAGATACAACTGCTCCAGAGATTACACTTAACGGAGATAACCCGATGACAGTGGAGTGTGATTCCGTATTTATTGACCCGAGTGCAGAAGCGACAGATACATGTGATAGTGAAGTAAGTGCAGAGGTACTTTCTAACAATGTAAACACATCACAAACAGGGACATATCAGGTAGTTTATCATGCGGTAGATAACAGTGGAAATTCTGCAGAAAAGACTCGTGAAGTAATAGTAGACTGTGCTGGTGAAGGGACGGTAGAAGGAGTTCCTGAAGGTATCCCCGAAGGAGTTGTTGAAGGTTCAGCAGAAGGAGAAGGCATGTCCGAAGTGATACAGATTGATAGTATAGAAGAGTTGCAATTAATAGGAAATGATGCTGCCTATCCTCTGGATGGTGAATATAAGTTAACGCAAGACATTGACGCAAGTGACACAGTAAATTGGAACAACGGTTCAGGGTTTAAACCGATTGGAACAGACTCTGATCTATTCTTAGGTAAGTTTATTGGTAATGGATACAAGATAATCGGATTATATATAAACCGTTCTAATGAAGATTATATAGGTTTATTTGGATATGTAGCGTCAGGAGGAGTAGTAGAAAATGTAGGGATGGAAGATTGTCAGATTGTCGGTAGATATTATGTAGGTGATTTAATTGGACACAATGCAGGCACAATGAGTAATAGTTATAGCACAGGTTCAACATCTGGTAGTGATTATGTAGGTGGATTGGTTGGTGTGAATTCTAACACTGTGTATAATAGTTATAGCACAGGTTCAATACAAGGGGAATATGATGTAGGTGGATTGGTTGGAGATAATTATGGAACAATATCTAATAGTTATAGCACAGGTTCGGTTTCAGGTATAGGGGCAGTAGGTGGCTTATTAGGATACAATATAAGTATTATAACTAATTGTTATAGTGCATGTTTAGTAACAGGTGATGGTAATATAGGAGGTTTGGTAGGATATGATGGGGGTGGTAGCACTGTAAGTAATAGTTATTGGGACACACAGACTTCGGGACAGACGAGTTCTGCAGGAGGGACAGGCAAAACCACAGCAGAAATGAAACAACAGTTGACTTATGACGGTTGGGATTTTGCGACAATCTGGGCAATTATAGAAGAGCAGAGTTATCCTTACTTCTTGTGGCAGACACCTCCAACCGAAGGTGAAGGTTCAGTTGAAGGAGAGGGAATCCAGGAAGGTAGCCCAGAAGGCACTGTAGAAGGTTCAACGGAAGGCACAGCAGAAGGTTCAACCGAAGGCACGACGGAAGGCACAACCGAAGGTGAAGGGTCAACAGAAGGAGTGATAGAAGGTTCAACTGAAGGCACGACGGAAGGTGAGATGCCACCGCATAGTGCTGACCCGAACGGAGATGGAATGATAGGTTTGGGTGAACTGCTACGAGTGATACAATTCTTCAATATGGGTGGGTATCATTGTGAGGCAGGAACAGAAGACGGTTATGCTGGTGGTTACGACGGAGACAAGACATGCACTCCACATGCGTCTGACTATAACGAGCAAGATTGGATAATTGATTTAGGTGAATTATTAAGACTGATACAATTCTTCAACATGGGTGGCTATTATCCATGTCCCGGTGTCGTCGAAGACGACTACTGTCCCGGAACAGAATGATTGAATTTACTGTTCAGTAAAAAAATAAGAAAAAGATTCTTCACTTACTTAAAATAATAAGATTGGAATAAAATAACAAAATAACTTTTTTAAAAAGTTTGTTGATATAAAAAGTAATGATAAATTTATATTTATGTTTTTTAAATCAATCATCTTATAACCTACCATCCCCCTGACAGATAATAATGAATATGTATTTTATTATTTGATTTTTGCAATTGAAAAGTATAAGAATGAAATATATTCAACAACTAAAATGTATAACAATTTAGTTTTAATGGAGGTCTGTGTATGAGAAGTTTTTTAGTTTCTAATTTAACAACCAACCTTATTGGAATACTTGGTCTGAAAAAGTTTTTTACTTCTAATTTAATGAACAACAACAGAGGAAAACTCAATAAGAAAAATATTTTAGGTTGTAATTTAACAAATAGCAGTATAGGAGAATGTAAAATGAGAAAAATTTTGGGTTCTGTGTTTATCATGTTTTTGCTGGGCATGATGTTGATGTCCATGAATGTCTTTGCGGTAGTAATTCAGATTAGCACCATAGAAGATTTACAAAAGATAGGGAATGATGCTGCATATCCATTAAACGGTGAGTATGAATTGACGCAGGACATAAATGCAAGTGCTACATTGAACTGGAACAACGGGGTAGGTTTCAAACCAATTGGGACAAGCGATGTACCATTTGTCGGCAAGATTGATGGTAAGGAACATAAAATTACAGGATTATATATAAGCCGTTCAGCAGAGGATTATGTTGGTTTATTTGGCTATATAGGTTCGGGAGGAGAGGTGAAGAATTTAGGATTAGAAAACTGCTGGGTAATAGGTAATGAAAATGTAGGCAGTCTTGTGGGGTATAATGATGGAGGTAGTATATTGAGCAGTTGCAGCACTGGAGCGGTGTCTGGTGTTGTTGGTGTAGGAGGTCTTGTGGGGGAGAATGGAGGTAGTATATTGAGCAGTTGCAGCACAGGAGCGGTGTCTGGTTATTGGGATGTAGGAGGTCTTGTGGGGTTTAATTGGGGTAGTATAACGAGCAGTTACAGTACAGGAGCAGTGTCTGGTAGTAGTGAGGTAGGAGGTCTTGTGGGGTATAGTTATTATGGTAATATAACGAGCAGTTACAGCACAGGAGCAGTGTCTGGTAGTTCTCGTGTAGGAGGTCTTGTGGGGTTTAATTGGGGTAGTATAACGAGCAGTTACAGCACAGGAACAGTGTCTGGATACGATAATGTAGGAGGTCTTGTGGGGTATAATTTTATAGGTAGTATAACGAGCAGTTATTGGGATGTAGAGACCTCATATCAGAGTAGTTCTGCTGGTGGAGTAGGTAAGACTACGGTGGAGATGAAGCAGCAGGCAACTTATGTAGGCTGGGATTTTGTAAATGTTTGGATGATAGAAGAGGGAGTGAATTATCCATATTTGAGAGAGTTAGGACCTACTCAGGCTTCTACTCCACTGGTAGTTGAAACGAGAGAGATAAGTAGTTTAGAAGAATTGAGTAAGATAGGACTTTATCCTGACTATCCCTGGTGGTGGAATTACGAGTTGATGGTGGATATAGATGCAAGTGAGACGATAAATTGGGATGGAGGTAAGGGCTTTAAGCCATTGCGTTTATTTGGTAAATTTAATGGTAATGGACATGTAATACGGAATTTATATATAAATCGTTCTGATGAGGGTTATATAGGTTTAATAGGCATATTAGGTGTTGGAGGAGAGGTGAAGAATTTAGGATTAGAGGACTGCTGGGTAGTGGGTAATGAAAATGTAGGAGGTCTTGTGGGATATAATGGAGGTAGTATATTGAGCAGTTACAGCACTGGAGCAGTGTCTGGTAGTGAGAGTGTAGGAGGTCTTGTGGGGTATAGTTATTATGGTAATATAACGAGCAGTTACAGCACAGGAGCGGTGTCTGGCTATTGGGATGTAGGAGGTCTTGTGGGGTATAATTGGGGTAGTATAACGAGCAGTTATAGCACAGGAGTGGTGTCTGGTTCTTGGGAAGTAGGAGGTCTTGTGGGACAGAGTTATGATGGTAGTATAACAAGCAGTTACAGCACAGGAGCAGTGTCTGGTAGTGAGAGTGTAGGAGGTCTTGTGGGGTATAATTTTGTAGGTAGTATAACGAGTAGTTATTGGGATATAGAGACATCAGGTCAGAGTAGTTCTGATGGTGGAGAAGGTAAGACTACGGTGGAGATGAAACAGCAGGCAACTTATGTAGGCTGGGATTTTGTAAATGTTTGGATAATAGAAGAGGGAGTGAATTATCCATATTTGAGAGAGTTAGGACCTACTCAGTCTCCTACTACACCGCCAGTAGTAGAAACGAGAGAGATAAGTAGTTTAGAAGAGTTGAGTAAGATAGGGTATTATCCTGACTATCCCTGGTGGTGGAATTATGAATTGATGGTGGATATAGATGCAAGTGAGACGATAAATTGGGATGGAGGTAAGGGCTTTAAGCCATTGCGTTTATTTGGAAAATTTAATGGTAATGGACATGTAATACGGAATTTATATATAAATCGTTCTGGTTGGGGTTATGAGGGTTATATCGGTTTAATAGGCATATTAGGTGTTGTAGGAGAGGTGAAGAATTTGGGATTAGAAGACTGCTGGGTAATAGGTAATGAAAATGTAGGAGGTCTTGTGGGGTGGAATTATGGTAGTATATTGAGCAGTTACAGCACAGGAGCGGTGTCTGGCAGTGGTTGGTATGTAGGAGGTCTTGTGGGGCATAATTATGGTAGTATAACGAACAGTTATAACACTGGAGCGGTGTCTGGTGGTGATTATGTAGGAGGTCTTGTGGGGTATAATAATGGAGGTAGTATATTGAGCAGTTACAGCACGGGAGCGGTGTCTGGTTCTTGGGATGTAGGAGGTCTTGTGGGGGATAATGATGATGGTAGTATAACGAGCAGTTACAGCACGGGAGCGGTGTCTGGTAGTTCTAGTATAGGTGGTCTTGTGGGGGGGAATGATTATTCTGGTAGTATATTGAGCAGTTACAGCACAGGAGCGGTCTCTGGTGATGATGATGTAGGTGGTCTTGTGGGGGTGAATCGGGGTGGTATTGAGAGCAGTTACAGCACGGGAGCGGTCTCTGGTGATGATGATGTAGGTGGTCTTGTGGGGGTGAATCGGGGTGGTATTGAGAGCAGTTACAGCACAGGAGCGGTGTCTTGTAGTGGAAATAGTGTAGGTGGTCTTGTGGGGAGTAATGGAGGTACTATTACGAACTTTTTTTACCCACAATATCTTTTTCATAAAGGTCTTGTGGGGAGTAATGGAGGTACTATTACGAACAGTTATTGGGATGTAGAGACCTCAGGTCAGAGTAGTTCTGATGGTGGAGAAGGTAAGCCTACGGTGGAGATGAAGCAGCAGGCAACTTATGTAGGCTGGGACTTTGTAAATGTTTGGAATATTGTTGAAGGTATTACTTATCCTTTCCTTAGAGGGATTGCATATAAGCCGGAATAACCATATTAGGAGAAACTGAACTTACAACTGAATGTGGTGAAGAATATATTGATGCAGGTGCTACGGCTTATGACATTCCTGATGGAGATTTAACCAGTCAAATAGAAGTAACCAACAATGTTAATAATGCAGTAATAGGCAATTACACAATAGTGTATTCCGTTACTGACAACGATAGTAATATAACTTTAGCAACGCGAATGGTGCATGTTGTAGATACAACCGCTCCAGAGATTACCCTGAATGGTTCTAATCCAATGACTGTTGAATGTAATTCCGTATTTGTTGACCCTGGTGCAAATGCAGCGGATACATGTGATAATGAAGTAAGTGTAGAGATACTTTCTAACAATGTAAACACATCACAAACAGGGACATATCAGGTAGTTTATCATGCGGTAGATAACGGTGGAAATTCTGCAGAAAAGACTCGTGAAATAATAATAAACTGTGCTGGTGAAGGGACGCTTGAAGGCGTAGTAGAAGGAACAACAGAGGGAGTTCCAGAAGGAATATTAGAAGAAACAATAGAAGGGACAATAGAAGGTTCAATGGAGGGAACAACGGAATGAGTTCCAGAAGGTAATCCTTAAGGTGCGGATGAAGGAGCAGACGAAGGTGAAGGAACGATAGAAGGCGAAGGAGTTGTTGAAGGCAGTAAAGAAGGCACTTCTGAAGGTTTACATGAAGGTTCTATTGATGGTAGTCCGGGTGGTGCACATGAAGGTGAAGGTGAAGGGGGTGGAGGAGGTGGTTGTGGCTGTGGTGGCGGTAAAGATATGCCATCCTTTGATGGGTTTATGAAATACCTGTTAGACATTATATTTGTCGGTTTACTTGTATCACTGATGAGTGGCATGAAGAAACAAAGTAAGCAATAGAATATCACTGATATTTTTTCCAGTTTCTTCCTATTACTGTTGAGTGGCATGAAGAGACGGCTGTAGTTTCAGAGAAATAAGAGTAGGTCGTATAGAAGGCGTATGCAATACGCCCCTACAAAATACGGTAAAGGTTTAATGCTGCATTTTTGGTTTAAAAATTTCCCTATTGGAGAGGGGTGTCCTGAAAGGACTGTGTGTTCTCTTATCATATAGTTTTTCAGAGACTATCCCGTCATACTACGCCTGCCAGGAACTGTCCAAAAAGTTTATTTCAGGCAATTTTGCTGTTATAAAATCAAACATATACAGTCACAAGCGAACATAAATCAACATTTGTTTTTTTAGGCAAATTTAACAAAAAAGGACTTTTTGGACAACCCCTACAGCCCCGAGAGTATAAGATTACATCTATCTTACAAAATACCTATCACAAGAGGGTATTCCTCTTCGAACTGCAAATGTTGTGGATATATATAATGCGATGGTGTCTAATTAAAAAATATCTAACAATATTTGGATAAGCAATATGGAAATAATGAGTCTGGTATGTTGATTACATAAATTTCACAATGGGTTAATTTATTTCGTAGCGGAAATTACGAAACATTTGTCTATGTCTTTTATTTGTTTTTAATTTAGAACAGTTGTTATATGTGGTTTAATTCATTATCATTGAAAACAACATGTTCAAATGATTGCATTTCTTGAGTGGCAAATTTCGAGCATTTTTTGTATAAATTAATTTAATTTTTCAGAGAACTATAATTATATCTTGTGGTTGTATAATTACAATTGGAAGGGGACTGCGTTTCAATTATTTTCAGCCTATATCATCCATTTTGTAAATTTGTAAAGCAACTTTAAAAAGCAATACTATAATATACCTTTTATTAAGTATTTATAATCTTTTTGAAACTATTTGGAAAATGACGGAACAGAAAGTTACACTAAAATTAGCCTTAATTCCATGTATTCTGCTTGTTGTTTTGCTCATAATCAATGTCTGGATATTTGGAGATGAGGCGACTTCAGGTCCATGTCAGGTTGCTCTGCTCATCTCTTCTATTGTGGGTGGGATAATCGGACATAAATGGTTGGGGCTTTCATATAGAGAAATAGAACAAAAGGCTATTTACTCTATTGTGCTCGCTATGGAGGCTATTATTATTCTCCTTATTGTTGGGGCAACAATAGCATTGTGGATTCAAGGAGGAATTGTTCCGAGTATTATCTATTATGGAATCCAGATATTAACGGCAAAGTCTTTCCCTATTGTGGCTTGCATTATTTGTTCGATTGTATCATTAGCCATTGGAAGTAGCTGGTCTACTATGGGGACTATTGGTGTAGCCCTTATGGGTATAGGTAAAGCCTTAGGTTATTCGGAACCTCTTATCGCAGGTGCTATTATTTCAGGTGCCTATCTTGGAGATAAGATGTCTCCATTGTCCGATACTACTAATCTTGCACCCGCAGTAAGTGGGACAAATCTTTTCATACATGTCCGGAATATGCTTAATACAACAATCCCTTCTTATTCTTTAACCTTAATAATATTTTTGTTTATTGGCTTATTCCTATCCAAAACAGGGCAGGATATTCATCAGACAGACGAAATTATTCGTGGATTAAAACAAAATTTTTTTATTCACTGGTCTTTTTTCATAGTCCCTATTTTTGTTATTTATTTAGCGATAAGGAGGACGCCAGCGATTCCAGCCTTAACCGTAGGTTGTATTTTAGGTGGACTTCTTGCATTTGTTTTTCAAAACGGTTTTCCTGATAAACTATCTCAGGTCCCTTCGTTTGTTTCGCAAAATTATCAGAGGATAATTCATGTGGCGTATCATGGATATACATTACAAAGTGGTATCCCTGTTTTAGACGATTTATTATCCACCGGAGGGATGGAAAAGATGTTTGCTACCATATCCCTTATCATCATGGCAATGCTGTTTGGTGGTGTTATGGAAACTACTGGAATGCTTCAAAAAATTGCAGAAATAGTTTTAACTCGTGTGCAATCAGCAGGAGGCTTAATGGCTTCCACCGTAGTAAGTTGTATCTTTTTCAATATATTTGCGGCGGAACAGTATCTGGCAATTGTAATCCCGGGTAGGATGTATCGAGAATCTTATGCTGCTCGCAACTTAGATATGCGAAATTTATCACGAACACTGGAAGATGGTGCGACTGTTACTTCTGTTTTAATTCCATGGAATACCTGTGGTGCTTTTGCAAGTTCAGTATTGGGAGTTTCTACTTTACACTATTTCCCTTACTGTTTTTTCAACTGGATAAATCCAATTGTGTCTATTCTTATGTCATTGATGAATTATAATATTGTTTTAGCAGAAAAACAGAAGGAAGAAGAGCAATAAATTAAAAAATCTTTTTCTAATAGGAATAAGAATGGAAAAGGACTTAGCGGAAATTTACAGACCGATTAAGAAACAAATGGAAAAGGTAATAGAGGAAGTCCAGCGCGTGTGGGATGATACTTTAAAACTAGTTGAGGTAGATTCTTCTATGGCACCGAGAGCAAAGGGTAAATTATTACGACCTGCGATTTGCCTTTTGTGTGCGGGGATTATAGGGAAAAAGGAATTAAATACTTATATACCTCTAAGCACCTCTTTTGAATTGCTTCATCTGGCTTCATTAACTCATGACGATGTGGTTGACCGTGCAATTATCAGAAGAGGAGGGCAATCCCTAAATGCTTTATGGGACAATCACGCTGCTGTTTTAGGGGGCGACTATTTAGTAGCACGAGCCACTGAACTTTTAGGGAAATATGAAAATCATGAGTTAATACTGAATGCAGTTCAGTGTGTTAGAGAAATGGCAGAAGGGGAATTAAAGTTCTTTACAAAATCAATTAAAGACTTTACAATAAACAATTGTAAAGAATTAGCCAGAAAAAAAACAGCCATGCTCTTTGCCTGTTCTGCCTCTACCCCTGCTTTATTGGAAAAGTCGCCTGAAAGGAATACTCTATTCTATTTTGGCGAATATATTGGTATTGTGTTCCAATTTATTGACGATTTATTAGACCTAACTCAGGACTTAAATATATTAGGGAAACCTCGTTACAGCGACATAATTGAGCAGAAAATTACCTTACCTATATTATTACTATGGAAAAAGATGGACATAAAAGAAAAAGAGAGATTCAATTCAGTTTTTGGTAAACCATTAACCAAAAAAGAACAAAAGTGGATTAAAGAACAATTAGAAAAGTATGAAATTAGAAAGAATACAATCCAATATGCTGAGAAACTGAAGGTACTCGCAATAAAGAAACTGGACAAATTCCCTGATAGTGAATTCAAAAAATCTTTGATTAATGTTTGTAATTTCATTGTTCAAAGGCAAAATTAAAAAAAATTAATTGAATAAAATAATTAGGTTTTTCGTCATGATAAATAGTGAAAATATCTCTTCTCAGTCTGAAAGAGTTTCAGACAAAGAGTTGGTAGAAAAAGTAAAGAAAGGCGATGAACAAGCCTTTGACATTATTATAAAACGATATTACAATATGGTTTTTTATATGTGCTGTAAAAAATTATCTAATAAAGATATAGCCAGAGAGGCTACTCAGGAAGTTTTCATTAAAGCATGGAAAAAGATAAAAACTTGTTCAGACGGGGCTTACTTTATTTCCTGGTTATCAAAAATTACAAAAAATCATTGTGTAGATATACTTCGTAAAGAGATAACAAGAAAACAGCGTGAATTATCAATGGATAATATTGAGAATATTGAAAATATTTCAACCGATGGTTCTAATGACGAGGCAATTAATAATCGCATTGATATTGAATGTCTTAATGCTATTATTGAACAACTTCCAGAACCACAGCGGATTGTGATTCAGAAAAAGACGGAAGGCTACACTACCCAAGAAATAGCCGACCAATTACATTGTCCACTTGGAACTGTTTTAAGTAGACTTTCATTGGGCAGAAATAAAATTTACCAACATATAAAACGACAGAACCTTTCACTAGAAGATTTTTCAGGTTTAACCTAACATTTAAACAGAGGAATCCCCAATTAGAAAATTAGAGGATTAAGCGATGAAGAAAATAGATTTTGATACACTGAAAAACCATAGAAAAACAGAAGAGTGCCCTCAATTTGACTCAATTGTAGAGCAAATTGAAATAACACAGGGTAATGTTTCAGAGGAGGTCTTAAAACATATACAGGACTGTCCTCAATGCAATGATTATTTTTTATTCTGGAAAAAGACAGAGGGATTGTTTCAATGGTATGCTACAGAAAAAGGTAAAAGTGAAATATCAGAATGGGAACGACAAATCTCTATACAGAAGATTAAACAGACAATAAATAGGAGTAGAAGGCAGAAAAAAGCAATTCTGTGGGGTTTATTAAGTGTCACAGCAGTGGCATTACTCCTTGTGATTGCTATGCTTTATTTTGTGCCCTCTACACAGGCTCCATCTGTTCAAGCAATTGAACAGCCTTCACAAAAGGAACTCCCTTCTTCTACCTATTCAGGTAGTTCTATACCCTATGATACAACACCTGAGAAAAAAACACCTGACAAAGATATGTAGGGGTATTCATGCACTTCCAAAATCAATAGCAATTAATCATGGGGTCTTCTATTAAAATACACCAATACAGCACCAATAATTCCGACTACTATAAAAATCCATGCGGGCTGTTGTGCTATGATACTCATTGATTCTGGCAACAAACCCATAAAAACAACCAGTGCCGTGCCAAAACCGATTATCATTAAAATAATTCCGATTATAGTCATATTACACTCCCTATAAATAAAGCATTTAGAATTTAAGAGATATTATAAAATACAATATTTTAAGTAACAAAAAAAATTTTCAGTAAACAAAAATATAAGATTAATATATTTAAAGGATTAAATATCTGTATACAGAGCAAAAACACGGTTTATGGATAAAGACGAAGAAGAACAACAGAAAATATTAGAGGCAGGTGCAAGAAAGATTTGCAAAATACTGCAAGATAAAGGGTATATTGCATATCTTGCCGGCGGATGTGTTCGTGACCTAATTATGAAAAGACATCCTTCTGATTACGACATTGCGACAAATGCTATGCCAGATGTAGTGAGCAAATATTTTCCAAACTCTATTACACTCTGGAAAAATTTTGGTGTAGTTCGTGTTTTACTTTCTGATGGAGAATATGAGGTTACCACTTTCCGTTCTGATGGTCCTTATCTTGATGGTCGTCATCCTTCTACTGTTGTTTTTTCTTCGCCAGAAGAGGACGCTCAACGAAGGGACTTTACAATCAATGCTCTGTTTCTAGACCCTTCTAACAATCAAATATTAGATTATGTCGGAGGACAAAAAGATATAGAACAAGGTATTATAAAAACAGTAGGGGAACCTTACAAGCGATTTTCAGAGGATTATCTGCGACTATTACGGGCAGCACGATTCAGTGCTCGCTTCAAATTTACCATTGAAGGAGAAACATTAAAAGCAATGAAGGAACTGCATGATGGTATTAAAAAAGTGTCGGCAGAACGGATTCGTGATGAACTGGTTAAAATTTTAACAGAAGGCAATCCTAAGTGGGCATTTGAGATTATGGATAAGGTCAGTCTACTCTCTCAGATTCTACCAGAAGTTGCAGAATTAAAAACAGTGCAACAGGACCCTACCTACCATCCTGAGGGTGATGTGCTTACACATACAATTCTTGCTCTACAAAACTTAAAAAATCCCTCTATCTCCCTTGCAATGGCTGTCCTATTACATGATATTGGTAAAAAGAATACAATTACCTTTGCGACAGACCGAATTCGTTTTCCTAAGCATGAGGCTATTGGTGCTCAAATATCACAGACTATTATGGAACGGCTTCGTTTCTCCCGTACTGAGATTGATAATGTCCAATGGCTGATAAAAAATCACATGACTCTGCTTCAATATCCGCAAATGAGGGAAAGCACCCGTAAAAAACTGTTCAAAAATCCGCTCTTTCTCCTCTTATTAGAATTGGTAGAGGTAGACATCAAAACCAGTTATGGAGATTTGTCCGCGATTGAAAAAATAAGAGATGATTATCATACATTCTTGCAAGAAGTCCCTGTATATCAGCCACTACTTCGAGGCAGAGATTTGATTGGGTTGGGTTTTACACCCGGACCGCTTTTTAAGACAATTTTAAATGAAGTTGAGAATGCTCAATTAGATGGAATGCTTAAAACAAAAGAAGAAGCCATTCGGTATGTTCTCCAACATTGGCAAACCACAAGATAGCATTTATCTAATCTGACCTTTAACTACTCAATTTTGCTAAAATTAATAGAGAAGAAGGAAGTATTTTTAAGTATGAACATTGCACAGATTATAGACCAACTGCAAGGAAATATTTCATTCAAGCAAAATTTAACTACATGGAAGGTAATTCCTGCAGAACCTGCTCAATATGAAGATTTCCCAGAAGGCATGGATGAGCGACTCATAGAGGCACTGGCTCATCAGGGAATTCACCGGCTCTATACACATCAGGCAGACGCGATAAAGTCAGTTTCGCGTGGTGAGAATTTGTGTATTGTCACACCCACAGCCTCCGGGAAAACGCTATGCTATAACCTACCCGTTTTGCAAGCAATATTAGATAATCCCAATTCTCGCGCCCTGTATCTATTCCCCACCAAGGCTCTGTCTCAGGACCAGGTGCATGAGATTAAAGAATTGAGTGAGACCTTACAATTAGGTATCAAAACCTATACCTTTGATGGGGATACACCGACCACTGCCAGACAGGCTATCCGTAGTGCAGGTCAGATTGTTGTAACCAATCCGGATATGCTACATACAGGTATCCTTCCACACCATACTATCTGGATTCATCTTTTTGAAAACTTAAAGTATATCGTAATTGATGAGATTCATTACTATCGTGGAGTTTTAGGAAGTCATTTAGCAAATATTATACGAAGATTAAAACGAATCACTTCCTTCTATGGCTCTAATCCGCAATATATCTGTTGTAGTGCTACCATTGCCAACCCAAAAGAATTAGCAGAAAAACTTATAGGTGAACCTGTAACCCTCATTGACCGCAACGGAGCTCCCCGAGGTGAAAAACACTTCTTGTTCTATAATCCACCCGTGATAGATAGAGAATTAGGCATTCGTAAATCTTCTACAAAGGAGGCTACACGGATTGCTTCGCAACTTATTTCAAAGGATGTACAGACCATTATTTTTGCACGGAGTCGCCTTCAGGTTGAAATTGTTACCACCTATCTCAAAGATATGGCACGCAGAATGAATATCAGTGAACATCGTGTCTGTGGTTATCGTGGCGGATACCTTCCTACTGAACGAAGGGCTATCGAAGAAGGGGTAAGGAAGGGAGAAATACTTTCTGTCGTAAGCACAAATGCGTTGGAATTAGGTATTGATATTGGTTCGCTGGACGCCTGTATCATGGTAGGTTATTCTGGAAGTATTTCAAGCACATGGCAACAGGCAGGTAGAGCAGGTAGAAGGCAGGGAACCTCACTGGTTATTCTGGTATCTTCCAGTTCTCCTCTTGACCAATATATCATTAATCATCCGGAATATTTCTTTGAACAAAATGCTGAAAGTGCGACTATGGACCCCAATAACCTATACATTCTTACCAGCCACTTAAAATGTGCTGCTTTCGAACTACCTTTTACGGAGTGCGAATCATTCGGTATAGATGAACACTCTACTCAGGCTATTTTAGAGTTCCTTCAAGAGCAACGGATACTGCATAAAGTAAAGGGACAATGGCACTGGAGCGTAGAATCCTATCCTGCTCAGGACATTAGTCTACGGACAGCCGCACCCGGAAATGTAGTCATTCTTGATACACAAAATCAGGGGCGAGTTATCGGTGAGGTTGACTATTTTTCTGCACCCTCTGAAATTTTTGAAAATGCTATTTATATGCACCAAAGCGAAACCTATACTATTGAACATCTTGATTTAGAAGATAGAAAGGCTTACGCACACTCGGTAGAAACAGATTATTATACCGACGCAGAATTAAAGGTAGATTTAGGGGTATTGAACATAAGCGAGAAGGTGGAAGAGCCTCTCCATAGCCGTATCTGGGGAGAATTAAAGGTAACATGGTTACCCACCGTATACAAAAAAATTAAATTTGGCACACATGAAAATGTGGGCTGGGGAGAAATTCATTTACCTGAACAAACCATGCACACATTAGGCTACTGGATGGAACTTTCTGAGGAACTTATAAAAGAGGCTAAAGTTCCCAAGGAGAATTTAAGTGATGCTTTGGTGTCATTGGTTAATGTATTAAGACAGGTTGTGCCTGTTCAGGTCTTATGCGACCCATCAGATATTCGTGCCCATGCCTTACTACGCGCACCTGTGTCTCAAAAACCTACCCTTTTCCTATATGAAAGATACCCAGGCGGTGTAGGTTTTAGTGAGAAAATTTTCCATCAGCACTATGACATCATACTTGCAGGGCTTTCACTGCTTGAGAGTTGCCCATGTAGAAATGGTTGCCCAAGTTGCGTCGGACCTGCGGTTGAGGTTGGGAGTCAGGGGAAACAGCATGCACTACAATTGGCAAAAATATTAACCCAAACCAGAGAGCAGATATGTTCTATTATAAAAACTGACAAAGTATAAAAATATGGAAGACAATACTCATCTAAATAAATTAGTAGAAAAATTAGGATTAAAAAAAGCGTCAGAATTATCCCATGCTGAAGAATCCACTAAGAATGGGCAGAATCAAACAGAAAATGCTACACGCCCTTCTTCTCCACAAACAGCAATGGAGACAGCCTCTCTGCTTCAGAAATTACGAGAGCGTTTGGGGACACAGGTAGAATCCACTTCTTCTATTCATCCTGAGTTGGAAAACATGCATAATGAGCCTCGTCAAAACCTTATAGGCGGGACCGTCATCGGAAATGAAGACTCTCAATGTCTTTACTTCTCAGAAACCTATCCTGACCCTTTTTCTTATGGCGATGTGATACTTTCTGATGCCTTACATTTTTCTGTACATGAAGCAAGACTAATTTCTGCCGGGAACGAAACCTCTGAATTTGATTTGGATAAGGCACTGTTCATTGATACAGAAACGACCTCTTGCTTTGGCGGAACCGGGACTGTGGCTTTTCTGGTAGGTATAGGTTTTTTTGTTGGAAACGATTTCCATTTGGAACAGTTTTTTATGCGTGATTATGATGACGAACCTGCCTTATTAGAAGCGTTAGATGAACGGATAAAAACAGCATCTATGCTTATTGGATATAATAGCAAATGTTTTGATTTTCCTCTTTTGCGAAACCGTTATCTAATGAATCGCCTTCCCTTTAATGGAGAAACTCTTTTCCATTTCGACCTAATGCATGTGGCACGGCGATTTTGGAAACGCCGTTTAAGCGATTGCTCTTTAAGCACAGTAGAACGATATATTTTGCATATAAGAAGGTATGGAGATATACCCGGTTCTGTAATTCCACAACTCTGGTTAAACTATATTCAGACAGGGAAAACACAGCCAATACCTCGAATATTAGAACATAATCGCCGGGACATTTTATCACTGGCTGGGCTTATGGCATGGTTGGCTCAACGAGTTCAGGTTCCCAGAGGGCAGGGATTTGAAGAGTTATTAGACCGCTGTGCCCTCATAAGACTTCAGATGAAGTGTGAACAATATGCAGAGGCTGCGGATATTGCGGAAGATTTACTCCAACAAACGGAGTACTTTCCCATTAGAACAGAATGCTGGAAAATGCTTTCTGATGCTTATAAGAAATTGGGAAAAATGGAGGAACGCGTTCAATCTCTTATTCATTGGGCAGAAGAAGAGAAAGAGTCAGTTATACCCAGAATCGAGTTGGCAAAGTTCTATGAACATCAACAAAGACAATTAGAGCAAGCACTCTACTGGACAGAACAGGCAATAAAAATTGAACCACATAATTCCAACCACTTAAAACGAAAAGAACGACTACATAGAAAAATAAAATGGACAGCAGATTTTGATTATCCCAATGAATAGTTTTAAAAATTTTAACAAATATACAGTCTAAAAAGAGTCACATTTGATTGTCGAAAGGTTTCATACTATTCCAGGGACAATCTAAACATTGTGGGTGAATGGAACAGCCTGTCCGATACAATTGGATTAAAGACTGTTGCTCAAAAAATTTAAGTTTCCTATCAGGAAACAAAAATTCTGCATGCGACTCCATCTTTTTTAATAACCAATGACTATTCTCTCCTGGTAGCCGAAAATAGAGTTCCCATATTTTCTCCTCTCTTTGCCCCCACAGTCCTTCTTGAATGCAAAAGATAAAGAAGGGAAAAAGGATGTTTCCTAAAACTGAATAAACCCTTTCCTTGCCTATTAAGGCATGAGGCACTTTGCTCCTTTTCATCTCCCAGGTGTTATAGTATGACCAATAGAAATGATAGATATTGAAAAAATTCTCCCACAAACCCCACGCGGGAACTTTGCAAAGACTTTTTTCATATAGAGAAAACAGAAATTCCGACAGGGAAATTTTTACCTTCGAGAGTATACCCACCATTAGAGCCATACGCAAAGATGGGTTTGCCACTGGGTACACTGAAACAATATGATTAATAACATCTTCTTGAAAAACATTACAAGGTAATATATTATTGTTAAAAAAATGATTTCTTATATCATCTAAAAGTAAAGCATACGGGTTTTTCAATTCTACACCTTTCTGTAAATAGCCCAGAGAACTTAAATATACAGCCTCTAAAAGTCGGGGCTCTTCTGCTGCCCAGATAGTTGCTTGAGAATAAGGGATTTGTTGGGCTAATTTTGAGTAGATTGCGGCATATCGGGTTCCCATCCCTAAACCATAAAAAAGAAATTCGTAAATAAGTTCGTCCAGAGATACCTCACTAAATCGAGAACGCATTTGTTCTACCCTTTGAAAAACCCGCTGTTGAGCCAGAATTTGCACAAGCATCTCATAGTCATACTCAATTTGTTTAAGGCATTGAGGCATTTTTAAATTTACATTTTTAGACCTTACAGATGGTTCTGCTTGCAAATTTTGCTGTTCCTCAAAAAAATCACCAATGATAAGTGTCGGAACTGCATGTCCACTTGAAGTAATTGCTCCAATAAAGCCTGAATCCTTTGACATAATTACATGGATTAACACACGGTCATATCGTTTATCTTTATGATGCCCATGCTGATACCAATCCTTACTTTTCCAATGAATTTCAATATCACCACGGAAAGGAACCCCATTAATCTCTATTAAAGCATCCTTAAAATCAGGTCCACTGTAAGCGTTTAAGTGTCCTGTGGATAAAATTCTGAGTCGATGTCCCTCCTCTGTTTTCCACTCTTTATTCAAACTACCTGTCTGAAACCATACATTCTGAATATCATATTCAGTTACCCCTTCTTTAAGAACAAACAGCCCTCCCTTCTCCTCCTCTAATACAGCGTAATTTGTTTCCACTGTCCGTCCTGCCATTCCAACCTCTCGCAATGTAGTTGTTCAGGCGTTACCTCATATAAAAGGTAGTGGTGAACCTGACTCTCAGTGTCTAAACGGTCTTCTAACCTTGCACCACCACCCGCACTTATAGTATATCTTACTCCATCAATATTCTGTGAAACAAACCCGTGGACATGTGCCATAAGAACCTCGGTAACTTTACACTTTTTCATAAGCGCATAAAACGATTTTGTATTCCATCTTACACCCCTTCCTTCCTCCGTTTTCACAAATAAGGGCAAGTCTTCTGGAGGCTTGTGCATAATCACAAAGCGATATTTATTATTATCCATACTTAGCGATTCTTTTAAATAATTTAGTTGTTCTTGATTAAAAGACCAGAATGAATTGTTATTAAACCCTACAAATCGGGCAGGTCCAAAATCAAAACAAAAACGGTCTACCCCATAAATCTTTAGAAAAGCCGTGTAATGTCGGTCAGGTCCCTCTTCATGATTGCCTGGAACAGGTATAACAGGAATGGGCTGAATCAACTCTGCCATACGCAAGTGATGTGCTAAATATTCTTCTACCCTTCCGCGTCGAACAATATCCCCTGTCATTAGAACAAAGGACGGATTTTTTTCAGTAATGGATAGAATAATGTCTCGTGCAACCCGATAATCTCCCCTTGTATCTCCAAACACAGCAAAACGAAATCTATCTCCTTTAACAAGGGACTCCTTTCCTAATCTTTCTATAACATAAGGAATGTTATGCCTCTGAACAAATGGCTCTAATCTTTTTAAATCTTCCTCAGAAAGGGGCTCTCTCTTTTTGCTCCATGGGAAGCCCCTTTTCAAAAAATCATACCATCCTGACCAGAAATCCACTGTTTATATTACCAAAATTATGATTAATATTCTAAAACAGCGCCTGTATCTGCACTGGTAACAAATTTTTGATACCTTTTTAACCAGCCTGTGAGTTTACGGTCTGGCGGTGGTGGCAATTTTGCACTTCTCCGCTGTAATTCTGCCTCATCTACCAGCAGGTTTAGCTTTCGTGCAGGGATATCAATCTCTATTCTGTCCCCTTTTTGAACTAATGCAATGGGACCACCTGCGGCTGCTTCTGGGCTCACATGTCCGATACAGGCACCGCGAGTTCCACCTGAAAAACGACCATCTGTAATCAAACTCACTGAGTTTCCCAATCCTCTACCCATAATTGCAGAAGTAGGTGCTAACATTTCACGCATACCGGGTCCTCCTTGGGGACCTTCATAACGAATCACCACGACATCACCGGCTTTTACCTGACCTTCCAGAATGCCTTTCATTGCCTCCTCCTCACTTTCAAAAATAACGGCGGGACCTGTGTGCCTGAGTATTGATGGGTCAACGCCTGCTTCTTTCACAACAGCGCCCTTAGGAGCCAGGTTTCCAAATAATACTGCCAATCCACCTGTTGGACTATATGCGTTTTCAAGGGTTCGTATAACTTCTAAATTCTTTGAACGACATCCTTGAATATTTTCTCCTACTGTTTTTAAGGTAACTGTTTTACAATCTAGATGTAACAGCCCTTCTTTTCTTGCTAACTCGCCAAGGATTGCGAAAATGCCTCCCGCTGCACCCACTTCCTCTATGTGATATTGCGAAGAAGGGGATACCTTGCAAATATTGGGTACACGGGCAGAAACCTCATTTAATCGCTCCAGAGGATAGGAAACACCTGCCTCATAAGCAATAGCGAGGGTATGCAATACGGTATTTGATGAGCCACCCATCGCCATATCCAGAGCAAAGGCATTATCAATTGCTTCGGGGGTAATAATGTCGCGTGGCTTCAAATCCACTTCTATAAGTTTAATAATTTGAGCACCTGCTTTACGAACCAATTCTTTCCTCTCCTCACTTTCTGCAAGATATGTCCCATTACCCGGCAATGCTATACCAATAGCCTCACACAAACAGTTCATAGAATTTGCAGTAAACATACCCGAGCAAGAGCCACAGCCCGGACATGCCAATCGTTCTAATTCTGCCAGTTCTTCGTCTGTAATCTTTCCTTCCTTATATGCACCTACCGCTTCAAAAAGGCTTATTAAATCTGCCGACCTTCCATCTCTTAATTTGCCTGCACGCATTGGTCCACCAGATACAAAAATAGTGGGGATATTGCATCGGACAGCACCCATCAACATTCCTGGCACAATCTTATCGCAATTTGGAATACACACCAACCCATCGAATGGATGCGCCTTAACCATAGTTTCCAGAGAATCTGCAATAAGTTCCCGAGAAGGAAGACTATATTTCATTCCTTCATGTCCCATAGCAATTCCATCGTCTACGCCAATAACATTAAACTCAAACGGAATCCCTCCTGCTGTTACAATCGCCTCCTTTACTATCTGTCCCAGAACATTCAAATGCACATGCCCGGGAATAATCTCCACAAAACTATTGCAAACACCAATAAAGGGTTTATTAAAATCCGAAATATCCTTTATCTTACCAGTAGCCCACAGCAACGAACGATGAGGGGCTCTTTCAAAACCAACCTTAAAAATATCACTACGCATAAGTTCATTCCTTATCTTTTAATTGCTTTTTTAATTTAATAATTGAAACATTTTATCATATAGATAAAGAAAAAATAAAAGATAAGGTAAGAGAAAGGAAGAACTTTTATAATTTCAAAAAAATCAGTTAAGAATTATCTCAATCTTAAAAGTCATGAGGGCAAAATATGAATGATATATTTTGTAAATTAAAAAATCCACACATATTACTTATTATTTTTCTTCTTCTCTTATCTATATTTCTTATTTTCTGGATATTCATTACACCTTTGTTTTCTCGTGCAACAGCATACACTCGATATGCTCAAGACACCACAGTAGGATATATCATTACTCAACCCTCTAAAATACAAAAATATATCCGCAAACTAGCTCCAACGGCTACACGATGGATAAAACAAGTTCCACGATTTACTTCACTCCAACCGGGTCCAATACGCCTTGATTGGTTTCACAACCTGCCACGCGAATTTTCTCTGGTTTTCAATTATTTACCCGGCACAGGATTTGAAACTTATCTTACCATCCTTGAAAAAAGGAATAGCACTGCATTTATTGAAGAACTTCACTCTTCACATTTCTTAAAAGAATTTTGCTTTATTGAGTGGAGAAGTCATCAGTGTTCCAATATTCAAAGAGACCTCTGGGTAGATGAAGGTTTTATCTACGGAAAAATGCAACCTGATTATTCTATACAAGAGATTACACCACACTCTCTAGAAAACAAACACTTGATTGAACTACTCTGGCTAAACAAGGAACAAAATGCTGCAATTATCCTGGAAAATCTCACTAGTTGTTTCAAATCACTTAACAATCCTTTCTTAACGGAATGGTATTCAGCACTTGCAGATTCATCGTGGATATATCTAAATTTAGACCTTATCGAAGACAATTTAATAGAAGGAATCCTTGTCATTTATCCTGTTACACCAACAGGTATAGAAGGAATAAAAGAAGGGATATCTACCTTGCAGGAATGGGTTCAATACCAACTACCTTCCCCTATAAAAATTGAAATAAATGAATCTGTATCATCGGTAGAATTAAAGTGGAAGATTCAGTTTTATGATTTTGAATCTCAATTAAGAAGGGCACTAGGAAATCCATTGGATTAATATAAAAAGGACTTGGATTAGGATTTACGATTTCTGTAAAATGTATACATTTATTACAAATTTATATAATTCATAATATAAGGAATAAAAAAATGACTTCTCGTTTAAAAAAAGGTTGCTTGATTTCAATTCTCATATTTTTGCTTGTTTTTATTTTTATTACAACCGTAATTATATGGCAAATGAGTAAAAGTTATGGTTTATCAAGAGCACCATATATGCCCATTCCGGAGAAGATTCCCCCCAATGCCAGTTGCCAGATGGTGCTTCGTATTCCCCCAGCCTTACCTGTTATAGATAGACTCATTCCATGGGAACAACTTAAAGAAAAAACACCTATCCCTGCACCACATACGACAATTCCGATGGCTCTTCCTTATGAATTAGGCTTCTGGGCAACAACTGAGTTTGCAAAAAGCCGGGTCTCTTTTACAATTGCCGTAAATGAGAAACGACTGGGTCCTATTATTCATCAATTACTTCAGGATGAACAGCCATGGAAACAAATACCCCAAATAGATTGGGATGAAGGAGGTATGCAATTCATTTCACGCGGTTATTTATCCCTATCAGGCTCAATAAAAATCCCTGATGGTGTGGAAGAACGAGTCTTAAAAGATTGGACTTCTGAGAAAAAACCTATTCAAAAATTATCCCCTGAAACGAAACATTTCTGTGAAATACAACTTGATTCAACAAGCGGGGATTTTTTAGTGTGGACAGCTTGTATTCTTAATGCTCAAGGGGTCTCCTGGGAAGAGGAACTAAAGAATAATCAATATGCAGGCATGGTTTATGAAATTATAAAAAAAATGAAGCAATTAAATATCACAATAGACCCCTCTGCTAATCCAGACGAACTCATGTTAAAGATAGCACTAAAAGCAGACCCCACCTCGCAGGGTCCATTAGAATTTTTTATCTCAGGAATGGGCTTGCCTATGGTTCAAGATTACTTAAAAAGTCAATTTGGAATAACACTAGAAGGAAAACTTTCCTGGGACAGCACAGAAAGTGCGTTAATAGGAGATTTGACATTAAAAAACTATGAACCTTTTCTCAAATCTAAATTGTCTTCACTTCTTCGATAAGATAAAGGAGAAAAACTCTAATCTAAAACTTTTCTACCTTCCAGTGCCTGTCTAAGAGTATAATCGTCTGTTAATTCAAGCCCTGCACCCATAGGAACTCCATGTGCAATGCGTGTAACCTTTATCCCCAATGGTTTTAATTGATGTGCAATATATAAAGCTGTAGCCTCACCTTCACTTGTAGCGCTTGTAGCAATAATAAGTTCCTTTACCCCTTTAGTCACAACCTTATGAAACAGATGGGAAAGCCCCAATTCTTCAGGCCCAATACCATCAAGAGGACTTACCAACCCATTTAATACATAATACTTTCCTCGAAATGCTCCTGAACGCTCAATGGCTATCACACCTGACGGCTTTTCTACAATGCAGAGCAATCCCCCATCACGCTCCGTAGAAACACAAATAGAACAGGGGTCTGTCTCACTAAAATCATGACATTCTGAACATCGCTTTATTTGTGAACGAACCCCAGAAATTGTGCCAACAAATTCTTTAACCTCTTCTTCTGTAGAGGATAAAAGATGTAAGGCGTACCGCTCCGCTGTTTTCTTCCCTACACCGGGTAATTTACGAAAGGCATTAACAAGATTTTCAAAAAGTTTATTATTAAGTAGCATGACATAAGAATTTTAAATGTCAATTATTCTCTATACAGTAAGTATTAGCCCCGTTGTATTTCGGATAAAAGTTTCTTCCGAATCTCAAACCATTCTTGAAATTTTTCTTCACGGGTAATTATATCAATACGGTCAAGGAAAACCAGTCCCTGCAAATGGTCGTACTCATGCTGAATAATCCGCCCTAAAAAGTCTTCAGCCTCAAATTCCATTTTCTTACCACGAGGACTATAAGCCTTGACCTTTATTCGGGATGCTCTCGGAACTACTGCATAAATCTGTGGCAAACTCAAACAACCTTCTTCTCCTTCAATTCGTTCCCCTTGAAGTATAAGTGTTGGATTCACAAGGCATATTGGCTTTGTCTCTGGTTCATGCACCACCACAATCTGTTTTAATAGTCCTATTTGAGGACCTGCTAGTCCAACTCCGTCATACGCTATCATCGTTTCAAACATGTCCTGGGCTAAATCCATTACATCTGATGTAATATGGTCAAAAGGTTCCGCAAGTGAGGTTAAAGGCTCATCTGGATACAAAACTAAATCTAAAATCGCCATCGTCTTATCCCTTTCTATAAAAATTATCGGTTCGTAAAATAAACCTTCATTTGTTTTAAAATATAAAAATTGCTTTATATTATATCAAATTCATCGTTTTAGGTCAATAAATTTTCTAATACTTATATTATTTCAATTTTTCAAGATTTTATAATACTATTTCCAGAATTTATTCACCTTTTAGTTTTTTTAGTAACGCTTCAAATACCTTATAGGTTTCACCTTTCCCGCGTAATTCTTGTTCTACTCGTTCGCATGAATGAAGCACCGTTGTATGGTCTTTTCCCCCAAATAACTCGCCAATATAACTCAAAGAGATATTAGGTATAAGCAAACGACACAAATACATGCCTATTTGCCTGGGCAACACATATTGCTTCTTTCGACATCTCCCTTTCAAATCAACCAATCTCACATCAAAAGCCTCTGCAACTGCACGAAGAATTGCTTCTGGCGTAATACTGGGTGTCTGACTTCGGTCTTCTATATCCTTTACAACCTGTTCTGCCTGCTCCAATGTAATTTTACCATTTCCCCTTAACTTCATTAATGCAATTATACCTGTTAATGCTCCTTCCAACTGACGCACATTCGAAGTAATGCTCCGTGCAATATATTCCAGAATAGCGTCGTCAAGTTCATATCCTTTCTGAACCAATTTGCTCTTTAATATGGCTACACGGGTTTCAAAATCGGGTGGTTGCACATCTGCTACTAACCCCCATTCAAAACGAGAAACAAGACGACTACCAATCCCTCGAATCTCTTTGGGACTCCCATCGGAAGAAATAACTATCTGCTTGTGCTGGTCAAATAACTCATTGAAAGTATGAAAAAATTCAACCTGTGTCGCTTCTTTTCTTGCAATAAAATGAATATCATCTATTAGGAGAACATCTACTTTACGATATTTTGCTCGAAATCTGGACTGGCTCCCTTCTGTTATACTCATTATTAATTCATTCGTAAATTCCTCTGAGGTTACATACATTACCTTTTTCGATGGGTCTATACGCAGTAACTGATTCCCAATGCCCTGCATTAAGTGTGTCTTGCCCAGACCTGTCATCCCATAAATAAATAGCGGATTGTAATTTTCTCCCGGTCTTTCAGAAACCGCCTTTGCCGCCGCATACGCAAACTCATTTCCATGTCCTACGACAAAATTTCCAAAAGTATAATTCGGATTCAAACGCACATTATTTTGTGAAACATTAACCTTTTTCTCTACCTTACCTTCTTGAACTTTCTTCTCCAATTTCATCATATTTTTTTGCTCTTCCGATTTCAAATTGTCATCTGGTTGAATAGAAAAATCTACTGCAACCTCTTTTTGAAAAACCTGACGGACTGCCGTGTCTAAAGCCTCTCCATAATGTTCTCGAAGCCAGCTAAGGAAAAACTCATTTGGAACGGACAGAGTAAGCCTTTTTCCATCATATCCACTAAAAGAAACATGTGAAAACCAATTCTCACAAACCTGAGGTTCCAACATTTCCTCAAGACAATCCAATATCTGAATCCATAAAGCATCTTCTGTTTGAAAAGACATATTTCTTTCCTTCAAAAAATTTTTTATTATTCCAAATTTATTTCGTTACTTATCACAAAATTAAATTATCAGATTCCTCTTCGCACTTGACCTGATTCCATAATTGGTCTAAATATTCAATCCGCTCCTTTGAACCTTCCGGTAAAACAGTTATCATCGTTTGAACCTTCTCCCATCTCCTCCGAAAAGTTTCACAAGAGATATGAAGACATTCTATTGGGTCTACTTTCAAATATTGCGATAGATGTAAGCAAACCAGATACAAATCCCCTATTTCTTTTTTAATTTTTTTATAGTTTTGTATTTGTATCTCTTTTTCTATTTCGCCGACTTCCTCACGAATCTTATCTAAAATTCCTTCTACCTCCACCCATTCAAAACCCATATTGCTTGCCTGCTGCTGCAATTCTAATGCATTACATAAAATCGAAAAAACAACACTTGCATCTTTGCAATCCTTACTGGAACCCATTCAAAAGACCTCCTTAACATACCAAAACATCATTGCCCTAAAAAATTTTTCCACCATATTAAAACTCCCCATCACCCAAAACCTTTAATTAAACTGAATAAAACTTATAGACAAATATAGCATGTAAAAATTCAAAATTCAAGATGTTTTTTTTAAACTCCATAAGTAATTAACAAATAATAAGTTAAACATGAAGGTTTTGCCACAACTCCAAACAGTGCAATTTATGTATAAATAGGTAATTATAAATATATTAATACCAATATATGTTTATATGTATATAAATATACACAAACATTAATATAACACGGAATAACATTAAACGATAAGACTGTATTTATACCAAAAATATAAGAATATCAATCCAGCACTAAAAATAAACAATGTATTGAACCTATTTCCGATTTCTTTTATTTTCTTATGGTAAGGGATTTCTTGAAAAACTTGTGTTAAACCTACCCAATTAAGTTGTCCTGGACCCATATAAAATCTATCATTTATTTTGATGAGAATATGAACTGAAACACAAGTTTTATGCAACTTTATGTTAAAAGGAATACCGGAGTGCAAGAACACTTGAGAGCAGAATAAGCACTATGCTTTATGAAAGAACTACTCTATCAAAACTACCCAAGAAAACCATTAAAACGCAATTAAAAGAATTGAAACAAGAAGACATAATGACTCTCGAATTGGTGTTTAGAAACCTGTATTTCTCGATTTTTTGGAACTTGCCGATACTTATACTGAGAAGTATCTGGAAAGCAGCATATTGAATGCACTCAAAAAATTTATCCTTGAATTGGGTAAAGATTTTTATTTCGTGGCAAGACAAAAAAGAATTACACTTGATAATATACTGATTAATATATGGATTTGGTTTTTTATCATAGAAAATTAAGATGTTTTGTAGTGATAGATTCCAAACTGGACAAATTCAGGGCAGAATACAAAGGGCAGATGGAATTATACCCGAGATATTTAGAGAAATATGAAATGGATAAGGATGAAAATCCACCTGTGGGTATAATTCTTTGCACAGAAAAAGGTAAAAAGCAGATTGAATTATTGTCCTTACCAAAAGATAGGATAAAGGTTTCAGAATACTTGACTTAATTACCACCCAAAGAATTATTTGCGGAGAAATTACACAAAGCAATGATACTGGCGAGGAAATGGGATAATAAAAGATAAATTTATAAATTAAAAAGGTTCGAAATTATAGACGACTAATGTTTTATCTCCCATACTAAAGATTTACTTGCTCCAATTATACCTGAAGAAAAACAATGACAAATTTCAAGTATTGTCAGGCAATCCTTTTTACTTTATAAAGAGTAAAAAAAACTTCTGGAAAAGGCAAAGAAAGAAGTTAAGGAATTATTGAAAAAAAGGAATAATCCACCCCACCTTATTAAACTGGCTCCGCGAGCTGGACTCGAACCAGCGGCCCGGTGGTTAACAGCCACCTGCTCTACCTCCTGAGCTATCGCGGAACCGCAGAGAAGTATCATATCAAAAAGCCATATTTTTTTTCAACTAAAACAAATAATGAAGGTGCACGGTTCATCGTGCCAAAAACTCATGTTTTGATGAATTAAACAGTGGTAATTTGAGTGTTTGATAAATTAGACACCTATATTGTATCTCATTTTTTCAATATATGCTTGTTCATAACTTGGTATTTTCCTTCTATTACATAAAAAGGTTTAAAGTAGAAATATGACCCTATTTTTTGTGGGCAATTGTTGATTTGGCATATTTATTTTTTGAAGTATATTATTTATTGTGTTATAATTTTTTTGTTTAGCGGAGAGGTGACCGAGTGGCTAAAGGTGGCGCCCTGCTAAGGCGTTGTACGGCTTAAACCGTACCGCGGGTTCAAATCCCGCCCTCTCCGCCAGTTCTATCGGGGTAGGAGTGTTTGAAAAAACGATGTGAGTTTTATGCCAATGTCTGTTTTATACAAATTTTTTAATACTTCACATCTTTAATGTCTCATTTTCGATGAACCTTTTAGTAGCCAGCATCGTTTATAGGTATAAATTCCCTCCTCATTTAGATAGTAAATATTACCCAGTTTTATATAGAATAATAATTAAACTATGAAGGGAATTCTATATGCATCTTTCTCGTCGCTCTTTTTTGGGTATTACTTTGTCCAGTCTTGCTTTGACAAAAGCCATACCTTTATATGGCAATGATATAGCCAGAACTACACGGAAATATCATGTATCTGTATCTATTGAGGCGCTTGAACATGAACCAGAACTGTTTGATATATTTAAGAAGGCTGGGGTATCTGCTGTCTGGCTTTCTGGCTTTTTGTATGGGCACTGGTATTACAAACCGGAAACAATTAAACTATGGAAACAGAAATTTGAGTATGCAGGAATTCCTGCTTATGTGATTAATGTTCCTTTCGGTCATCCTGGCGACTCGTTAGGCAGTTATTCGGGCACTGTGCCATTAACACCTCCAACGCATTGGAAATTGGGGATGAATTATGATGGTAAAACTTTTGCAGGCACTTCGCTTCACCCACCTGCAACAGAGGAAAATGCACAGGCATTAGAGATGTTGAAAGAACATGGAGTTGAAAAGGTATTTCTTGATGATGATTTTCGATTGGCAAGAAGTCCAGGGGTTATTGGTGGTTGTTTTTGTGAAGAACACAAGAACAATTTTCTGGCTAAATATGGATATAACCCTTCTGAATGGGAAAATCTGATTGATTCTATTCAAAAACGAAATTTGACTAAAGTCCTGCAAAATTGGGTTGAATTTACCTGTGATGAATTAACCACTTGTTTTCGCACATTGGAATCCAGAGTGTCTGATATAGAACTCGGAATTATGGTGATGTATATGGGTAGTGAAAAGGCAGGGATAAGGCTGACTGATTATAGCAATCGTCTTTTCCGTGTAGGTGAGTTGATGTTTGATGACCATAGTTTTGGGAGTGTTAAAGGCAAATGCAATGAGTTATTCAGTGCTTTATTCCATCGTAGGTTTACTACACCTGAAAAAGCGTTCAGTGAAACGACAGCCTTTCCTGCTGACCAACTATCTGCAAAAAATATGAGTGCAAAACTGGCTATTTCTACCATTTCCGATGTGCGGAATACGATGTTTATGAGTGGTTTTCAGCATTTTCCCAAAACGCATTGGGATATATTACCAGACGCTATGAAGAAGCAAGCACAATTTCACAGCGAAATTGCATCACATACGCCTAAAGGTCCATTAAAACATTTCTGGGGTGAGCATAGTAGATATGTAAGTGATGATAATCCGTATAGTTTGTTTTTGGGAATAGGAATACCATTTGAAGTAATTGAAAAACCTACTAATGAAGGCTGGATTTTTGTGGGAGACTATGATATAGAAAATATTAAGCCATACAGAAACAATTATATCACGAGGAAGGAAAATGAAGGTTGTTTAAATATTCCTGAAAATCTGGAATCGCTTTACAAGTTTAAGAATTCAATTATCCACGAGATTGGAGATGTCCCATATATTATGGAGGAAAAGCCTGTTGTCTGTGCATGGTATCCTACTGCAAAAAAAGTGCTCGTATGGAATTTGGCAGAAAATAAAGAAGAATTTACACTTATAAGAAATGACAAAAGATTAAGTTTTTCCTTACAGGGTTTAGATTCCATTATATTGCCTGATTTATCTTGATAGTCTCTTTTTATTTTAAGTCTAATTTTTTATAAACTTGTCATTGAGAAAATAAATATTAATATAAAAATAACTACCATTGTTTATTTATCATAATCTATAATTATTAAAAAGAAATTTTGCATTATAAGGGATAAAAATATGGAACGAAGAGATTTTTTAAAAGCGGCAGCGTTAGCAATGCTAACCTGTCCTAATGTTAATGCCTCTGAACTTAAAACAAACTATCAAAGCAGAAATACATCAAAGCAGAAATATCCACAGAATTTTGTTTTGATATTAATTGATGATATGGGTTATGGTGATTTAAGTTGCTATGGTAATAGCCAATATACCACTCCGAATCTTGACCAGATGGCAAAGGAAGGTATACGGTTTACCGACTTTTATGCCTGTGCTCCTATGTGCACGCCGACAAGAGCCTCTGTTCTTACTGGCTGTTATCCTTTACGCGTAGGCTTACCCAGGGTCCTTGCAAATAAATCAATGGAAGGGATTAATCCGCAAGAAATTACTTTAGCCGAAATGTTGAAACAAAAAGATTATAGGACCGCCTGTTTTGGTAAATGGCATTTGGGACATTTGCCTCCATTTTTACCGACACATCACGGTTTTGACGAATTTTATGGTCTCCCTTACTCCAATGATATGGGTCCTGATGAGGATGCGCCCAATGCTCCACCTTTACCTCTCATTGAAGGGGATAAAGTTATTGAGACCAACCCAGACCAGAGTAAATTGACTACTGCATATACAGAAAGGGCAATAGACTTCATCAAAAGGAACAAAGGCAATCCATTCTTTTTGTATCTACCCCATTCAATGGTGCATGTGCCTATACATGTTTCTGAGCGATTCAAGAATAAATCTGGAGCAGGTCTCTATGGTGATGTTGTGCAGGAGATTGATTGGTCAGTGGGTGAAATATTGAAATCTCTCAGAGATACAGGACTTGATGAGAATACATTAGTAATTTTTACATCTGATAATGGTCCATGGCTACTTTATGGGAATCATGGCGGTAGTGCAGGCAAATTACGCTGTGGCAAGAACACAACCTTTGAAGGAGGAATGCGAGTCCCCTGTATTGCCTAGTTACCAAGTTTTATACCTGAATGTAAGACTTGCAAGGAAATAAGTGCTACATTCGATTTTTATCCTACCTTCGCACATCTTGCCGAGTTAGATTGTCCCAAAACAGACCGTCGTGATGGTAAAAATATATGGAATCTACTTTCTGAACCTGATTCAGAATCCCCACATCGTTTTTTCTTGTATTATCACCACCAAGAACTTCAAGCGATTCGCTATGAAAAATGGAAACTTCATTTTCCACATAAATATACAGAAGTTGAAATTGCAGGGAAAGATGGTAGACCAGGAAAATATATTATTAAAGATATACCGACATCATTGTATAATCTGGAGAATGATATTTCTGAACAGACAAATCTTGCCCAGGATTATCCAAAATTAGTAGAGAGACTTAAAAACATGTCTCTCCGCTATGATAATGAGTTAAGAAAAAATATCCGTCCCGCATTAAAAGTCTAATTCACAAACATTCCTTTTTACTACCATTTGATATGTCATAATCTAATTTTTTGTGCCAATAAATTGTGTCAATACAATAACATGAAAATATCAATTTGTGATAGGTTATACCCAAAGCAATGAAATGTTATGTAACATTAATTTTTGGTATTTGTTTGTTATAAGCCACTTGGGTTGATTTCTGATAGAGATAAAATATATAAAAAATAATTATTATGAAACCTTTGAAAAATTAAGTTAGTTGATATGTAAAAGTATTGATAACTCTCTTCATTCATTTCATTTTTTATAGGACGAACTTTTTTGTCTATGTGTTTT